>Ga0105359_10000538_pt1 | contig 31522 bp, 19 predicted proteins | sample GOMGulsemesocosm_6_FD_83659 | JGI IMG/M metagenome (GOLD analysis project Ga0105359, IMG submission 83659) | Methane-oxidizing microbial communities from mesocosms in the Gulf of Mexico - GOM8C Gulf of Mexico | ecosystem: Environmental > Aquatic > Marine > Cold seeps | place: Gulf of Mexico...
ATTGATGCACAAGGCGTGGTTGATTACGATGATGCAAGCAAAACCGAAAATGCGCGAGTTTCATACCCTCTTTACCATATTGATAACATCGTAAAACCTATCTCTAAAGGTGGTCACGCTGAAAAGGTCATCTTCTTAACTGCAGATGCATTCGGGGTGCTACCTCCCGTTGCCAAACTAACAAAAGCACAGACTCAGTATCATTTCCTTTCTGGTTTTACGGCTAAATTGGCTGGTACAGAGCGCGGAATTACAGAGCCAACCCCTACTTTTTCAGCTTGTTTTGGTGCTGCATTTTTAACACTTCACCCAACACAATACGCAGAACAACTTGTAAAACGAATGGAAGCTTGTGGTGCTGAAGCCTACCTAGTTAATACAGGTTGGAATGGTTCAGGTAAGCGTATATCAATTCAAGATACACGTGGCATTATTGATGCTATTTTAGATGGTTCAATTGAAGGCGCTGAAACAAAACAGATTCCACTATTTGACTTAACTGTTCCACTTGCTCTACCGGGGGTTGATAGCAACATACTTGATCCACGCGATACTTATACAAATCAAGCTGAATGGAATGAGAAAGCAGAAAACCTCGCACAGCTGTTTATTGATAATTTTGCACGTTATACCGATAAACAACAGGGTAAGGATCTTGTCAGTGCCGGACCACAACTAAATAAAGACCTCGCTTAATATCCACTAAAGCGCTTACCTATGTAAGCGCTACTCCCCTCTTTTAACTGAAAAAAATTACTTTTAAAGATAATCAAAGTATCATCCCCCTATTGTAAAAAGGGAGGTAAAATGAGTTTAAAAAGCGAAACTCTAACAACATGGAAAGAGTTCGAAGATTTAGCTGAAATATGGGATGAATTACTTAACCAGTCAGATTCTAATAATATATTCCTCACATGGGATTGGATTAATTGTTGGCGTAAAACAGCTTCTAGCCCTATTACTCCCTATATCATTCTCTTAAAAGAGCAAAATACCGTTGTTGCTATTGCCCCTTTCTATCAGCAAACCTATCAACTGCTAAACAGTGTAAAATACAACGCGCTGCGTTTTGCAGGCGACCAAGGCATTGGATCTGAATACAGTAACTTCATTGTTAATAATTCAAATAGCGAAAGCTTAAAAGTGCAATGCTGGCAGGTTTTATTAGACAATCAAAAGCAGTGGGACTTTATCTGGTTAACCAATATTGAATTGTGGACAGAGGGAGGAAAAAACTTACTCTCAGCACTGCAAAAGACACCAGCACTCAATTACCACCAGCGCGAAGTGGAATTTGCAGCAACTTCTTTGTTATCAAAGGGTGAAGATATATTGCCTCACCTATCTAAAAGCCTACGTACCAACATCAAACAGACACAGAAATACTTAAGTCGCGAAGGTAAATGGCAGGTAAAAATAACTGATCAAGCAGAGTCATTAACCACTGATCTACATCGTCTATTTACTTTGCATAATAAACGTTGGCAAAAAGCAGGTTTACAGGGCTCTTTTGAACGTCGCCCTACAATGGCAGACTTCTACCAACGATTCACACAGAAAGCATTAAAACAGGGTTGGTTACGCCTATTAAGCTTAGAAGTAGATGGGGAAATACAAGCGATGCAGATTGGTTATGTATACAAACAACGCTTTCTAGCAATTCAAGAGGGGTTTAACCCTGACTTTCTTGCTGGCTCAGGTCAAGTCTTACGCTACTTCTCTTTTAATCAAAATATCAAAGAGCAGGTGAAAGAGTATGATTTTTTAGGTGTTTATACTGACCACAAACGTCGCTGGTTGGCGGAAAAGCGTTTAGGTTGCAACCTATTCATATTCCCTAACAAACTGAAAAATAGCCCTTTTAAGCTAAAAGCTATTTGGCCAACGGGCGCTTATTTGAATGAAATTTAACAAACAGCTACATAGCAACTAAGTAGCTGTTTAGATCAAAGTAACCTGATTTTTTGTTAACAATTAGTGCTGTAGCTTGTTAATAAATGTTTGGCTAAAAGCTTGCATCTGCTGCTGGGTTTGAGTCGTATCTTGAGTACGGTAATCTATTGCAAAGGCGATAAGAGTTGCACCAGGAGCACCAGCAATGGCAGATTTTACTTCCTCTAATTTAGCGAGTTTTTTATTTGTCATGTGCTTACCATTTACCAGATACCAATAAGCGATTAAGCGCCCTCTATCTTGCCCTCTAGACAAGGTTAATAGATTAACTTTATTACTCTCTAATTGGAGAAGAGCCTCACCTGTTACTGACCAGCGTTTATCATCAAAGAGGCTATTTTCAACATAGATCATCTCATGTGCTTGGCTTTGCTTAATATAATTTGCAAGATATACCTGAACAGCAACTTCATCCTTGATAAAAAAGCTAAAGCTTTCGTTACTCACACCGTGTGAAATAGGAGACCAGTTTGGGCTTGATTTTTTGTTTTCACTAACTAAGTTATATTCATCTAACAAAGGTAATGTGAATGAATAATGTTCATCATAACGTGTAGGTATCCAAAACAATGCAACGGTAAAAGTAGTTAGAATGGAATACGTAAAAAACAACTGAATTTTGTTTATTTCAGCTTCAACAGCACTTTCATCTGTTGTTTCTGAACTTGTCTCGTTACTTTCATCAAAATAGTGTCGAGAAAGGTAGATCAACGGTAGTAAGAAAACAGCAAATACCATCCAACCAAAGGTTAAGTGATCCTGCACAATAAAGTGCTGCATATGTGTGTAACTCCCCACCACAATAATAATGATGATGCGCATCCAGTTAGCAAACAGTGCAAAGCATAAACATATAAGCAAAAACTGTAGGCTTTTCTTTAACTTAAGATTATTAAAAAAACTAACACAAGCAGCAAACAATGCAGAAACCATGAAGAAACCTAAGCCCGAACAGGCTGGCTCTACATCAAAAAGTCCACCGAAGGTTGAAAGGCGATAATTTTCACGTGATACATCAATACCAATTAAACTGGGCCCAAGGTCACCAGCCACCGTTGAAAGTTCACGTAATGGTGTTTGTAGCACACTCCATACAGGAAGGATAAGCGCCAACATAGCAAGTGGGAAAAACAGCTTTTTGATCATATCAAAGCCATAAAATGAGGCAATATAAAAGAAAATAACTGCAAATAGCATCAATTGCTGCAGTTGCTGAATGCTCGCTAAGTGATTAACTAATAAACCTAAGCAACTCATTAACAACATGAATGAAGCAAAAACTGAAGGGCAGTGTTTAGCTCCTACAAAGCTTGCACGCTTTAGCCATAAAACGTAAAGCACTACCGCAAAACCAAGGAGACCATGGCTATAGGGACCATTCGTATTCCATTCGTCAAAGATAGTAATAAGTACAGAAAAATTAGCTAATAAAATAACAGCAAAGCCAATAATAAAAGCAATAGATACAGCTTTATGATTTCCTATCAAAAAAATACTCCAATATATTTACTGCTACTAACCTACTACTTTGCATTAATTGCAAAACCATCACTTAGGGAGATTAACTGAACAGTGAATTAATAAATAATTACTGTGTATCTTAGCAAAACCATAAAACAAAAGGGAGTTATAAATAAATAGTCAAACTATGTTTGTTCATCAGCAAGTTACAAATAAGGAAATAAACAAGACTCATATGTTGTCTTTTTAATGTTTAAATCAGATGTTCCTGTGAGGCTTAACACACCATGGAACATTTTATTGATAAGGGCTTATAATATCTGTATCCTATTTTTCATATAAAAAAATCATTTGTTTAATCTAAAAATACACGTGTTATATTTAGGTGTAACATTTCTTTCAATCTATAAACTCATTGATATTCACTCATGATTTTTCATCCCCTTAATTTGTAATGAGTCATAGTATTATCTAAATATGCATATGATCATCTTCAGATAAATGACATATAATCAACAGCTGCTTTAATTATTAAAACACACGGAAGAGTACCCAAGCCAACATGAAAATTTGTATTGTTACACATTATGCTTATGGCGCATTAACAGGCGAGGATTCAGGCCACATTGGAGGCGTTGAAAGACAAACTGCATTGATGAGCGAATGGTTGGTAAAACAAGGGCATCAAGTGTCTGTGATTACATGGAATGAAGGCTCTGCTGATACGGAAACGATTAATGGCATCCAAATTATCAAACTGTGTAGAGTCGATGATGGACTACCTGGTTTACGCTTTTTTACTCCCCGCTGGACATCTCTTCTTAAAGCCTTAAAAAAAGCAGATGCAGAAGTTTATTATCATAACTGTGCTGAATACGTTACCGGCCAAATAGCGATGTGGTGCCAGCAAAAAAACAAAAAATTTGTTTATTCCGTTGCCAGTGACGCAGATTGTGAAATGTCACTGCCTAAATTACGCACTTTTAGAGATCGTTTCTTCTTTAAATATGGATTACGCCATAGCCATAAGATAATTTGCCAGAGCAATAAGCAAAAAAAACTACTGGCTGATAATTATAATTTTTCAGCTCAGACAATTCCAATGCCAGGAACACCACCTGAAGGTATAGCAGACAAATCAATTCAATTTAATCAACAAAAAGTTGTATGGGTAGGAAGAGTTCAAACCGTTAAACGTATTGAATGGTTAATTGATATTGCAGAAAAATTACCCAACATTAGTTTTGATGTTGTTGGGCCAACAGACCATAACAAAGCATATACTGAAGAAATATTACCACGTGCGCATAAGCTATCGAATATTAACTTCCTTGGTAAACTCAGTAAAACTGAAATGCATAATGTTTATAAGAATGCATCTCTGTTATGTAGCACTTCTATCTATGAAGGATTTCCAAACACCTATTTAGAAGCATGGAGCTATGGCGTTCCGTTGGTATGCACTGTAGATCCCGACGATATTGTGAAACGCTTCAATTTAGGCGCTTCCTCAACAAAGCAGGCGGATTTAATTCAAGCGATTGATATGTTATTAAACGATCGTGAAAAGTGGTCATTATGTGCCAAAAATTGTGAAAATTATTACCTTGAACATCATGAAATGAATAAGGTACAAAAGAAGTTTGAAAGTGTTTTCTACGACTTATCTACAGAAAAAAATACACAACAACATTTTGCACAACAGAGCACTACATGGTCAAACTATTATACCCAAGCAGCTATATCCATTGATCATTTTGATTTGCAAACCCGCACTCAAATCACTCTAGGGCACCTATCTTCAGTACTCAATAAAGAACAAATAACTTTAGATGTAGGTTGTGGTAGCGGAGATGCCACTGCAATGTTTAATAAATGCAACGCATCGCAACTGTACGCCATTGATTTTTCATCACAAATGATAGAAAAAGCATCTCATAAATACCCTGAGATTAACTTTAAAGTAGGTAATGCAACAAAACTAGAGCATGCCAAGCAGTCAATCACCTCGCTTATTTCACTAGGCACTATTGAATATATTATTGATCATGAAAAAGCTTTGCTAGAGTTTAACCGAGTATTAAAAGATCAAGGTGAATTAGTCATATCCATACCAAATAAATCATCACTTTTCAGACGATTACGTTCGTTAGACAAAAAATTAATGGCTGCGTTAAAAGTGCCACTGAAAAAGATATCGAATAACATCAATACAGAGAGTAAGTACTATCATAAGAAATGGAAAGCGGAAGAGTTTTCAGTATTAATGCAAGCCGCTGGGTTTAACGTTGAGCATGTTACTTACTGCACCTATGGCTTTCTTAGCCCAAGATTAACAACCTCAAAATTTAACCTATTACTGTGCACTTGGCTAAATAAAAACATTGCTTCTAGTAGTTACCTCTCACGTAAATTAGCCCACACGATTGTCATAAAAGCAGTAAAAATAAAGTAGCGATGTAGTTAGGGTGCCTACTACTGATATGCACCCATCAATACTAGGATTGCAAAGCCTCTATCAAAGTGTTCAAAATAAGCATATCGGGCCTTAAGCTTTGTTGATAATACTGCATGTTATCTTTCATCATTTGAGTGCGCTTTAATTTATCATCCACTAATGATACAGCATGCTCTACGCATTGCTCTGCGCAAGAGAACTCAAGATAATGCTTATCTTTTGTTAAGCTACCGGGAACTTGATAGCGTAATTCTTCGCAAATAATCGCTTTACTAAAAGCAATATACTCTGAGAACTTCCAACCGATACTATTGTGCAACCCCGTTGTTGATACACATATAGGGTATTGCTTTAATAATTTAATATAATTTTTTTTAGAGGCAATATTGGCTTGTGGCATCAATTGCCCGCTATAGTTTTCTTGTGCATAATTGTTATGCATAAAACCACCAAAAAAACGATCACCAAACTCTTTTTTTAGCAAACGAATGCAGTCAGCTCTAGATTCATTAATTTCATTACGCTGATCCATTTTATCTTGATTTCGATCGGCTGAATTATAAGGGTCAAAAGCTCGTACCATAAATAAGACTTTAGGCTCTATTTTAGAGTCAGGCAAGGCCCACATATTTTCAGTATTAGGCGTAAATTTAATTTTGTTCATCGCATTAATTGAGCGCAACATCTGTAATTTTGACTTACCTTTAGATATGCGCAAATTACGCCACATATCATTACTATCAAATGTGGCTGGATAGACTAGATAGTTCAAACCTAGAGGCCTAACCTTGTGATGCTCTGTAACATTTTCTCTTAACAGCTGTGGCTGATAGCTTCTTTTAAAGTAGAGCTTACTGCTTGCTAATAATTCTTGGTTAACTTCCCATGAGTCATGTGTATCATAAACAATTTTACAGCCTCCCTCTAATTCAACCACAAGGATAGCTAAAGCAGCATCTCTAAGGTGCTGCTCATCGGAATACCTTGCTGGCTCAGCACAAATAGATTGAGTTAAATCAACAATTCCTAAACGATGCAACATATGGAAGCCCGTATACACTTGCTGAATGTGTGGCCCTGTTGAATGCGATAGTAGTGTACATTGAATTTTACTCATAAATCCCTTTGCTTCAGCCTGTTCCGTAATAAATTCGTTTATATATTAAATAATAACTTTAACTTTTAAATTTCTGTTTAAAAGCAATTAAACTTTCTAATAAAAAAGAGAAAACTACTTCTGCCGTGAAGCGCGGTAGTGATGTAACTCTCTTTAATAGTGGGTTTGATAAACGAGAATATTCACGAGACTTAAAATTATCAATCCCCATACGCTGTTTAATATCTTCCCACATCCCTTCACGCTCAGCAGGGCTATTTAACGAATTGATTTCCCTACCGTTAGATGACTTAAACTGCTCGTAAGGGTTAATACAATAATCTCTATCAGAAATGGCATATTTATCCTCAACATTGAGCCCGAAATGATGAGAAAACCAGTAATCCAAACCATAACAAGATGACATACTCGATTCATAAACAGACAAAAAATCGAAAAGTTTATCCGTTCTAAAGATGGGACAACCCACTTCAATATAATTGGTGTAACGAAGTTTCGTTGAGAGCTGTCGAGCGGTAATTTGATGACTAATGCGCCCAAACTTTGAAAAAGCAGGGTGTAACATCCACAAATCAAACTCTACCAATGTAGTAAATAAACGCGATAAGGATTGAGGGGAGATAATGATATCGTCATCTAACACCATAATGGCTTTGTAATGAGACAAAAGTTCACGTTCAGTTTCAAAAATATGTTTCAAATTTTGAAACTTGGAACCTTTTCTCTCATTATAGTGATCTGAAAATTCTTTATTTAACAATGAAGTCGATGAATAGTTAGTCACCCATATATCATAGTTTTTACGTTCAGATACAAACCACTGTTTAATATTTGCAGAGTCCCCTGCTGATGTAAATATTAGAAAATCCTTCAAGAAAGCTGCTCCATGCAATAACACTAAATAAAATAATTTGCGCTTAAACTAAGGCTTAGTTTGGTAAGAATTTATGTCAAACAGATAGTAAAAGGAGAAGCTAAGCCTATTAGCGCTATTAACGTGGTAAACGTATAAATATGTAGCGTAATATACAGAAAAGTCACAAAATCAGCAACAGAAGTTACCCTAGCTCAATGCAACCCAAAAATACATGACATCGTAAAAATACACAACTTTGTAGCAAGCTGTTTGATATCCATCTTATTTTTAGAAAATACTCAATGAGGATCATTAACCTAATGATTTAAAATTCGAAAAATTTTAACTTCTACAGTAAACTAACTAACCTTACGAAAATCAAAATTATATACCATACAGATATACCTTGCTGCTATCTTTGTGAATAAGGAAACTTCATGCTCTCCACATTACCTGCCAACTACATTAGTACAAGACTCTTAACACTGAACCTTATACTTTTCCCTTTAACGGCACTAGCGTCTGAATTCACCCCAGGCTCCGTGGAAAATCAGCTTGTTAATTTTGATTTTGCCAATGCAGTAAATATTGAGTCTCAAACCACCGTTACAATTAAAGCAGAGTCTGCCTCCCCACTCGCTATTAACGCCCCTAACTTCGAGAGCGAATATTTAAAAGACAAATCATTGCTTTTATATATGCCGATGGACGATAGAAAAACAATAGAATATGACTATGGGACAACTAAAATAGATGCAACGACCAATATTGTTGATAGTTGGAGTGCAGGTTTTATTTATGGCACTGTATCTAATGGGGTGTCTGGCGCAGTTGACCAAGCCTATGAGTTTTCTGATGGTTATATAAAATCCCCTTTATTCAACGCCAACTTATTAGAAGCACGAAAATCTGGATATAGTTACTCTGCTCGAATCCAGATTGCCCCTGGAAGTGGTGATAGTACTATTTTAGCATCGGGCCTTCGCCATACCATCACAACTCACTTATATATTGAAAACAACAAACTGAATTTTAGTTATAAATCTGATGAAGGGGCAACCATTACTGTTGCTGGAAATAGCCTTCTGCAGCAAGGAGAGTGGTATCATGTAGGTGCCGTCTACGATCCCAACACACACAGTTCAACAATATTTCTTAACGGCGAAATTGAAGCGAGTGTTACTGCGAGCTCTCCACTGGGCTATAAAACTTATGGCCTTGACTTATACGTAGGCAAACAACCCGGAGCTTATGGTCAGTTTAAAGGCAAGATTGATGATGTATTCGTTTATCAAAAGTCATTATCACCTATTTCTATGCGTCAACTATATGATAGGAAAACATACGCAGGCTCAGTCACCTATAAAACGATACCGCTAAGCAAAACATTTAATACCGTAAACTTATCCCTTTCAGAAAGCAATTCTGGCGCAACACAGGTTTCACTATGGCAAGATAACCAATGGCATAAATTAGATACCAGTAGCCCCACCATTTTTGACATGGCTAAACGACAACCTATCAGTAGCGCTAAACTGAAAATTGAGTTTCTTGCGAATACATCTCTAACGGATATGCAGCTGGAATTTGCAAATGTTAACTACACAGGTACAGCTAATAAGTTTACTTTTATGTTTATGGGTGACGATAATGGCTATAAAGGTGCAGATGCAATAAAAGAAGCTTTTACAGAAAACCCAAATATCGCTTTATTATTTTCAGTGCCTGATAATGGCTTTGGTGGTGGCTTAGCAAATAACTACAGTAGCTATGCTAATAGTTGGCAAACCGCACCATCAACAGACTCCCGATATTTACCAATTTACAGTGGTCTTGGAAATCATGATGTAGAGCATCCCGATGATGTTAATTACGCAGTAGAACAGCTTGGCACCCAAGTTCCATTCTCATTACCAGGTATGCGAAACTATCGAGAAGGTCCTTTTGACACCTATGCAAACGGATATAAAGATGAACGTTTAAACTACTCATTTGATTATAAGAACACTCACTTTTTAATGCTCAACGGGTACTTTAGAGACCTTGCGTTAAAGCATGAAAATGGGGAGCCTAACGACAGATTTATAAAGGGCTATGGGCCAACTTCTCATGTAAGCGAAGAGATGTTGCAATGGGTTGAAGAAAGCTTAAGTAATTCATCTACACAGCACAAATTTGTATTCTTTCATGAAGGTGCTTTTCCCCCTCCTGGTCAACGCCATGAAACAGATAGTTTAGACGATCCTAAAAACCCAGGTAATAGTGGCCCTGATGATTCTCGCCCTATGCGTGACAGACTGTGGACACTATTTGCAAAATATGGCGTCACTGCAACAATGATTGGCCATAATCACACTCCATCTCAATCATGGGTGGCAGACCCTAGCGGACAATATCAAGCTGTATACGAGTTGGAGCCAGGTAAGTTACAAAGCCAAAGACGTTTTTCTCTTATTGATATAGATGGCGATAAAGCAACAGTAAAGTTTTATGTAACAGATCTAACAACAGGCCAGCTAACAAAAACAGTTGAAGATTTAATCATTGATAAATCAACCAGCCAAAAATACCCACCTAAACTACAGCAATTTGAGGCGATAAAAGAACAACGCTATGGGTCTATTGAGAAAGATCATTTCTATTTCGAAGTCGGATCGTCAATTGGAAAATATAGCCAACTATACTTCGAAGCAAGGGACAATGACGTTAGTGATCAATTAACATTTAGTTTCCAAGGGTTAAAAGAGTTCTTAATTGCGAATCAAACTCTAAATGCTAATAAAATAAACCAGTTTAGACGTACTTGGATCACCAGTAGCACTTTTACTGAAGAGAATATTGGTACCTACCCGATTACCATAAGTGTTACCGATGGCCTACACACTGATAGCAAACAAATTAAAATTACAGTACTACCTAAAGAGGATCCGATTGTATTAGGATCAATTATTAAAAATGGTTCAGAATTAACACAGGTAAGAGATGTAGGCTTTGTATGTTTAGATAACAGCTCAATTAGTGATGCTCGAACTTATGAGCACATTAATGTTATAAAAGACGGTTCAGTCTTTACTAGAAATGACGGTTGGAGACCAATTTACAATAAACTCAATGACCAATTAATTGTTGAAGGTATTCAATTTGTTGCTCAAAAAGTTCCCGCTGGTCAATATACAGTTACAGTTCAATGCAAAGACTCACAAGGCGCAAGTTCCATCCCATATAGCACCAACTTTAAAGTTATTGATGATGGAGTACCACTAGATCAAAGCAAACCATGGATTGATGGCGTTTGGCCACTTACAGGCGATGTAGAAACACTTAATCGAATATCTATCTGGCCACAATCAAATAATGGCAGCACTAAATACCTCTATGCAGAAACGGGCAATACCGCGCAACTAGTTGATGAACAAGGTCGCGCAATAGCATTTGAAGTCGCAAATTTCAAAGATAACCCTGATGTTAAGGTTTTTGGGCCACTCGATATCCTTATCAAAGAGAACCTAGAGATAGGCACTTATACCCTAACAATCACGCCAAGATCATCTGAAACCATAATTGGAGAACCTGAAACTTTTACATTTAATGTAACTAACGCCCCCGTCTCTCCCTCAATCCCAGAATCTCTACCGGCAGCGCCAAGTAGTTTACAGGTCAAATTAAACCTGAAAGCACCAACACTGCCAATAACCGATAATAATTTAACCATCGAAGCTCTAACTGCAACTTCAGCGCGATTAGTTTGGAGCAATTTACACGGCAGTAATACAACAGGAGTGGGCTATAACATTTATCGAAATGGTGAGCTTATTGCTTCAATCCCAATTGCAACAAGCTATTTAGATATAAATCTAGATCCTGCACTTCAATATAGCTATCAAGTTGTGGCATTCAATGCTTCAGGCGAGATTTCCGATAAAATTCAAACAACGCCACTCACTTGGCCAGAGGAAAGCAATAGAACTATTTATGTTGACAATAGCCTATCTGAAAACTGTTTATCATCGTATTCAATCACTGAGCGAAGCTGTGGGGCTGGTGTTAACGAGGCATATTCAACGCTAACACAAGTAGCAAATATAGCTAAAAAAGGAACACACGTAATATTAAGGGCGGGCACGTTTAATGAAACAATCGCACCAAAATATTCTGGTGAATCAGGATCTCCGATTATTTTCAGCAATTATCAAGATGAGCTAGTAACGATTACAGCAGTGACAGGTCAAGCGTTACAAACATTGCCTATTGGCGAAAATCCCGATATGCACTGGGAAAAATTTGGATTTTATTTATGGGAAAAGTCATTTATAACTATTGATGGTATTACTTTTGATGATCTAAGTGGTTGGGGAAGATTGGTTTCATCAAACAATATCATAATAAAAAACAATACATTAACAAATGCCAACACACCGGGCAGTCGCGCTAGTATTAAGTTAATTAGTAGCCACTACAACCAAGTAATTAACAATACCATCAGCATTGGCCATGATAATGTTTTCCTATTGAGATCAAACCATAACCTTGTAGCAAATAATAATGTCACCAGTGGTCGCCATACTTTATGGACAATAAAAAGTGGTAGTTACAATGTCATTCGAGATAATTTTTTCTCAAACGAATTAGAAAAAATAGGTGAAATATTTGATGCGCATGATCTCAATAACGGTGAAGATGAAAGACACTTTAATTTAACCAAAGAGAATGCAACTAAATTCAATTTAGTAGAAGGCAATAGATTTGCTTATACACCACCCGTTGGTGCTAAGGGTCCATTTAGTGGCATCCAGTATGCAGGACAAAATGGTATTATCCGTAATAACCATTTTTATGATAATACTGGACCTGGCCTTGTGCTAGCTCAATACCCTGATGAAGCGAAATACACCAACAATAACCGAATTTATCATAATAATTTCGTTAAAAATCATTTTGCAGGTATAAATATATCCAACTCATTAGAGTACCAAATATCTGATAATATAATTAAAAATAATATTTTCTACCAAAATGATTTTCAAGATCATGATAAGCGCTTTTACTCATGGGCAGAGCTTGATATGAAACCCGTGCAGATCTTACTGCGCAGAGAAAATGGTGTGTTCTTCGACAACAATAATATATTCAACTCACGAGTTGGTGAAGACTATGTTATTTCAGGAATTTACTTCAATGATTCAACACCAAGAGAACCAGTTAAAAGCCCTCTTGCTACAATCCAACCACCATACAAGGAAATGTTTGCAAACAACCTTGAGTCATCACCTAACTTTGTAGATTTAGCTGAACGAAACTTTAACCTTACAGCAAGTAGCCCAATGATCGATGCAGCTAGCTTCCTTACAACAGCTAAAGAAAACGGATCGGGTGTTACCTTAAAAGTACTTGATGCAAGTTATTTCTTTGATGGTTATGGTGTCCCAGGTCAACAAGGGGATCTCATACAGTTAGAAAATTCGGATAAGCCAGTGCGTATTATTAGTATTGATTACTCAACAAATAGCCTAACATTAAACGAACCATTGACTTGGGTACAAGGCCAAGGAGTATCATTAACCTATAGTAAGAATGCACCAGACATTGGCGCACTAGAGCATAGATAATATTTATTGGAAGCGCAGAAATAGTTAGACAGTACAATAGTTACAAACAAAACTTCCACCTAGGCCCCTCAAACGGGAGCCCTAGGTGGAAGATGCAACACAGGAAATTACTTCGTTACAATAGATTATTACTCGTTATTACCTTAGCAATACCTGCACCGACAATTTCATTACCTAGAGGTGTAAAGTGACCATCAGATTTTTCCCAATATAACATTTCACCTTCATGTTTTTTAAAATCAGGCATTGGGTAATAAACTGTAAAACCCTCTAAGCGCTCATCCTGTGGAAATGTAGACCTAAACAAACTTCTATCTCTCCTGCGTGGGATATCAACAATAACTAGTTTAGCGCCCATCTCTTCAACTACACGCTCTATTTCCAATAGTAAAAGCACAGCTAACTCTTTACTCTTATCAACTTTAGGTTGCTCTGTTTTAGATGCTTTTTTAGGTTCCGAATGTGTTGGTTTCAGTATCGCATTAACAACGACATACGCCTCTTTGGCAACTTCAGAAACCTGCTCTCGTAACCATCCATAAAGCTGCGAATTTGTCGCTATAAACTCATACAGTTTAATATTAAAAAGATACTCTCTGACTTTTACAGCAGGTAAAAAAGTTTCTGCATGTGTTACTAACTCATTATTTCTTATTTTGAATAAATTAGAGCGAACATTGTCACTATAATCAGTTGGATGCCAGCTTAATAAAACCACATCTGGCTGGTACTTAATGCCTTCATTTTTTAAGGCAATTAACTCTTCAGCAGTACCATGGCCAGATACCCCTAGGTTGATTATTTCAATATTTGAGACAGGCATATTTTCAACTAATTGACTTACAAACGTCTGATCGTAATTTGCACCATAACCAAGCATAAATGAATCACCCAACGTTACGATACGCTTGTTAAGGTTGCTATTTTCATAGCTAATATCCTCGTTTGCCCGGATACCTTTAGCGTTAATATCAACGGATATTCTATACTCAGGGCTGACATGCTCATAGCTAACATTAGGTGTGTTGCCCCGAATGCCGTAATCAGTCGATGACACATACCTAGGCAGTATAGGAATTGGGTGTAAGAATCGTAAGAATACTTCTGCTAGTACTAAGGTATAACAGGCGATTAAAGTGTATTTAAATAATTTTTTCATATTCATTAAAAGGCAAAGTAGATAAATTCAGACGATTTTTTACTGCTTAATGACAGAATTGCCATCACAGTAAAAAACCACAAGTGATAACTCGCAACGTTACTCATTACCCGGTGAGGGTTTAGTGTTTTGTAGTAAATTTGTAGCGATTGGAAAATAAATACAGGCAACAAATAAAATAGCAAAGTATTGATCGCCTCCATAACCTCCGGGTCAATATAAAATGAGCTAAAAATAGCCCCTAAAAAGAGGAGGATAGTATCTAAGTTTTGCGCTCTGAAGATTAACCAACCTAAGCAGGTAAGCTGGAACATCCAAATGATATGCACGACCTTCATGAATGGCTTTGAGTTCTCTCCGGCAGACTCAGCGCCCAATAGGCGATAAAGCACGAGGATGATACCCTGATACGCTCCCCACAATACAAATGTAATGCTTGCCCCATGCCATAGGCCACCTAATAGCATTGTAAGGAATAGGTTGCGGTATGTTTTGAAGGTTGAGCCTCGGTTGCCGCCCAGTGGGATGTATAAATAATCTTTTAACCACGAAGATAAACTGATATGCCAACGGCGCCAAAAATCTGATGGATTAGTTGCTATATACGGCAATTTAAAGTTAACCATTAAACGGAAACCAAATATTTTTGCAGTCCCCCTTGCTATATCCGCATAACCTGAGAAATCAGCATAGATTTGAAATGCAAATGCGTAGACTGCTAACAATACCAAAAAACCATTTTCAGGCATGGTAGTAACAGCCCCCGTGTCATAAGGGTTAAAAACAGTATTAACAAAAATAGCCAAATTGTCGGCAATAACTATCTTTTTAAATAAACCAAACGTAATCAACCAAGCTCCCTCTACCAGATCAGCCCGCCTTACGTGACGTGTTCTCTGAAACTGTGGTAAAAACGTCTTTCCTCTTTCGATAGGGCCTGCGACTAATTGAGGGAAAAATGAGAGGTAAGCAGCGTAATCAATTAAGCTTTTACTAGGCGTTAATTTGCCACGATAAACATCAATAGAGTAACTCATGCTTTGGAAGGTATAAAAAGATATTCCAACAGGGAGGATAATCGAAAGGGTAAAAATTGAAGGTTGAATACCAAAGAGATTTACTGATGCCTCAACAAAGGAATCGACAAAAAAGTTATAATACTTGAAGAAACCCAGTATTGTTAAGTTCGATACAATACTTATCGCTAAGGCTAACTTTGCTTTTGCTCTGTCCCCACTAAATTTGGTAATAATAGGCAAAAAGTAAATTAATAAAGATAAAAGTATTGTTGCCACAATAATGGCATTTTGCACAACTCCCCACTCTTGGTTATCCTTCCAGTCAACAATCCCAAATAACAAGGCTGAACCAACGAGGAAAGAGATCGACCTAATACGCTGATTTAAGGTGACTTTCCCATATTGCACAATAAGAGCAGCATTAAAATCTACTGCGGTTGTGACTGCAATCAAAAATAAAAAACGAATATCCCACCAACCATAGAAAAAATAGCTAGCAATCAAGAGAATATAATTTTGAATTTTATAGTTTTTCTTAAACGCCCAATACATAGCAAGTACTACAGGGAAAAATAAAAGAAACTCGAAACTATTAAACAACATTTGTTAATCCTTTAACTTTCAATTGATTAGTGCTGTATTTTTGCATTAATTAATTGATTTAACTTTTTATATCCGTGCTTATTAAAGTGCAAAGTATCTTTGTATAATTGATCCTGAGAATCAAATAACTCTGCTGCATCGATAACATTTACCCCTTCAACTTCTAAATTTCTTAACTGCTGATTTACCAACTCAACAGATTCATCAATAGCATCAGACCAAATCAAGCTCCGAGGAAAAGAAACCTCTTTTTTGGCAGGGATAATGGTGGTTACGTACACTTCAATGTCCTTTCCCAAGAAATTTTTTGAAATTTCAACAATATTAGCAAAGACTCTTTGTTGTATTAATGTCGATTTTTCTTCCAATAAACCAATCGCTTTTAAGTCATTTATTCCAACTTGTATAATGACAATCCCAACTGAAGATGGAATATGGACCTCTTTGAGTGACAGCTTTACTTGCTCAGAAGTGAAACCACTAAATCCATAAATAAACGTATTATCCAAGGGGGGGAACCTTGACCATTGAGACACTCGAGAGTCTCCGATTAACAATACAGCAGGTGACTGAGTCGCTTGTTGCTTCTCAACTAACCACGTACCTGTAGGGTCTAACTGTACTTTTAACATACGCTCATAGAGTACTTTATTTACATATATAGATCCGCACAGAGCAGTGCTTACGCAGATGCACAAAACAATTATTAACCATTTCCAACTAACTAATTTCATTCAATCTCTTCTTTTTTGCTTTTTCATCATCTGATTTTCTATCAAAGTAAACACGTAACATAACACCCAACATGCACCACATAGGAACAGAACCTTCACGAGGGTAAAATGACTGGCTACCAAAGGCGGCGACGAATAGCGCAATTAATAGAGAAAATGTGGCCCCTCCAACGACTACATAAATAGTTTTTCTATTATCTCTGAATAGAGACAATGAAAACTTTAAAAATAAATAGTACAAATAGAAGACTGGAATCGCCCCAATCACCCCGGTCTCTAAGACAAACTCTAAATAGGCATTATGTGGATGTGGGAATGTATCACCAACCCCGTATAGCGGTAGCATATATAAAGTAATACCAGCCTGATTTCGCATTGCTAACCGACCATATCCAACAAAGGGGCGCTCATAGATCGCATCTATAACCAATGGCCAAACTAATACTCGCCCAGAAGTCAGGGTATGAGCATCGACTTCATTTTTCTCAAAGTCTTGTGACACTTCAAAAGATTCATCCTCCTCTGCTACGAAGCCCATCATCATACGGTCCACAGCAGAAGGAGCTAATATACCAATAGCAAGCACGACAAATGGCGCAACCAAGAAGTACTTCCTCCATTTGATTGCACACAATAAAAACCCAAGGATAGCCCACGTCACATACCCCATACGGCCACCCGTCATTGCTTGAGCAACAAATATTAAAAGACAGAGCGGGATGATAATGAAAAAGAATTGTTTTTTATTAGCATATTCTTTTAAACAAAATACCAACCAAAATGCGCCACTTAGCATCATCGATAAATTAACGCGATGAAAGCCAATATTTGAAGATAACACTTTGTAAGCTTTATACTGCAGTATTTCACCACTGTACTTCAGAGAGCCCAACCCCATAGACTTAATTATTTGTAAAGAAAACAGTGTATAAACAATAACTAAAACAAAAAGTACAAGCTTAACTCGCCCCTCCGTCCTAGCACCATCAAAAATAATGATGCCTAATATTCCCCACTTGAAGCAGTTAATAATATATTCACTAAATGCAGAGACGACAGAGACAGCACCATATTGTGGCAGAAACTCTCCTAGAGCTTGCGCTCCACTTTGGTCTGCGAGCATCCTAAAGACACTGACCAAAATGACAATAATATAAATAACAAATAGAGCGTTTAAATAAGGGGGAAAATCCCAACTTAGACGAGATTTTTTCCGGTCAGAAAGCCACGATAAAACCACATTAAAAAACAGTAAGTTCCATAAGTTAAAACCAGGGATACCAAAAATACTTTTGGGCATATCCGGATGCTGAATAATAGAGATGAATAGCAATAACCAACAAGCACCTTTAAACCAGTTCTTCCATGAATAAACACATAGACAGGTAATTAATAATGTTAATAATGTAACCCTAATCATTAAGTTAGCTCTTCATTTGGTTAAGTTTATTAAAATTTGAAAAAACATCATTCCACTGAGCAGTTACAGCATCAACAGCATACTTCTTGGTATGTGCTAAAGCCTCATTCGAAAATGTCTTGCAGTTATCATCTTTGAATACGCTTACAAAAGCATTACTAAAGTTCTCTGCAGATAAACTGTCAATTAAATAGCCGTTCTCATTCGCTTTCACCAAATCCCCCAAATCACCAACATTTGAAGTAATGGCAGGTAAACCACACATCATACCTTGTATCAGCGCCTGCGAAAGCCCTTCAGAATCTGATGTTAAAACAAAACAACGCGACGCCTGAAGCCACTCATGTACATTGTTTTGCCACCCAGCAAAATGGATATCTTCTGCAATTTCTAGGTCCAAAGCTTGTTTTTTTAATTCTGCTATATCTGGCCCATCACCCACAATGACAGCATTTAATTGTGGATAATCACTTTTTGCTAATTTAATTGCTTGAAGAAAACGATCTACACGTTTTATTTCCGACAAACGGCCAATTAAAATTAAGTCATATTTTTTTTCTATTTCAGGTTTAGCGCAAAACAACTGATTATCAAAGCCACCAGGTACTATTTCAAAACGAGTATTTACGCCTTTACTTTGAAAGTAAGTAACAGCAGATGTGCCCATTGAAATGACTAAGTCCATATTATTAACAGCATTAAGTAATTGTTGCTCAATAAACAGGTCTGGAGCTTGGATTCGGCTAAATATTCTATTTTCTGTTGTATAACCCCCTCCTTTAACTTCTCTCGGTCCACCGCCACAGATGTATATAGATTTAGCCCTAAAAACCCTTGCAATTAACGCCACTAATAAGCCATTTAGTAATAAATGAAAACCTACAATGGCATCAGGCCGTTCTTTTATAACAATCCAAATAAAGAAAATTAAGCGTGAGCCAACCTTACCTGTTATTTTTTGCAACCAAGCGGGTGCATAAACCCCTTTTACGTTATGCATTTCAGGTACTTTATCTGCAGCAACCATGATTAACTCGGTGCACCGCTGAGCGTTAGCCATTGGGCGCAAGTGAGTAATAAGCCAATGATCAGAATAGAAAGTACCTGTAGCAACAATCTTCAACGGACCTTTCACTGCACTTCTCTTGGGCACTATTTTAGCGATTAAAGCGAGTAATGAGTAAATAACGAGTAATAGTCTCAATAGGTATCGATAAAGATGCACAGATAATGAAAGTTGTTTTGTTTCGTTTATATTATTAGTCATAGTGATTCACTAAGAGTCGGAAAAGTTAATGGCTTCCATGAAATAGAAATGCTTGTTTTCCCAGTTTCATCGGATGGGTTAATTTTGTAATCGCTAAATTTAGAGCCATTAATGTATAACTCACACTTTTCAGGCTCATCAACGTACCAAGTAAGACCCTGTAAGTCTTCTCCCTGGTATGCAGTTTGCACTTCAATGATCTGCTTTCCAGCTCTATCAACAACTTGAAAAGATAACGACTCAGCTGTGCGAAGATAACCAAGAAGCCTTCTTGTAGTGGCAGTTAGGATTTTTTTTTGCTGTTGGTATTCAGCCAACAATTCGAAAGCTTGAACTGTTTTAGGTGAAAAAGGAGTGCGACTACTCTCTACTTTCCCTAAATGACTATAAAAAATGCTAGCTCCTTTTTTATCAACTAACGTATTTAATACTTTCTGAGTTAATACATTATGAATACCACGAGCAGTATCAAAAACAGAAACGCCCGCCCAAGAAGGGTTGCAACGCATAAACTCTGTAACAGCACTACCATCAACTAAGTGAGTCTTTCTTAATACCTGATTCTTTTGGTGCATCGCATATTTTTCACTACCAAAGCGCGCCAACCAACCTTTAATGAATTCTAATAACAGGGTTTTAAAGGAAGCTTTTAGTTGCCTAATATTCAATAAACCTCTGTAACTACGACTTACATTTTGTGCAATAAGACTCGTCACCCTTCCTTTCCAGATAAATTGTAAAACACCCGCTTTAGCCGTCAAATCTGCATGATACGCTGCAGCACCTTGCTCTGCCCCTTGCCCTTTCATTATGTCATTATCAAAATTAGTTGGTGCTTGGGCATGATCTACCCACACCTCTATCTTCTTTTTTCCTGATTGAATTTTTGACCAGTAAGTTTCAATTTGATCTCGTTGTTTAACAAAATCCCCAAACGAGTGTAAGCAATCAATATGCCCAGAATCGATTAATTGATGGACACCTTTACGGCCGATATCATCTGTATTGGTATACGAGAACTGCCCCTGAGGCATATCAAAATAGATAGTATTACCCACTTCCAGCCCTACTCCTTTGCCTAATAGCGTTTTATCCGTTGTATTAAGATAACGCGCAGTTTCAAAGTAAATTCGTGCATCAGGCGTTTCATCGAGATCACTACAAATAGCTAACATAGCCGAATAGGGATAGGGGTAATTCCTTAAACTAACAGACATTAAACTTCCTTGTAGTGCTCATTATTGCCTAAGCGGAGATAGTGAGAATAATAAACTATGCATTTTTTTTGCTGAGTGCGGTAAACCGAAACGTTTTAGTGTCATCAAGTCATCACCAACCCTATTAAGACCCATTTCAACAGTCACTGCAGAAAGGTAACCACTCTTTTTAACTTGTTTTGCCACGCGTGAATTAAAATTGCCATCTGGATAACAAAAATGGTCGCATGCTGTTAACTTGTCACTAATCTGATTTTTAGATTCACTCAATTCTTGTTCCGATAACAACTCACTAACCAATGCAAGACGTACATGGTCAACAGTGTGACTTCCTACATTCAAATTTCCTGAAGAGATCGCAGACAATAGTTCAGGCCAATTCGCTAAACGGGTCCAATCATCTCTTTCTATAATTTCCATTAAGCTTTTGCTTGAACGCGCCTCAAGCAACTCACACAAACCGGTAATGGTATCTCGCATCTCTAAATCATTATCAAATACGACTTTGCATTGATGGCGAAAAGTTTTGAAGGAACTAGCTAGCGCGCTCGAAGATGAATTATCAAATATAAACTCTTCATTGCCAATCTGCGCTTTAAATTCATTGTCAGGCAACATCATCAACGCATAGTCTAACCGATCAAACCAAAACGGCATTTGCTGATCAATATTTTTTGTCGCAATATACAACATCGCTTCAACGCCAAACTTTTTAAAAACAGGCAGCGCATGCGTTAAGTTATTGCTATAACCGTCATCCAAGGTAAAAACTAACCCATTCTTTACTGGAGGTTTTTCCTTCTTTAATATTGCAACCGCTTCATTAAGACTAATAAATGTATAGCACCGGCTTAACTGTATTAAACAATGATCTAATACTTGTGGATCTAGTTGTGGTCGCATTGGGACCCATGGTGAAGGTGTCGCTGTAGACATGACACCATGCATCGAAACAATAGTAATTGCGTCACGGTTTAACCACAGCATTACCCGACCGAAACCCAATAAATACATTACCTTATAAAGCTTTTGCAAAAGCGATTTAATACTCATTGCGTTGCTAATCTTTAGACTTTATAAATTTAGCTAATAATTTCTGCCGTTGCTCCGTAGAAAGCACCATCAATGCATATAAATAAACTAAACTAATTGGCGCTACGGTAAAACAAACCAAGCTATAAATATGACTACCGCTCTCAAAAAAGTAACGACTGCCGAGCAGTAATACAGTAAACGGTATTATGGCTAGAAATGGACTAATAAGTGATTTTTTAAAATAATCTGTTAATGAAATATTGAGTTTATTACATGTGTATATAGGCAATAAAATACCGTATGCAATATTCATGGGTACGGTTAGTGCTAACGCAGCCACAGTCAGCGTTATTTCAATATTTGAATAATAGAAAAATGCAAACAGAGCAAAAACTAAAACACTCACATAAACTGAAATTTTACCATGTAAGTTCATGCCCATTAAAATTCGAATCGAACAATCCTGTGCAGTAGGTAATAAAGCGCCAAGAGAAAGAATACAAATGACCAGCCAGTTTGCATAGTCAGCCCCCATCCAAAAACCTATAATATAATCGCCTGTTATTGCCAAGCCAATTACCATTGGTAGGGTGAATGCAAAACTCAATTTTGTGGTCATCAAGAAAAACTGTTTTAGTTCATCTTTCTTATCATCCTGTAACATCGAACCCGCTGAGGGTGTTAAAATCATGGTAAATTTTGCCATGAATGTACTAACATGGCGTGTTAATGCTAAGGGACGAGAGAAAACAGCCAATGCAGCAGGTCCAAGCGCAGCAACAATCATGACATTAACGGACTGCAATAAAAAAACAGGAGGTAAAGTAGAAAGCTTACATTTAATACCGTAGCCCATTACCTCTTTGAATTTCTCAAAAGATACTAAGCTCCAACTAGGTGATAGTGGGCGACAATATTTATAGGCAAGATAAGCACGAATTGCATCAGAAAGACCATTTCCGATTAAATATCCAATCGCCATGCCAACAATACCATGCCCCAAAAAGAGCATAAGTAGCATTAATAGTAACGAAACAAAGCTAGTCGCAGCAGTGATACTATTATGTAAGTCCCAACGGTGAAAGCCTGTTAAGACTCCGCGAGAAGCAGAGAAGAAGTTAGTGATTGCTAAGCTGATACCTAGGAAAAACATCACTTGTTTAGTCAGCTCTAAGTGCTCTCCCAACTGTTCAGAGAAGTATGAAGAGAAGCTAGCAATAAGCAGTAATGTTCCAACAACAATAAAAGTACAAACAAAGAATTGAATAACAATAACCGTGCTCAAAATACGATTCAATTCTTCGCCATCTTTTTCAGCTCTCGCTTTGGCTATGAAGCGATTAGAGCTTCCACCCACACCTAATCCAACTAACACCAGATAATTAACTAAGGTCCAACAAAAATCCCAAATACCTAACTGGGCAGCACCAACATATTCATCAACTAGTCGAGGCATAATAAAACCAGATACAACTAGGACTAAATGACTGCCCCAACTAATTAAGGTATTTCTGAGCATTTGGCTCTTACCTGTTAGGTCCTCACTTTTTTTGATTGCTACATCTTTCATTTACAATGTATACCCAAGGCTACGATAGTATTCACCAGCGTTTTCATTGAAGTCAGCGAGATCTGTTTCAGTCAACTCTTCTTTCCAGCGATCATCTAGCTTAATGACTTCAGAGTCATCAAGGCGCATTCCGTTACCAACAACATGGTGTTCCACCGTTTTAAAATCTAAGCGTTTTTTAGTTGGATCAACACCAATAAATTCAAAAATACTGTCTAGTGTCAACTCAGTCTTATTACAAATATCTTCATAGTGCACTTTCATCCACTGTGACTTAGGAATAGTCGCTAACACAGCTTGAGTTTCTTGATTACAACGTACCCACTCTTTTGCTCCTGTACTAACACCACGGCCAACTTCTTGTGTTTTTCCTGCTCCGCCACCACGTAATTCAGGATTTTTGGCATCAGCATATTCAGAAGGGTTTTTATAAGCCAGTGATACTCCACGACCATCGCGCACAACCCAAATAACTTTCACATCCAAGTTTTTATTTTTAAGTAAGTACTTTAAACGCAGGCCAATTTTTGAAGAGTCTACAACCGCTTCAACACCTGCATTTTCAGCAATAGCACGGATATACGCTTCATTTCTAGCTTGGGATGCTGGCAACTGCTTACGCCATTGAGGAGAAAAGTTTAACAAAGTATCACGCGTGAATTCCATTAATGGGCCACGCACCAAGGGCTTCAGTAAACGGTGCATATACGGTGTTTCACCTTTACGGATATCCATGCCCGCATCAGAAATACAAAAATCATGACCTCTTTGCTTCATATTTTGTGTCACACCTTGCCAAAAAGAACACTCTCCAACGAGAGATTTACATGAGCATAAATATGAATCACGATTACCTAATCGAGTTGCTTTAAGCTCACCAACACTACATAAGTCAGGGTGTGCACCTAGTAACATCGCCGTCATTGTTGAACCAGAATGGCTAGCAGCAGCTAAATAAACTAATTTTTGTTTTTTTAAAGTCATGATTCTCTATTTAATTCCATCTAAATGAACGTGTAACGAACACAGTACCTGTACCTACGCTAAGTATACCGATGCCGTATTTTCTGCAAGTTTTACTGACGAGAAACGTTGCTCCATTGTAACCCTTGCTTTATGCGATAGTTTTTCCAAAGTGGCATCATCTTTTAATAACTTATCAATGTAAAAAGCAAGTCCATCAACATCTTCAACATCCACAATATAACCAGTAGTTTCATGATCAATTATTTTATCATTATCCGATACACGTGTCGCAATTGTTGGGACGGCACACGCCATTGACTCTAAAACAACGTTTGGTGTACCTTCGAATAACGATGGTAATACAGTAAAATCACAAGCGGGGTATACGAATTCAACATTGTCACAATTGCCAAGGTAAATAACATGCTCTGCCAACCCTTCGTCAATTATCTGTTGTTTAACACCTGAACAGTAATCATCAGAGCCGTGTAACCCTCCATGTAGCATGTCACCTACTAACAATACTTTGAATTCAGGGTTAGTATCTTTAAGCTTCGCTAATGCAGCAATTAAAAAAGGATGATTTTTTTGTTGCTTAAAGCTGGCGAACATACCAATAATTTTACTGTGCTGAGGGAGGTTTAACTGTTCTCTGGCTTGTAATTTATCACGCTTGATAAAACGCTCGGTATCTACGCCATTATAGATAACATGAAATTTAGCTTTAGCTAAACCTGTTTGGCGGGCATTACAATCGGCACCCGCTTGCGAGTTCGCGATAACAGCATCAACCAAGCTTCCTGTTAACTTATATACTTTTCGCTGAATGTTTTTCAATATATAGTCAGCATTTCTTTCTGAGCCAATAACTTTAACCTTGTTAAACGCAAGAACACCCGCTAAACGCGTGGCGATCTCAGCATCAAAAAGATAACCGTGCACTACCGAAAATTGATGTTTCTGAATAAGTTTACGTAGCTTGAGTACCACAGATAAATCAAACTTGCTTTTCTTCTCGATGATATGCAGTGTGATGCCTTCATTGAAAAATTGTGCGAGTGGAACATAACTAGATAACGAACAAACATGCACTTCAAATTGAGCACTATTTAAATTATTAACCAACTCAACAACTTGTCGCTGTGAACCACCAAACTCCATATTACTGATCGCGATTAAAATTTTTTTCTTTTTAGGCATTTTGGGTTAGCTTCTCATTACAGGTAAATAGGGTTCTAAATAAAAATGGCGTCGATTATTTGGTTTAAGCATCTCTCTGGCTAATATGCCAAGAAAAGTGTATTGACTGTATAAACTACGTTTTCATAAGCGACGAGGCTCTGGCAATACGCGATAAAACTATTCGACTTAGCAAAAATTAAGCATATATATTGATAGAGAACAGTTGCATAGGGTCTTGGGGGACATGAAACTTAGCTAATATAATACCATCGATAGGCTCGATAACTGACACGCACTGCTCTCCTTTGCATACTTCTGCCTTTATACATGCTCGAAGTAATATCTTAATATAAAATTCATTATAAAATGAGGTGCGCAAAGTAACAGTAAATCACTATTTTGTAAATAAATGGGGAGTTTTATATGGATTTATTTAACATTTATGCTTGATGTAGCAATAGAATAAGTGAGCCTTTTATCTCTAGTGGCTTTACTTGTATGAAGCTTACTGATTGAAAGGTACAGCCACTTTCTTTGTGATTTTAAAATCACATTCAACCCACTACACCAAAAACATACCCCGCACTTTAACATACCAACAACAGTTAAAACGCGCGTAAATTTAATTCCTTTATTGGAGTGCTAATAAATAAACACTCTTAGTTTTACCCCCTAATTCTGACAAGGAATTGACTATAAATACAAAGGTCAGATGATTTGTTAATTTTATATTACGCATTATTTTTTTAGTAAAAAACAGCTAGGTTTGTTGGTATATAGAAGACTGCTAGTAAAACTGAGCGAGTACTCGAACTAGAATCCTGACTCAGCAGTTCAATTTAACCAAATCAAAGCGTCGCTTGTAAAGTTATTGCAATATGGGCACGACATTCAATTACAGCTCCTTCCAGAGGTTTAACAGTCACTACGACCACCAAGGTTTCTAGATTAATAAACTACGCTACGTTTACATAATTTTTCAACTCAAGAGATACCTCAATTAGTCAAAGTGGTACTAAAGAATTACGGTAGCCCCTTGAAAAACTTAACGTAATCACACGCCAAAATCTAAAAATAACAAAAACAGTAATATGTAACAAAAAAGTTGCCAACAAACTAAAAGTAGCAATGACTGATATCTTGTTATAAACATGAAATATTTGCTTTCTTGTTGATATAAACGCTATAATTGAATGAAAAAATATATTTTATTTGAGTGCGTTTACCCCTTATTTACCTCTAATTATTTAGATTTTATACTTGGAATTTTTGTAAAATGGACTTTTACCAAAATACAGAGCTTAGCGACTTGTTGCTAATCTCTGTAGAAATCGCATTGGCGATCACAGTCTTTTTTAAAATACACGTCACTCGTGTAAAGGCTAGCTTCATCGCTTGCGCCCTTACCGCAGCTCTCTGGCACATTAGTCTTCCTACCCAGTTACATAACCCGATAGTTAACAGCTTACAATTTCTGCTTCTTGAAGCATTGCATTACTTAACAATATTATTAATGTTGCTCAGCTTGTTAATGCTGTCACGTAGCACTAAGTTACCAAAACTATGGGGTTGGACCCTGAGCATTGCTATTCCAACACTTGTTTTTCTATTCATATATTCACTCACGATTGAAATAGTGACGTTACCTATTGCTGATCTGTGGTTATATGTGAAGATGCTACTTTGTCTGTTTGGCATTATCATATGTGAGCAGCTCTTACGTCATGACCACTCCAGTCGCATGGCAAAATTAATCGCGTTATCGGCATTCACCCTTTTTGCCTATGACATCTTAGTTTTTTCAAACTTACTTTTATTTGCCGACAGAAACCAAGATCTTTGGCACGCAAGAGGATTTGTTAGCTCAGCGACCTCATTGATATTAGCATTTAGTGTTATTTTTTATGCCACTCAACTACGCCAAAGGGGGCAATTTAAATTATCCAATTCGGTCATTCTATTTAATACCAGCCTCACACTCGTCGGCTGTTTTTTACTGTTAATGGCCCTATTAGGCTCTATTTTTAACTACTTTGATCTTAGCTGGCTTAACGCATCAAAGATAATGCTGTATGTGGTGGCCATTTTCTCTATTATTGCGCTCTCATTCTCGGAAAATGCACGACTCAGCATCGTCGTATGGACAAGTAAACACTTCTTTACTCATAAGTATGATTATAAAAAACAGTGGATAAAATTAGACCAGCTTCTTTCACATGAAGGTAATAGTTACGAAACATCTCTTAAAGCAATGCAGAAACTTTTTTCATGTCAGAGTGGTGCGATATGGATAAAAGGGCCACAGTTTTATTCGATGGTATCCTCTATTAATTGTTCTTCTCTAACTAACAACCCGTTACAAGAAAATAATAGTGAATTTATTCAATTACTCGAAAAAGAAGAGTGGATATTTCAACCAACACATAACCAAAATGGACTAGACAAACAGCACAATAAACAACTACCAAGTTGGTTAAAAGAATTCTGTGAAGCATGGGTAGTTGTGCCTCTTAATACAGAAAAAGAACTTATTGGTTTTGTTGTATTAGCACAGCAACGTGTTAGCACTCAACTTACTTGGGAAGACCTAGATATTTTGAAGTTAACGGGTCGACAAATTGCCAGTTACATTAGTCATCAGCAAGCTCATGAGAAGCTTGTTCAAAACCAACAGTTTGACGTGTTCAACAAAATTACTGCATTTGCTATCCACGATATAAAAAACCTCATTGCGCAACAAGCGTTAGTGGTTAAAAATGCAGAAAAATTTAAACATCATCCAGAATTTGTTGATGATGCTATTGATACTATTGCAAACTCCGTTGAAAAAATGGATAAATTGCTGATTAAATTGCAAGGAAAGCATAGCAGTGAAAGCAAGTTAGTTAACCTTAACCAACTATTATCACAAGCTGTGGAGATGAATAAAAATGGACTACCGGTGCCCTCTTTGAAGATAACATCTCCGCCAATTAGCCTTAAAGCTGATGCAGAAAAATTATTAATGGCGCTTAACCACCTCATTAAAAATGCGCAGGATGCAACGGATGACAACGGGTTAATAACCATTACCCTTAGTCACCAAGAAAATGCAACCTGGCTTGAAGTTCAAGACTCAGGTGTTGGCATGACGCAAGCATTTATTAACAATCAATTATTCCAACCATTTAACAGTACAAAACATGACAAAGGAATGGGCCTTGGTGCATATCAAATACGTGACATTTTCCATGCACTTGGTGGACAGTTTTTTGTTGAAAGCACCGTTAATGTAGGCAGTAAGTTTTCCATCCATATTCCAAATGAAACCAATTCAGTTTAAATTTAACAAATATACAGAGAGAAAATAATGAATAGTAAAATAACAATGATTTTATGTGCGACATTATTAAGTGCGTGCTCAAGCCAACCACCAACAGCTGTCACTCCATTTGAGGATGATATCAGCATTGCAGAGTATACAATTGGCAATGGTGACCAGTTAGCTATCAATGTTTGGCAAAATCCAGACCTATCTCTTTCTGTTGCAGTGCGTCCAGATGGGCAAATATCGATGCCATTAGTAGGCGACGCACAAGCTAAAGGATTAACACCTGAAGCACTTTCTAAATCACTATCAAAAAAATTAAGTAAATATATCCGTTCGCCAAATGTAACCACGATTGTTCTGGCGGCAAACAGTGCTATTTACAGCAATAGAATACGTATAACAGGTGCCGTAAACGCACAGTTATCAATCCCGTTTTATAAAGATATCACTGTACTAGACTTGGTTTTAGAAGCTGGGGGCCTCACTGAGTTTGCCAATGCAGATGACGCTATTTTATATCGAAAAACACCAAGTGGCATTGAATCTTACCCTGTTAACGTAGATGAAATATTAACCGAAGGTATTTTAACAACAAACTACGTATTACGTCCGTCTGATATTTTAATCATCCCAGAGAGTGTATTTTAATTATGGACTTTAATGAAATTCTTCAATATATCGGTGTTGTTTGGCGTGAGCTTTGTAAACGAAAGTTTAAAGTCGCGTTAACCATTATCGCGATTAGTTTTGTTGTCATGGTGATGGGCATGTTTAGACCCTCCACATTTACTACATCTGTTACTATTTTTGCCGATAACCAAAATATTATTAAACCATTACTGGGCAGTAAAACATCAGTAACAGGTATCAAACAAAATAGAACTGCGCAGGTAAGAGATATTATCTACTCACCGCGCATTTTAAACCAAGTTGTTGATGATATTTACGGTAAAGATGCTTTTTCAAGTGCACAAGCGAGAGATCTAAAGATGGGCCGTTTACGTGCCAACCTGACGATTGATGGCAAAGGTAAAAACTACATTAAGCTTACCTATAAAGACAGTAATGCGGATAGAGCGTTCACTACTGTTAATAAAGTAGTCACACTCTTTATCGAAGATAGTGCTAACTCTAAAAGAGAGGAAAGCCGTAATGCTTATAATTTTATCGATCAACAAACGGCATCCTATAAAACATTATTATTAGCCGCAGAAGATAAATTAAAAGAGTTTCAATCAAACAACTTTGATGGCACTGAAGCACAAGTTAGTGCACGTATCGTTTCTCTTCGTACCTCAATTGAAGAGATGAATATACAGATAGAAGAGACCAATACACGTACATGGTCTCTAAAAGCGCAACTATCCAAAGAGAGCCGCTTTGCAAATAGTGATTTTGAAGCTTCTATTTACCACTCACAGCTACAAACACTACAAAAAAGAAAAGCAACACTACAACTGAGCTATCAAGACGACTACCCAGAAATCATTGAGCTTACTTACCAGATCGCAGATATTAAAAAGAATATGCAGGAGGCAAATAGCAAACCCAAGCCTAAAAAAGCGATAGAGTCTGATTTTAACCCTCTTTACAAAGAGTTACGAAGTAAACTATCAACCGCTCGCGTTGAGAAACGCACGCTGACTAACCGCTTAAAAGCATTTAATTTATTGCTTGATGAAGCCTATGACCGCCGTAAACGCATTGCAAACAATAAAGCTGAACTATCTGAGCTAACCCGTGATTACAGTGTTTTTCAGGCCCAATACGAAGATATGTTAGCCAAGAAAGAGAAAGCAAGAATTTCAATGGTATTAGATATTCAAGGCCAGGGGGTTAATTTTAAACTTCAAGAGGCGGCGAGCTACCCTAATGCACCAACTGGCGCTCGTTTCATCCACTTCCTCATTGCAGGACCAATCTTTGCTTTAGCCTTAGTTGTTGGATTGTTTACCGCTAAAATTATACTTGATGGTCGAATCCGCTTTGCAACACAGCTCGCGACAATTGAGGGCGTGTCTGTACTTGCAAGCCTGCCTCGTACCATCACTAAGAAAGAGAAAAACAAACAGCGCGCAGCTAATATGTCACTACTGATACTCTGTATCGTCGCATCTCTTATCTACGCAGGCATCGCAATAAGACACAAGTATGGGCTTTCATTAGCACAGATTATTGAACTAGGGGGCTTTTAAAATGTCCAATACTGAAATTGAAGATCAAGTCGCTCACAGCGAAAAACCGATGCCTAGTGCAATCAAAAGAATGGCAGAAACCTCGCTATTATCACCTAAAGAGCTTGATGAAAAGAAGATCATTTATCCTGGTCTTGATGATGCAGATACGTTAAACGCCTATCGAGAATTGCGCACCAATTTATTAAAAGCAACCGATAACAAAAACTTTATCTGTATGGTTACCAGTATTCGCTCTGGTGCAGGCACAAGTCATGTAGCAATGAACTTAGCAGCTAGTATTGCACTAGACCAAAAGAAAACAGCACTAGTTATTGATTGTAATATCTATGATCCAAAAATTGATTCGTATCTAAAAGGCCCCTGCTCTCTAGGGCTGACTAACTTCTTAGAA
>Ga0105359_10000541_pt1 | contig 31444 bp, 28 predicted proteins | sample GOMGulsemesocosm_6_FD_83659 | JGI IMG/M metagenome (GOLD analysis project Ga0105359, IMG submission 83659) | Methane-oxidizing microbial communities from mesocosms in the Gulf of Mexico - GOM8C Gulf of Mexico | ecosystem: Environmental > Aquatic > Marine > Cold seeps | place: Gulf of Mexico...
CGCCGTTAAATAATAAACAGCCTTCAACCAGCATAAAGATGAAAAAGAATCGATTTGATGTTTATGTGAAGTTAGCTATTCCTAAAAACAATTAATGCTTTATATTTTGATATCAATAATTTTGTCGCTGAAACCATACTTTGACATAATATAACCATACATTGACAAATTTAAGCCATACTTTGACATAAAGTGTGGACTTGTTGTTTTACCACAAAATAAAGTCGATAAAAATCAGCCAGTAACGTCACAATTAAAGCATACCATGACAAATTGTTTGTTTTTATTATTTAGTCTATACTCAATACCAAGAAAAACACTTGGTTCCTGTATGTATATACGAAATTTACGAAAGCCTTCCCCTAACAAAAATATATTCAAATTTGCTAGCACAAAAGTTAGTCATGTAATTATGTGCGAGAGTACATTGGAGTTTGATGCTTGTTTTCATCATGAATACAATGATGCAATTGAGAGTTATGGCAGTCAGCCGGAGGGGTTTAAATATCAATTCATGGGAAAAAGTTTACCTTATACTCCTGACGCACTTATCTTATATAAAAATAGTGTTGAGAAATATCATGAATATAAGCCATACAGTCAGATTTCATCCCCTTTATTTAGAGAAAAATTTGCCGCTAAAAGAATAGCCTCATTAAAGTTAGGCAGAGACCTCATATTAGTAACAGATAGACAAATTCGTGTTAAGCCTATTTTAAATAATTTGAAATTACTGCATAGATATTCAGGTGTATATGGTGTTAATACCGTTCAGAATGAACTACTTACCCTTATCCAAAAGTCAGGTTCGATAAAACTTAATGATGTTAGCTCTCAAGTTGGTTTATCAATTGGCGTAGCTCGATCCTTCTTATACGCATTAATACATAAAGGTTTTGTAAAGGCTGACTTAGGGCGTGATGATCTGACTATTAATCCGACTTTATGGCCAGTTTATGATTGATTTTTATGATGAATTTGATGAGTCTATAGCACCGAATAAACCTAAAACACCTATTCAATATGTTAAATTAGAAGATGCTAATTTAATTAAACGGGATTTAGATACTTTTCCTGATTTTTTGAAAGAACAAGCGCTAGATAAATACGAACTTATCAGTCAGATAGACAAAGAGATTGAAGGTGGTTGGACTAAAAAGAATATTGACCCAATTCTTGAAAAATTATTTGATTCAAATAGCTTTAACCGTCCTAATTGGCGGACTGTTGTTCGCTGGCGTAAAAAATATATAGAGAGTAGTGGAGATCTTGCTTCACTTGTTAATGAACGCCATAAAATGGGAAATAGGAAAAAACGTATAAAAGGTGATGAGGCTTTTTTTGACACGGCATTAGAGAGATTTTTAGATGCGAAAAGACCTACTGTATCGACAGCATACAAGTATTACAAAGATCTTATCATTATTGAAAATGAAAAAATCGTCGAAGGTAAAATACCAACAGTATCCTATACCGCATTTAATAAGAGAATCAAAGCGCTACCTCCATATCCACTTGCTGTTGCAAGACACGGTAAGTTCATGGCCGATCAATGGTTTGCTTATTGCTCTTCGCATTTACCACCTACGAGAATATTAGAGCGCGTAGAAATAGATCATACACCACTTGATTTAATTCTTCTTGATGACGAATTACTTATTCCTCTTGGCAGGCCGTACTTAACATTACTTGTTGATGTCTTTAGTGGCTGTATTATGGGTTTTCATTTAAGTTATAAATGTCCCTCTTATGTATCTGCAGCGAAAGCAATTACCCACGCAATCAAACCAAAATCACTAGAGTCTATAGGCATTGAGTTTCAAAACGATTGGCCATGTTACGGCAAGATTGAAAATTTAGTTGTGGATAATGGTGCTGAGTTTTGGTCTAAAAGTTTAGAACATGCATGTCACTCAGCAGGAATTAATATTCAATATAATCCTGTACGTAAGCCATGGTTAAAGCCATTTGTAGAACGATTTTTTGGGGTGATAAACCAACACTTTCTATCTGAATTACCAGGTAAAACCTTTTCAAATATTTTAGAAAAAGAAGAATATAAATCTGAAAAAGATGCAATTATGCGCTTTTCAACCTTTGTAGAAGAGTTTCATCGCTGGATTGTTGATGTATATCATCAAGATAGTGATTCACGGGATACTCGTATCCCGATAAGACAATGGAAATCCGGTTTTGATGTCTATCCCCCACTTAAAATGAAAAATGAAGAGGAAGAAAGGTTTTCTGTTTTAATGCATATTTCTAGCGAAAGGACATTAACTAGGAACGGTTTTAAATTTGAAGAGTTGATGTATGACTCGACAGCTTTAGCTGATTACCGTAAGCATTATCCACAAAGTAAGAAAACGATCAAAAAAATAATTAAAGTTGACCCTGATGATATTTCAAAAATTTATGTCTATCTCGAAGAGCTAAATAGTTATCTTGAAGTACCGTGTACAGATCCTTCTAGTTATACAAAGGGATTGAGTATCCATGAGCATAAAACAATCAAAAAAATTAACCGAGAAATTATACGGGAATCTAAAAACAGTTTAGGTTTAGCTAAAGCTAGAATGGCTATCCATGAACGAGTAAAAAAAGAACAAGAATTTTTTGTTGCCTCTAAAAGCACGGCAAAAATATCGACAGTTAAAAAGCAAGCTCAATTAGCTGATATCTGTAATACGGGCAAAGGTACTATTAGGATCTCGAAAGATGAAACAACTTCAATGCAACCAAATAAAAGTAATCATATTTTCGATAATTGGGATGATGATTTAGAGGCATTTTAATGAATACCTTAACTGAAATTCAAATTGAGCAATTACGCAAGTTCAGTGATTGTATTGTCGTGCATCCTCAAATAGAAGTAATTTTTAATGACTTCGACGAACTAAGACTGAACCGTAAGTTTCAATCAGATCAACAGTGTATGCTACTAACGGGTGATACAGGTGTTGGCAAAAGCCATGTTATCAATCACTATAAAAAGAGAGTATTGGCTACTCAAAATTATAATAGGAGCACTATACCGGTATTAGTGAGTCGTATCTCAAGTGGGAAAGGCTTAGATGCAACCTTAATACAAATGCTGACAGATCTTGAGTTGTTCGGCAGTAGCCAAAGAAAAAAACGAGGTTATAAAACAGATCTAACCAGAAAGTTGGTTGAGAGTTTGGTAAAAGCTCAAGTAGAGTTGCTTATTATTAATGAATTTCAAGAGTTAATAGAGTTCAAAAGCATACAAGAACGGCAATCAATAGCAAACGGCTTAAAATTTATTAGTGAAGAAGCGAAAGTCCCAATCGTATTGGTTGGCATGCCATGGGCTGAGATAATAGCTGAAGAGCCACAATGGTCTTCTCGTTTAGTTAGAAAAAGAAAACTTGAATATTTTAGCTTACAAAGAGATAGTAAATATTACCGCCAATACTTAATGGGATTGGCAAAAAACATGCCATTTGATGTACCACCAGAACTTGAGGATAAGCATACCGCCATTGCGTTATTTTCAGCCTGTCGAGGCGAAAATAGAGCGTTAAAACACCTACTTTCAGAATCTCTAAAATTAGCATTAACCTGCAATGAGTATCTTGAAAATAAACACTTTATTTCAGCTTTTGATAAACTTTACCGATCAGGAGAAACTGATTCTACTCAAGGTAAAAAAAACTTAAAGAACCCTTTTAAGCAAGATGTTAAAGATATAGTGGTCTCGGAAATGATTGAACACTCAAAATATAATCCAAATGCACTCGATCCAGAAGATATGTTAACGGGTAGAGTTTTTTCCTAATCGATGTGTAGTTTAAGGAATGAAACATAGGCTTTAATAATTCCTTGATATGATCTACTAACTTTACTCTACAATCTCATAATTAGCATTTTGGTTACGTTATTATACCCCTGATTTTTAGACATTAAAAATCGAAGAGGATCTGTCACATCACTTATCTATCAAAGACCTCATTCACCTTAAGAGATGCTGTATATTCTATAAAAATTCAAAAACTCATCACTTAAAAGGTTTCTTATCGTCAATTAATTGAATATTAAGACTATCTCCTACTTCATCACTAATAGAATGAAATGCTTCCCAAAAACTCATTCTATCGACTAGCTCAAATTTGTTTAATTTGGATTGAGCAGTACCAAAAATAACAACAGCTTTTTGAACTCCTTGCCTTGTCGGAAACATTATACCGTCAAACCCAGCTTTAAGTGCTTGCTTTGCAAACTCCTCAGATTCAGGATGCTTTAATGTACTACACAAAACCTTAGTATCGAGCTTTAGTCGATGACGAATAAGTGCACCTTCATCGCATAAATTAACAAGTTTTAGTTTGTCTTTAAGTTTAAACGAAATTAATTCGTATCTTTCCAGCCTTTTACGACCTAATTTTATTTGTAAGGATAATGTACTAAATCTAAATTCATCAATGCACTCTACAATTCCCGTTAAAGGCTTGAAGCCGCAGTACATGGTTGTATGATCTAAACTTAATAAATTAAATCTATTGCTAGCAAGCATATTAAAAAAAATGGGTTCTCTAATCTCTCCTGATATTGACGAATATTCTTGACCTCTATAAAAACAACCAAATTCCTCTTGAGTTAAATCAACGGCTTTAGCATTTTTTAATTGATAGTCAACCATCATCTACTCCCGTGATTAATCTCACAATTTCAATCGCCGTTTTTATATCTCCGTCACGTAAAAATTGATAAGCGGCTTTATTATCGTAATCATACATAGGGGTTTCCATTGCACTAACAATCTCAAGGCCTTCCTTGTTTATATGGCTTATCACAGTGTCAAGTCCAGGAAGAATATTACCTTTGTAAAATTGCCATGCAGGTATACACATATTCCCTTTATTTGAATATCCTATAATTTTATTAGTTCTTACGCGTTTCTTTATTGTGTTTATAGACCCAACTTTAGGGAAGTTATCTGCAACTTGTCCTGGAGATAATATAGCTTGATCATTAAAAGTGGCTTTTTTATATTCTTCTATCTCAATATCACTTTGGATTACGCCGGGAACATCTCCCCATAAATCCTCTAACAATTCAGACAATATACTCACATTTTTAGTTTTGTGAGTAATAAACTGAGTAACTAAAGATTCTTTTCTAGCATTATCTAGTTCGTGAAATTTATTTAATGCTATATTAAAAAACTCTTGAACCTCATTTTCTAATTGAGCTTTAACAAACGTATCGTATATATCTTCACTTGATTCAGTAAGTTCTTTGTTAGCTATAGATATTATTTTTTTTGGAAACAATGAAGTGTTTTCTTCAGTAGTTGACATTATTACTCCTTTGTAAGTTTTTGAAATATTAAAATATGATTATAGCTATTTTTTTTATATTTACCACAACTTTGATATCAGAACACGTATAAAATTAACAAGGCAACCATATTGACATGTCAATATGATGGATATATAGTCAATACGTGTCAATTGATAAGATCGGTGAAGTTGCTATGAATTTAATACAAAGAGTGAATGTATCACAGCGAGTAGAGAAAACATTAAATGCGATCAGCTCTAGCTTCTCCGAGGTAATATGGGATAATTTAAAACACAGTACCCATCAAAAATTTATTGAAAACTTAGAGCGGTATCTCGGCGTAGAATTGATCAGTGACGAAGAAGTTGGCAGCATATATTACAAATGCGAAGGGAATTTAGTATATACACCTACAACACGCGATGCCGATAATAAAGTGCGCAGCCAATACAATAAAATAATCATGCAACCTGAGTTATTAAAAGAAATTAAAGAAGATATTAATAGACTGATTAACATAGTAAACAGTCCTAATGAACGATCGTTCGTTTTTAAAGAAGCATGTAACATCTATCAAAAATCATGGCAAGGGAGCTGCTTAGATTATCCGTTATACGACAAGAAAAAAAACAGTAACTGTTTACTCAGCATATTGTCTACACTTAACACTCTATTTGCATTTATAGCAGGCATTACAAACTACTCCCCTTGTATATTTTTAGACACCAAAAAGAAAGAAGAACAAATTGACTATTTATGCGACGGATGGTTTTCTGTTCCTGCTGTTATTATGGGACGTGAAACGGCTAGAAAAGCACAGTTACCAGTGCCCGAGCGTCAAATGGATATGATGGATATCATACTTAACAATCCCGAAGATGTAGCAACATGGTCCAACAAAGCAGGTGTGATAACAGGAACCGCAATAAAACTTTTTGCAGAGCTATCAAACTCGAAGCAAATCACCTGTATTGACTACCACGTAGACATTCAAGTTATAGACACTACGCTAGTTGTTACTGCAGTATATCCCGTCGATAAAAATGGGTACGGTTACCGGAAAAAAGGCATTAATGCAGATTCAGCAACACTCTGCGAAATACAAGAATTAGTCAACAGATTAAATATGAATTTAGACACTTCAGAGTCAATCAAACTACCTTCATTTAAAGGCAATACATTTGCAAATATAAGACAGCTATCATTGTCTCATGATAAAAGCTCAACTCAAATGAAGTTGTCATTAACTAAATTTGGCATCGAGCGTAATATTCAACGCGGTACTAGTAATAAAGTACATTAATTATTAAAGGGGCTTAACTATGCTGTCACAAACGTTTCTATTAGCCTCTTCCTGAATCCCCCAAAAGCTTGTAAGTAAGCATGCTCATGTAAAGTATTTTGTGGTCGGCGAGCTTCGTTCAACTTTTCAGATGAAAAAAACTCACCAAGTAATTTGATTGTTGGTATGGGCAGAACATTACTTGAAGTTAATTCTGTTTTTTTATTCTTTCCAATTTTAGAAAAATCGTACACACAGGTATTGCTTCTCATCAAAACACGAACATCTGGTAATTCCTGATCAATTCTATTAGCAAAAGTACTCAATTTTTCTTCGGCCAAAGTAAATAACCATGCCTCTTGATTAGCAGAATCATTTACTCTCAAAATACGCCCTAGCACTTGCCTAAAATAAAGCTCTGTTTTGACTCTGCTTAAATGACAGCAAACTTGTAATCTAGGTATATCGGTTCCTTCTGAAACCATACCAATACTTACAATCCATTGAGTGTCGTTAAAGCGAAAATGATTTATTTTCTCCGATGCACTATTTTCTTTGTAGGTAACTATCGTAGCCGATTGATTAAAAACCTCTGTAAGCAATCCGAATATTTGTTCGGCATGATCAACAGAAGAAGCGACGATCAAACCAGCACCATTTGGATTATGAATCCTGATTTCAGATAACTTATTCACACCTTGAGCAATGATGTAATTGATCACAGCTTCATGCTCAATTAATTCCTGATATGAAATTGACGGATTCTTTAGTAGAGCGTGTAATGAAGTGTAGGTTTTTATTTCTTTATTTTTTGTAACTGAAATTTCTTCATTATCAATTAAAACAATTTTTGGATTACGGCAAACACCGTCATTTACAGCTTGTTGTAATGAATAGGTGTAGTTACATCGAATTTTATTATCAGCGTCGCTATACGTTGCTAATGCTATAGGAAGTAGATCTGAACGCCAAGGAGTGCCGGTTAAGGCCAATGTAAAAGCAGCTTGTTCTTGAATATTTTTAGCAATATCTTGTCCCCAAACATTTGTATCGTGAATGGATGAACCCGCACAGTGATGGATTTCATCAAACACAACAAGTACTCGATTATTCTTTAGGAGACTCCAATAATCATCATTAAAAAAACGCATGTTTTGATAAGTATAAGAGCAACCTATCGAGCCAATCACACCATCAAAATTACAATTTAATCGTTTAGAAAAAGACTTTTTTATGCCATTTGCAACCTCAGAAGAGGGTGAAAAGCATATAACAAAGTCTATTTGGTTAGACTCAAATAAATAAGCAGCAACCTCAGATGCTAATACTGTTTTACCAGCCCCTGGCGTTGCTAAACAAAAAAAATGTTTATTACTCTCAAAGTAGTGAGTTTTAACGACTGATAAGCACTCTTCTTGCCAAGCTCTTAACATGGCTTGTGACCAATAACCGTGTAACCAAGCAAGTTTTGTAAAGCATTAATTTTACCAAGTAATTTAATAGACTTTTCTTTAGCCCTTGTATTATGTTGCTGTAGTTGCCCTTGTAGTTTAGGAAAGCGCACAGAAAGACGTTTATACTCTTTAGCTTCTTCAAGGATTGTATTTAAGTCAATTTCATATTCAAAAAGCTCTTTTTTTAGTTCTCCTTGGTAATCCACATTTTTTTCTATTTTAGGTTGAGTGCTACGAGCCATTATTTCCTTAGCTTTACTTCCTCTGACAATAGGTGAAATTGTAGCAGCCAAAAATTTTTTTGTTTTGGAATATATAACTTTTTTAACACCTTCATCTAACTTAGTAGTGCGTTTGAGTAGACCTTTTTTAACTGTGCGAGTTAATTGACGGTAAATAAATTTTCTTGCTTCAACGTCATCAGTAAAATCTTTATGTTCATACATTAAAGTGTCTTTAGCTTCAGACACAGTGAAGTCATTCATCTGTTTTGATACTAAAAGAAAATGCAAAAAAATATTCATATCCACTTTCTTAATCATTGCTATACCTCATAAATAACCATAAACTTAGGAATACTAAGTATACATGTTGATGTAAAAACTAGACAATCCTTTTTATGTGAGAATTATTAAGATGGAATATCAGTGCAGGTTAAATCATTTTTTACAGAGCGCCTTAAAGAGGCTCGAAATCGAATGAAAATAAGTCAAAAAGATTTAGGTATCAAAATGGGGATCGATCCAAGCTCTGCAAGCGGTCGTATGAACCATTACGAGACTGGCCGACACATGCCTGATATAGCCACCTTAAGAAAGTTAGCCACAGAGCTTAATGTTCCAATTAATTACTTTTTTTGTGAGTCAAAAGAAAGCGCAACCTTGGCCTGTTTAATCGACAAGCTTGATAGTGATGGGAAACAGAAACTCATTCTATTATTACAGTCTGAATGAAAAGTTAATTGATAAGCGAGCATAAATATAAGCTTGATAAAAACCTAATTTTCTACAAGCAACACTTTCAAGCCTGTTAACAATTACTCTTATGCTAACTGCATCTGTAATTCCGCCATTTTTCAGGTAACTCAACAGCCGTTATAAATTTAATAATTATTTGTCGATTTTGACCACTTAGCTTTATGCTAACTTGGTACGCCGACCTTAGCTTCAAGTTTATTTAACCTAAATTTCCTAATGAAAAGCCTTTATTACTTAATAATGAGCTGACTAAACAACTTGAATCGATATGTAATACCAATTTCAAATTCGTTTATCCCACTTTATTTAACAATCCTTTGTTTTAAACCTTATATTTTTTCAAGTTTCTTATAACTCGCCATCTTTATGCTCATACATTTCACGGCTCGATATGTAAGTTTATAGTTTGAGTTGAATATAACCAAACATACTGGTAAGTTACTGAAAAAATTATATGAAATACTGTACGTGAATGAATTAATCAGAAATTATTGACGGTTTAATTCGAAATGCGTACTAATACACTATTATATTTAAATCAATTTTGAGATAACCATGAAATATATTTTTTTGTTAAGTTTGATGTTAATGATATCTTCAGTAAATGCAGGTATTGTTGCATCCGTCGCTGGTGAGATAAGTCAAATAAGTACATGGAATGAAGCTGAATCTAGTTTATTAATAGATGGGGATACACTTATTAAAATCTCTACAGGCATTACTGCATGCCCTCAAGGAGTGTATGTTCAACATAGCGATTATTCACCAGCTGTCCTTTCAATTGTTTTATCATCTTATATGTCAAATAACAAAATTGCATTTCAAGTATGGGACGACTCTTCTCGTTTTTGGAAAGGATCTGGTGTTTCTTATTGTCAAGTTAGAGCCGTAGTCTTGCGTAAATAAATATATCAAGCCATTCAAGCAGGATTTTTAACATTTAGGTTAGGTTCCGCTTCGCATTTTAATCAAGGATTGAGTTTTGAAAAAGCTAATAGTTTTAATTTTACTTGTTATGTCAGTGCCTGCCTTTTCTGCTGTAGAAAAAACGGGAGTTGTATCAAATGTGCAAATATGGGGAGGAATCGCAAAGGCAGCGGTTTGCAGTTCAAATAATACATGTGTAACTTATTGGGTGTCATTATCAGACACAAAGGGAAATTCGGTATTGTCAATGTGGTTGACTGCTAAGGTTTCGCAAAGTCCTGTCTATATTCAAGGATATGCACCTGACAATGATGCTCATCCTTATTCAGGAGCTTCAAAATTTTATGGTATGACAGTCAAATAGCTAACAAGTACTTCAAATGGTCAAATAACAGTTGGTTGGCGCCTCGCGCATTATAACCAGTAATAATTTGTCCATTAGCAAAGCGTTATGTTTTACAGAGTTACAATTAATTATAAAGAGGTATTATGAAAAAAATTTTCGTTAGTGGGTTACTTTTATTAACATTTATTAGTTCATCCTATGCAGATGTTTATCATGTAAATATTGTAAAAGTTGCTGTTAGAAAAGATGAAAGTGTATATTTTAACACCGATCCAGCGCCATCATCACGACCTGGATGTGCAACAAATTCTTGGCATTATGCATTTAAAGTAAATAGTGATGCCGGCAAAGGAATGCTAAGTCTTGCCATAACGGCGCACACAACTAAAGCATTAATTGGAGTACAATCATTAGGAACTTGTGATACTTACCACAACATGGAAGATGTAGATTACATTATCCTAGAAGAAAAATAACAACTTTTGCAGAATATGGTAACGGTGATCTAGTATTCATTCTTGAAACGAATGGCAGCGTTTGTAAATCTGGATATTATCTAAAAGAATCTGATCCGGGCTTTGAAGCTGGATTATCTATGCTTCTTTCAGAATATCATGCGAAAACACCTATCAGAGTGAATGGTCATACAGATCAAAAATGGTCAGGCTCCTCTGGCTATTATTGTCATCTATACACTATAGGGTATGGCTATTAAACTTAGTTTCAAGAAGTTAAACAAGGACAAAACAGTTAGCTTTTGGTCCTTTGCCGCTAATTTGAGCCAACATTTTTTTGCCTGTTAATTGGGCTTCATACAATTTATTATTAAAAATTTAAGGTGGAATGAAAATGAAAATGAAAATAATTGGAGTTACTCTAATATTGAGTAGTTTGAGTGCATTAGCTGCTTATACCGGTAACATATCAGGAACGGTTACATGGGTCAAAATATACAACTCTAATAATATTTATTTTGGCTTTTCAAATATGCCTACGGACCATGGTTGTACAGATAGCTTTTTTGCAATTAATCCTTCATTAGATCCTGAGTTAAAAAAACAATATTACTCAATGCTTCTTACTGCAAAGTCTACTTCAGCAAACATAGAAGTAGGTTATGATAAAAAGTCCGCTAGCTGTAGCAATGGTCGCCCAATGGTTGAGTCAATGGCTTTAATTCAATAGTTGAAAACAGTTGGTTATGTTTAGCTAAGTTACACAATTTTAGACAATAATTATTTAGTCTGATATTTATAGAATTTCAATAAAAGGAAGTTATATGTTCAAGTATTTTTTAATGTTTTTTTTAGTTGTTTCGTCAGGAGTAACATTTGCTAACACTGCTATAGGGCAGCGTACGGTTTCTAAATTAATGTTTCATGATTCAGGAAATCTATACGTGTTTTTCAACGGACCGACTACACATGGAGAAACATGTGATGATAAATCAATTTATATATTACCTAATAGTCACAAACATTTTTCTGAAATTTACTCAGGATTACTTGCAGCAATGCATGCAAAGGCACCTGTTAACGGTTATGTAAATGGATGTATTGACGTTTGGGGGAAAACTAAGCCCAAAATAACTCGAATAGATTTGTTGTGAGAAGAAAAATAATAAGTACTTCAAACGGACTCTAAACAGTTGACTAAAATAAGCAATGAAAAAGTAAGAACAACTGTAAATTGTCCTTTTAAGTGATTTTTTATCTTTACTCGATATGTAAGCCACCGACCTTACAGTATTGATTTGAATCTATTGTGTAATCTATGCGAACAACTTTTTTAGATGCTGCCTTTGCCATTAATAACATCGAAAATTGAGCTTTTCCAGATTCTGTTGCAAGTGATAAATACATAATCCCATATTTACATTGAGAGAAGCCTTCAACTGAATAAAAACCAGCGCTATTTTCACCTTCTGAAAAAACTCGATGAACAGTTCTAACTTCACTAAGTGTTTCAGCAAAAATATTAGATGAAAAAACGGATAATATGAATATAATTGAACGCATAACGGATCCTTTGGTAAAACGAATACCTCTATATAAGGCTTTTACTAGTTAATTAAAATGTGGAGTGGAACTAGCCAACAACAAAGTTCTGCTTGATTGGTTTGTTATATTTATTTAACAACACTTATTGCATGTATTCTACAATAAGTTGTGTTAACAGAACCACTCCAAGATACACCAGAACGACCACCAATAACGACATTTGCGTTACTGTGAAAAGCAGATAATGCAATACTTAGAGTTCTATCAATACCTTTATATGTATCTTCAAGGAAGTAACCTGCCTCACAGCCGGCAACAGATGTTGATACCAAAATACGAATATGCCCTTCTGCGCCTCCATTATTGTAAGAATCTACTCTGGTTATTGATGTTTTCACACCAGCTACATAAGTATTTGCAAGTACTAGATATGGAAAAAATAATAATTTTTTTGAGCATCGAAACACCTTATAAAATATAACGCCCTATGAAAAGGTAAACTGTAGTCGGCTAATATATGTTAGTGGTTAAGAAAGCGTTAATTTCTGGTTAAAATACAAAGCGGATTATAACCTAACCAATTACAAAAAGTCCTGCTTGAATGGCTTATTCTATTACTGTCTGTCCAGCACCACATATGCGACCTTACAGCCAGCAGAATTATCGATTGTTCTAACAAATACCAATTTATTAGACATTTGAGCTGATAATAAAGTTGAATATATTGCATTAGCTCCTGGCTCTGTGATATTGAGAGTTGCATAGACATCTGATACAGCAGAGCAGGAAAGTGCCTTCTCATCTCCACTTGTACCTATATATATGATACCTGAAGCATTAACATATAGCTTATCAATATAAACTCCTACACAGCCTGTAGGCACGCAAGCAGCACTTACAGATAAACATAGAGAAGTAAGTATTACTCCTAAAATAAAACGAAACATCTAAACTTCCTTTAAGTAATATAACGCCCTATTAAGAGACTTTTAATTGTTGGATAAAATGTATAGCGAAGTAGAACCCTGCCAACTGTTATTCGTCTCACTTAAATAGCTTGTTATGTATTTGGTTATTATGAATTTTACAGTAACGAAGAATGCGATAAGTTAACAGATTAACGGAAGAAATAAAACAAACGCACCGCCTAATTAGCACATAACCTTAGCGTTGGGTCTACATAATATTAGTAAATAGATAACCCAAAATAACTTGGCGTAACTAATAGCCGCAAAGACTGTAAAACATGAAACCACTAGACTTATAAAAAAATTTCACTCTAAAACTTGGCCGTAAATAACGGCCTAAAGAGGGAGAAATAATAGTCAGCTAAATTTGAGACTAAAAAGCAAATGTACATGCTTGGTCATCAGCACATAGCAATGCACCGATAAGGCATGTTTTTGGCAAAAAAACATTTGAGATAAAATAAATAATCCTCATCGGTAAAAAAAACAAACATTATGATTATTGACACGACTGATAATATGACAAGGGACGTTGGCTAAAAAGTGGCGTGATTTACGGGGTATTATCGACTCTTTCGAAAGTAAATATCCAGTTAGTTATAGCTCCTTTTTAAAAAAGACCAATGAGAATTGTTATCAAGTGTCACCGCCCCCTTTTATTAATTTGAATCAAAAAAAGTTAAATCTCTTATCTACAAACAGAAAAAAAACTTTATGTTTATAATGAATTAGGTAATTATGATGAATGTTAATGGATTTTTTTAAATTAAGGATAACACCTTGTCCCAAAATGAACTATTTAGTCTACAAATATTTATAGATACTTCTTATTTTGATAATAAAAACATTCAATTCAGCACTTTTCCATTAGGTGAAGTAGAAATATTTATGACTAATGATTCTATCCGCTTGTTCGATATAGGAATATAAATGATATGTATCACCGCGGACCCGAACCTGTAACTCCAGAAGAACGTTTAATTTTAATGAATGATGTCCAATGGGAAGAGTTTATTCACAATTGTACATACCAATTAAAAAAAGAAGGCCAATATATTGAAACGGCTATTCTTGGTGGTGCAGGAGATAAAGGAAGAGATGTTTGTGGCTATACACAGAAACAGCCAGATAAAGGAACCTGGGATTTATATCAAGGTAAACATTACGGAACAACACTTTCTTCTTCACAGTTTTTACCCGATGCTGCAAAGTTTATTAGCATGGTTTATAACAACCACTACACGTGCCCTTCCAATTATTTCATTTGTACTTTACGGCTTGGGACTTCATTATTTGATCATACAAAAAACCCTAATAAAATGAAGGCATGGTTGTTAAAGGAGTGGAAAGCTAAGAAAGGAAAATTTAAAGGATTCAGTCAACCTTTAAGCGATGAGCTAGAAGAGTTCATTTTAAATTTTGACTTTAAAGTTTTTGCAGTCAGAACCCCCACCGAATTGTTAGATATACATAGCAGAAATAAAACAATGCATTGGCAATTATTTGGTATCTTAGCTGAACGTGATCCAAACCCCGTTGTACCTATAGCACCAGATGAGATAGAACAACGTTACATTTTACAATTAGTTTCTGTTTATAAAGAAACTCTCGGTAAAGAAAGCCTAAGTATCCAAGATATTGAGTTAACTAAATTAAGCAGCCACTTTAAAGCCCAGAGGAGATTATTCTATTGTGCTGAAGGATTAAATCGATTTAGTAGAGATAAATTACCGGGAGCTTTTGATGCCTTACTAGACCAGCTTGAAATAGGATTGTCTTCTACTGCCTCATTACCTTATAAACAAAGTTTAGATAAAGTAACTTCTGTTCTTCAACAGGCTGACACACTCCCAATAGGAAATATTCCTTTAAAAGACAGAATAGAATCTGGTGATTTGCAAGGAAGTTGTCATCACCTTGTAAATAAAAGATTAATCAATTGGGTGGACGATGAATAACATTTTATTTAATTCTCCTTTTGAACTAGGAATTAGGATGGTTTTTCTTTTGCGGGAAACCTACCCCTCATCATATGACCTACATGACTTGTGCTTTCTGGATTATGCGCTTATTTATTCTGAAGATTTAGGTGGCCCTCCAAGTTTACATACTCCTGTTCCCCTTAGGGGAGGCGAATACCTTACACGGAAACAAATAATCGAAGATGGGCTTATTCAAATGAGTCTACGTCAATTAGTTGTGGTGACTTTAAGTGACTCTGGAATTTCATATTCTGCAGGGGAAAATGCTAACGTTTTAGTAGAACTAGTTAATGGTGATTATTCAAAAAAATTAAAAGAAAGAGCCATATGGGTTTCAAACTTCCTAGGTGAAATAGGAATTGCAGAATTAAAAAAACTTTTTAAAAGTAAAGGATTAACTTGGGGTGCACATATGATCACTTCAGAGCAAATAGGGAAATAAACTTGAGCCTCACATTAGATAAATTGGTATTTACTAGTCCAACCGAACCCGATGCAATAATTGACTTCGATAGTCTATCTCACTTGATTTTTGGACCAACAGATTCAGGGAAGTCTTTCATTGTTGAAGCCATTCAACTTGCTTTAGGTGGAAATAATAAACTTAGGGATATTGGGTACTCAGAACCATATACTTTACTTTATTTACACGTCAAAATAGTTGAGACAGGACAAAAATATACTTTCCTTCGTGGGTTAACTGACATGTCAGAAACTGTTTATAGAGAACATGTTTTATCAAATATTGATGATGGCCTCGACACAACAATACAGAGTATGATCCAAAAGCACAGCAATAGTGAAGGTAGACAAATTTTAACTAAAGCAGGTACTCTAGGGAACCTCACAGCAGCAGATTTAAGACGGTTATCACTTTTTGATGAAATTGCTACTTTGAATTTGGTTCCGTTTGAAGGTGTAGATACCAACCGTAAAGTGAGGAATAGATCAGCCCTATCTTTAACTTTATCGGGAAAAGATGATTCTCAATTAAAACTAGCCCCAAAAACTGACGATATTAATAAGTCCAAAGGTAAGGTAGAAATACTATTAGAGCAAATAGAAGATATAAATCAAACGCTACCTAAAAAGATGGTTCAAGACGAGGTAAAAAAAGCCCTTCAGTCAGTTGAGAATAAACTACAAGAAACAAACAATTTTCTGGGTGACAATAAAATTGAGCTAAATGAATTGAAACTTAAGGAGTATGAACAAAGAGAATTAATAAATGAGCTCAGCATGTCCAAGAGCTCATTTAATGAAGCGATCCAAAGATTCCTAATTTTAAAAGATAAGTATAAAAGTGATATCCAGCGTCTAGAAGCCTTACAGTATGCATCAATACTAGTTCCAAGTTTTGAAGAAGAGCCTTGTCCAATGTGCAAGTCTTTATCAATAAATGATCATCATGATGTTAATTATCATGAAATAGCTTCAGCAGCAAAAGGCGAGATAAATAAAATTAAAATTTTAGAGTTAGGTCTAATAGAGTCTATAACTGAAATTGAAGATGAAAGTATTAGTATTGATATTGACCTTGAAATTGAGAAAAAATTATTATCAGAATTAGAGGAGGAACAAACAAAACTTACTACACATTCTCAAAATATATTTTCTGAATCGATTGAAGAGTTAAGTGATAGAAAAGTTGATTTAATTCAATGGCAAAGAGATTTTGATAAACTTAATCAATTAAGTAAGAGACTTGAAGATGCTAAGGCAAACTCCAAACGACAAAAACAAGTAGTAGATCGTGACTTATCAAGTAGCAGTTCAGCCTTATGCACTAAAGTAGCATCCTTACTAGAAGAGTGGGGAGTTCCTGAAGTTTCACAAATTAATTTTAATAAAGAAATTATTGATATTGAGATCAATCAAAGAAGTAGAATTTCTTATGGTAAAGGAAAAAGAGGTATTTTCCTATCGGCATATATAATCGCTCTCATGGAAATTGCCCTAGAACATGGTTTCCCTCACTTAGGCTTAGTGGTAATTGACTCACCGGTAGTTACGTATAAAGACCCTAAATATGGTTCAGAAACTTCTGAAGAACTACTTGATATATCTGTAAAGGATGAATTTTATAATTGGTTAGTTGTTAGGAAAGGACTAGGACAAGTGATAGTGCTGGAAAATGAAGACCCTTCAAAATTAACCAAACCCCTCTTAAATTATACTGAATTTGTAGGGAATGCTGGAGCTCAAGGTAGGAAAGGCTTATTCCCAAGCTAAAATGAACCACGGATAAATTGAATTCATTAAGATAAAACCTATTCATCAATATTCATTACCATCTCAGCTTAGTAATATGGCTACTTTATTGTATTTATTGAAAAAAGCAATTGGAATATGAAAGTGATTAAAGTATATTTACGTCGCTTATATTTTTTAATGAAATGAAAGGATGTCGTTATTATCATTATTATTTAAGTAAATAATAATGCCAACACTCAATTATCACCTTTTTAATATACGAGTATTCGCCAATCCTTTCGAAATCAATTTTCACCAAATACCTACTTGGAATCTAACTAAAATGGATAAGATTAGTGCGGTTAAAGCGCGAATAGAAACTATGCGTAATATTTTATTTGTTACTTTTATGTTATTTATTACACCATCTTTGGCTTCTACAATTACGCCAATTAATGAAGATGTATTGTTCACCGCTGGTAGCGGTAACTTGGATGATATACTCGTAACTACGATAAAAAATGTCGATAGCAAAATTTCATTTAATCAGTTAGCCAACTTTAGCGTAACAAGACCGTTAACTATTTATAATGGTGTTCGTAAATCAGATGCTACAGACTACTCAGATGCTGCAGATACTATTTTTATTGCCGCTAACTCTGTCGCGTTATCTAGCCATATAAAAATTATTGGTGCGCCTGCCGACCTTATTATTATGTCGCTAAGTGGTACACCAATAACCTGTAACAATTGTAGCTTTTCGAATGCAGGCCGAGTTACATTAGCTCACGGTACCTACAATAACTCAGAAAGTATTGGCGACATTACAGCCAGAAGTTCAGGTTCCATTTCAATAACGAACCTTACTGCACCAGGCGTTGTATCTTTAGAGCTAATGGCTGAAACAATTAACATTTCAGGCATTATTGATACTAACCTAAAAGCAGATATTCACCCTCAAGGTGGTATGATTATTCATGAACAAGGAGCAAAAATTGTTGGTAGTGGCGGAGTAAATATTTATCCGGGTAGAACAACTATTGCTTATCAAAATTTGGAAATTAAGGATACAGTTAGTGCAGGGGCATTAAACTTTTCAGGTAGTATTAATGCAGCGAGCATAAGCATTACCAGCCCTAACAATATTACTATTCCACAAAATTCAAAATTAAATACCTTAAGCGATGCTTTATCAAGTAGTACGCGCAATGATCAGTTTTATGCTCCACTGGAAGGAATATTTATATCCACCATAAATAATATCAATGCGTCGATTAATATTTCAGGTTCGCTTACCACAGACAATAGTATTTCTATAAAGTCCCATAAAGATGTTTATTTAAGCTCAAGTAACAAAACAGTGACAAATAAATTAGAGTTACTTGCGCAAGGCATTGTTTCAACTCATGGCCTTATACAGTCAACGTCATTTGATGTTGCCGCAACTGAATATCGGAACACAGGAAATATTCAATCACAAACCGTCTTAGTCGATACCACTCAAAATATTTTTAATAGCTATGGTGGAACAATTAAAGCCAATACAGTTACGTTAGTTTCTAAAGCAGGGAGTCTTATTAATGGCTCTAAATCAAATTTGAAAAACTATGATGTCACGAATGTTCCATTAAGCATCGATTTAACGGCATTACAATGGGGAGTTAAAGCAAATGCTTCAACACCTGGTGGTTCTGTTACAAGTAATCTTTCGGCACATATTATTGCTAACAAAATATATATTGATACATTAAGGTTGGAAAACATTAACCCATATTCTTTAATTCAGCCCGATAATATATCTCAAAGTTCAAGTATTAGTGTAAACAATTACGATAGCAATAAAGTCAGTATACAAGCAGAAAATGAGCTTAAAATAGTAGCTAGGAGTTATGTACTAAATTCTTCGGCAATCATAGGATTAAACCAAGCTGGAATTTTTCACTTAAATACACCTAAATTAAGCAATGAACGTTACCATTTAAAAGTTGATACATTTAAGTTCACTCAACTATCTTTAAGTGACGATAACAGTCGCCAACATGATGTTATAACCTCAGGTAACACGACTAAAGTCACAGAGTATTCCCCTCCTGGTCGAATATATTCTTTCGGTGATGTGAGATTTAATCATGTAACCAATGGTGCAAAATCAGAGTTTATAAATGAATTTTCTTATTTCGAAGCATTTCAAAATATATACTTTTATAAGGCTGATATTAGAACACTTGGATTAGAAACGGGGACTACCTTAACCTCTACGCAATTACAGGCAGTTAAGCGTTGTTTAATGAGAAATCGTTGTGAGCAATCATCAACTACAACAAGTGCAGAAGCTGAAACGTTATTTTCTATTCACGGTAATGTATATGGTATAAACCCTGAATTGCCATCGCTAAGTGATCTTGTTATTGACAATATTAATGTGTTAGAAGCTCAAATAGGTATTGCTGTTAAAGATTTTTTAGCTAGTTTTAAATATGGAACTTTTTCTGAGTTTGAATATGGCTATGTTAAAAAATCTAATGTAGATAATAACAGTGACACACTATTCGCTACAGTTATTGAATGTAGGCATGGAGAAGTGAACAAAGGAGAAAGGTACTGGGATTTAAACCCTACGTGTACAGAGCGCTCTATAACTCAAAATATCACCCAGCTATTAAACATCATTTCTGATGACAACGGCTTTAATGATACAGGTTATACCTATAGCCAACTCAGAAGCGCTGCTAAAAAATATATAGAACCATTAAATTTTGTCAATAATTTCGACAATGCCCCTTTTTATGTAATTGGTCAAAATGCGTTTAAGGATAAAACATTCTCAACGTTAACAGAGACAAATAAAGAAATTACAATAATTTATACAGAGCGAATTGAGTTTTCAGTACAGATTAACCCGGGTCATGAGAGAGATAAAACCATAAAGAGTTTTATTGTCACCAAAAAAATTCCTCTTTCAACGCTTGTCCCATTTATTACTCAACCATAAGGACGGAACCAGATGAAATATAACCAACCATTACAAGATGTACCTGTTTCCTTATGGCGACGTATTACCGCATTCATTAATATTGTGCTATTAACCTTTTATGCTTGTCTTCCTGGAACGGCAGCCGCTTATGAATTTATATCTGATGCATTTATAGAAACAGAAATAAATAGTAACCCACAATTTCAAATATCAAGCAACAACGATTACTTAGTTGAAAAAGCTTACTATGTAACCGATACCACCAGTATCAGTACCCAAACCATTGCTTCGTTTCATCAAAAATTACTAGACCATAGAAAGTCATCATTACCCGTGCCATTAATGATCCCCATTATTAATGGTGATATTACCATTATAATTCCTCATTACCCTCTGGAAAAACTCATTGGTGACAGCTTTGTACAATCAAGGTTTATACGGTCACAAATATTTAATCAATTAAATAGAAACTTATTAAACGACACGATAGGTACCGAAGCTCAACAAATTAACACGCTTTATAATCAGGCTTTTGAGTTTAGTGCACTATCAAATAAACGCTTTGGTGAGCAATTAACAAGAAGTGATATTAATACCTTTGGCAAAAACTTAATTTGGCCAGAATTACGTAACGTAAATGGCCAAACAATATTAGTGCCAGTAGTGCATTTAACTGATATTACCATAGACGCACAATTGGTTGACGGACATGTTGTTGAATTTGGCGGCGCAGAAACACAATTTAATAATATTACCATCAACGCGGGTACCTTGAACTTACGACGCAATACCTTGCTGAATGTTGCAAGTAATTTAAACCTTAATGAAGGTGCAAAATTAAAATCAAGCCATGATTTGAATGTGCTCGTTGGTGGCACACTGCAAAATATATCAGGCCAAATATCTGCTGAAGGTAACGCCTATATTATTGCTGGTCAATATTTACAAAAAACCATGGTGCATCGTTATGCGACTAAAACAACACAGGGCAGCCGTTTAGGACAAATCGCCTCGGTTGACGCTAATGGTAATATTTATATTAAAACCTCAGGTGATCTAGTTGTTAAAGGCGGCACCATTTCTGGCAGCAATATTATATTAAAAGCAGATGGTAATATTGTCCTGCAATCGCAAGAAACCACCTATGTTCGCAATGAAGAGGTTTTTGGTTGGAATGAAAGTGAATCAATCATTCAGCAATTAGGCAGCCAACTTACCGCTGAAGAAAATATAAGATTAATAGCATCTGGTGCTATTGAAATTAATGCTTCTACTTTACATGCTGATAAAGGCGCGATTGAAATATTAGCAGGCCAAGGTGTTTATATTCTTAATGCTGAAAATCAATTTCAAAGTCAACGCAACGGTAAATTTGGTAGCACAACCATTCAAGAGCAAGAATTTCAAACCATAGCAATGCGTTCTGCTATAGAAGCAGGAAAAGGGATTGTAATAGCGACTGAACTTGGCGATGTTACTCTAAAGGGTACCCAACTAACGTCAGCTAGTGGCACAGAAATAATCGCCCGTAACGGATCGGTTAACTTTTTATTAACCAAAGAACAAAGTAACTATTTTTATAACAAAGTGGTAAAAGGCTTTTGGAAAATAAAAACCACTACGCAGCAAGACGATGTTGAAACCGCTGTTTACAATGAAATTGTTGGTGGTATTAAAGTTCAAGCCACTCATGGTATGACGTTGGAGCTTGGCCAATATGAAGACGGTGATATCGCAAATGGTATAAATACAGAAACCTCACGTATTAGTGCGCAAATTAAAGCATTAACTGAGCAAATCAATGCTTTAACTAAAATAGGTGCTTCGGTTTCATCATTAGAAGCTCAACGTGATTTACTAAGTCAAGACCTACTTAACGAGCAATTAGCCCAATTAGCCCAAACTGACAGCTTAGCTTGGATGCAAACGCTGCATAATGACCCTGAATATACTGATAACTTTAATCTTGTTTATCAGGAATTAGTTGAACTTCATAAGTTTGATAAAACCAGTAACTTAAGTCCTGCGGCAATGGCAATTATTGCGATTGCCGTAGCTGTTGCAATGGGGCCAGCTGGCGCAGGTTTGCTGGGTACTAGTGCAACAGCAATACAAGGTGCTGGCTTTATCTCTGCAGCAGCTATGCAAGCAGGTGCTTTAGCAATAGCGACTCAAGCAGCAACAGGGCTAGCTAGCGGACAGGGACTTGAAAATACAGCTAAATCATTGTTTCATTCTGATAACATCAGAGCGACAGCGACAGCTATGGTAACGGCTGGAGCACTTGACTACTTTAAAGATAGCGCAACCTTCTTTGATAATATACCTACTGATCAAGACTTTAGTTCTCTCACTGATTTGGAAAAACTGCAAACACTTGCCTATCAAACGGAAATCGCTGTGCGTAATGCGGTTGTACGTACAGGTATCTCTACAGTTATCAGTGGAGGGGATTTAGGTGATTTTAATGACATGTTTGTTCAAAATCTAGCGCAATCTGTTGTTGATAAAATAGGTGAGGCTGTTGCTGGAGAAATTGGTGACTTTACAGATTTAGATCCTGCTCTTCGTTATATTGCTCATGCTGGTTTAGGTTGTTTAACAGGTAGTTTAAGCTCAGAAATAAGTGGTAGCGATACCGAACTGGGCTGCTATTCTGGTGCCGGTGGCGCAGTTATTGGAGAAGTAACTGCTGACCTTTATCTTGAAACTCTCGAAGATGATAACAATGCAATTCTAACTGAGTTGGCAGCTAATGGTGATGCATATACCCAACAAGAATTGAGGGGATTAGCCACAGAGCTGAAACAAAAAGGAGTTGATATTGCCAAGTTGTCAGCGGCTTTCGCCGCTTTGGTACTTGGTGGTAATGTCGATATTGCGGCGACAGCTGGCCAAAATGCTGCTGAGAATAATAGCCTTTCTACGTTGATCCTTCATTTAATGTATGAGTGGAATCAACCTGGCTACCATAAGGCTCAATTAGCCCTTATTGGTCGAGGTGAACACCCTTCCCAAGCCCTGATTGATGAAGTTATCGCAGCAGGTGTAGATCTTGTGGTTGACAATACTGACCCACAAACGCTAAAAGACATCGCATCTCAAATCGATACCGTAGAAAGCTATTCACAAGAATATGTTGGTCAATACGTTGATGATATTATTACTTTTGTTTACTTAAGTGATACTGGACAGGCAATAACTGCAGAATGGAATAGCATACCAGGAGAAACCAGAGACGCTTTGATAGGCGCTGGAAAAGTACTTAGTATTCTAATACCTATTGCCAAAGTGAAATATATTGGTGATGTCAATAACGCTATCAAGATTGATCACCAGAAAAGTGTTGATACTTATTATGATAACGAAGGTAATATTGTTGATCCAAATACTGGTACTATCAAGTTACCTGATAATGTCACTGTTATTAAAGGGTTTGACTCTGTAACTGATTCAGCACTAAATCCAGAGTTATTGAGATCAGATATGGATGGATATGTTAAAGATACGAAGGTAAGAGATGGTTATAGTTTATCGGCTGCCTCTATAACAGTTGACGGGAAAACTATATACCTAACTGCTGTTAGTGGTGCTCTAACTGTGGATGTACCTTTTAGAGGCCTATCAGAAATCAATCTTAATGGAGTAACTTATATTTTAATCCATAAAGATTCGGAAAGCGTTATGGGTGTATATAATCCAGAAAACGGTCAAAACAATATAAATCATGCAGAAAAAAAGTTGATGAGCTATATGCAAGATAATTATTCAGGTCAATCAGCTAATGTGACGATTACCTCGCAGAATACTTTTGCAGATAAGCCTGGCATGTGTACTTCTTGTACATTTTCTAATGTAGGTTTCGGGACAAATAATCCTAGTTTTACTATTAACATGTTTCACGGGGTAACAAATGATTAATAACATCGAAAAATTTCTCAGAAAAGCTCCCTATGATGCAGCATTTCCTGAACGTATTAAAGGCTATAATGATGAAGAAATAACAAAAATCGAACGTCTTTTTGACATAAAAATAACAGGTGAAATGAAATTGTTTTTTCAAACGATAGGACGCTGTAGTGGTGGCTTAATTAGTGACAGTGGTTTTGTTATTTATAGGAAAAACACCTTAAGAGTGAATGTATTAGGTGCACATGACTTTGTTAATGATTTAAAAATTATTAAGCGGTTTGATTTAATAAGGAAAAAACCGTTTTCATTAGCATGCGAGAATGAAACTCAGGATTATTTTTGCTTAACTGACGATGACGGTAAGTATCAGGTTTATCGCTTTGACGAAAATGAAGAAGAAGTTTTTGAGACTGATTATACTTTTGGTACGTACATGATAAAGGCATCTGAAGAAGGAAAGCGTAACTGGCAGAAACTTGGAATTCAGCCTCGTGTATATGAGACTGACTTATTAGAGATATAAGAATAATTGGGCCTCGGTGATACTTAAAAACAATCATCAGCACCTTTTGTTGTACGAGTTTGAAATAAGGGGATGAGTATTCAACTTTTCAAAAACACGTTAAGCAGTTGTTTAGTTATTGTGTTGCTAGGGGCTTGTTCGGTTAATTACCAAGCACGGCTGCCTAATGGCGCAGGTGGTGGTGTTGGTTATCAAGAACAACGATTAACCGACGGCACTATACTACTGTATTACTACGGTAATAGTTATGCCACAGATGTTCTTATTAAAAAGTATTGGCAACAACGTGCGGATGAGCTATGCCCGCAAGGTTATACCGAAATTGAATTTTTAACATTTAAAGAATATGGCACCCTACGCTCGCCTGTTATGGGGCGTATGACAACATTAGGCACAATAAAAATTCACGGTAAAGGCAAAATAGATTGTCAATTAAAATCATCACGACAACCACAAAATCAATAGAGTACTAAAGCGACGAAAGAACCCCTTAGCCAATTACATTTAGGCGGAAATTCGGTATCGGCATCGTGCACTGATTTCAATCATGGTAAAAAATTCAATTCGTTATGTAAGCTACTAACTCAAAATTATGCTTGGCTAATTTTTATTCGACTTATTATTAATAAGAATTAAGAATCACCAACCTTGATGCTAAGGTATAATTACACTCAAATAATTCAAAATATAAGTTTACTATCAATAGCTAAGTTAAATAAAAATAATTGCTCAAATTTTTATATTTTTAGTCGTATTCTAGTTCGCCAAATATCTTCAAGTTTAAATGCTTCCCCCCCTACCACATCTATCTTTATTCCAAGTGATCAAGATTAAGCCCTTATTTTAAATATTTAACTAAAAGTTAGGTTAACGGAGGCTATTTACATTATTGAAAATAAATTATTTTCTGCGGGGACTTGTAATTATTATGGAATAACCTACCTTAAACTTAGGTTTACTAAGTTTTGGTGTGTACATAATGTCTTTTTTATTTTCTCCTGAAACTCGTGCATTTGCTGATGAATCATTAGAAAGTTATTTGCTACGCATTATTTCAGAAAACTTTTTTGAATCATATGAAGAGCTCAGCTTGGCTATTAGAGAGGAGCTTCATGAACTCGATTTTGATGCTCATGGTGCCTTCCCTATTGATTTAAAAAGATTGAACGTCTTCCACGCCAAACACAATAGCCATTTTAGAATGCGAGCGCTAAGCTTACTGGAAACGTTACTTGATCTACCGCGCCATGAACTTCAAAAACTTGCACTGTTAAAATCAAATAAAACATTTAATACTTCAATTGCATTACATCGTAATGGTGTAGACATTCCCTTAAAGTTTATTCGTTATAATGGTACCGATGGAATCAGCACTATTCCTGTTTGCCCACAGTGCTTGAGCGAAGAAGCATACATAAAACAAAGCTGGCACCTAAAGTGGGTAAATAACTGTACAAAACATGAATGCGCTTTGCTTCACTATTGCCCTGAATGTAATTTACCCCTTAATTATATTGAAAACGAGTCTATTACCCATTGTTCATGCGGTTTTGAATTATCTGCTGCAAGTACAAATTCGACAGATAAACAGAGTATCGATGTATTAAAAATGTTGATGCTTAACGATGCTTCAAGTGATAATCCACTGTTTAAAAGCACTTCCATTTCTCAACGTTTGGCAACATTGCTTTGGTATCAGGATAGATATTCAGCAGCAGATACCTTTTGCCTAAATGAAATAGCAGATTATTTTAATAAATGGCCCGAAATTTTATATAAAGAGTTAGATTATTTAAGCCAAAGGGCTGAAATTAAGTTAATTGATCTCTTTAATAAAACAGCCTTTCGCTTTATTTTCGGTGAACTTATTTTATCAGTACCACATAACAATCAAAGTGAGGAGCAACTTCATTTTATTCGTATAACTTTGATGGACTATTTAGTTCTTTTGGTTGAAAAAAATCCTAAGTCGAAAAAGCCTAATGTGGCAGATATGCTAGTGAGTGTATCGGAGGTCGCTATAATATTAGGTACTTCACATGAACAAGTTTATCGGTTGTATCAAGACGGTATATTGCAAAGTGTTTTTCGTCACAAAATGAAACAACGAATTGATCCTCATTCATGTGTGTTTTTTTTAAGGCAAGTTATTGAATATAAATCTAGTTTTGGTGTTAACAAATCTAGAATTTATCTGTCAGCATGGTGAGCATGATACATTTGCGAGAGCTTTTAATTATTGAAAACGTCCCCGAGAGAAATCAATCTTTAAGGCGTGCTTTTAGTGCGTATACAAAAGCAATTGATGTAACAGGTTGTGAAAATATCGCATTAACTATTCTTTTAAATCTGACTTACCGTAAGGTGGTAGTTGTTGATTTACTCGATAAAAAACTAGCCAAGACTGCGCTTAATAATGAAGACATTATGAATAAATGCATTAAGGAATTGCAATGGTTTCATACTCATAATTTAAAATATCCTGATATTCGAGTCAGTAAACAAAATTTAGCGATAGATTCTCCGGTATTGCACCCTAATGTTTTAAGCAGTGCTAATTATGATAGATCTTTCGGGTGGGCTCATGATTCAGCGAAGGTAAATTTAGTTAAGTTATTTTTGAGTTATTTTATTTGGGAGGGTAAAGAGCGTTGCCTTGCTGACATTCTTTCTTCATCAGCTAAAGGCTGGAAAGCTGCATTTCAGTCACTTGGTGTACCAGTTAAATCCTTTAAAAATGTATGCGCTAACGTTAAAGGTTTTTTACCTCATGTAATGATCCCAAACACTGTAGACAGATACTCGATTCAAGTAAGGTTGCCATATCATGATGGATATGTAGCAATTACCCCTGTTGTTAGTCATGTACTTCAATCTAAAATTCAGCAAGCAGCTATTAGTAAAAATGGAAGATTCAGTAAGATTGGATTTACTCGTTCATCCGCAGTGAGCCAATTAGTAGCTTCGTTAGGCGGCGTTGTTAATTCACTAAACTACCCTCCTTATAAATATAAAAAACAACATGCCTTATCTAATTCTCGTCTACTACAAATACAAAAAGGTAAACCAGTATTTTATCTTAATGCATTAGTGAACAGTAAGTTTATTCGCGCGTTAGACTGCTTGATTTTTAATGGTGGATCATTAGCGCTTAAACAACGTCGACAACAAAAACTGATAAGCAATAAAGAGATAAGAAGTACACTATCTGAGTGGCTAGCACCTATTTTAGAGTGGCGCTTGGAAGTCATGGATAAAAATAATAATTCTCCACAACTTGACAATATTTCTGAAACAGTAGAGTTCAAATTACTGACCGTTTCAGACGATGATTTACCAAAATTAGTGATGCCCGTTTTTGGCTTGTTCAATGCAATGTTATCAAACTTATCATTAACGCAAAAATATGCTTTTCATCCTAAACTAATGACTCCTTTTAAGGCTGGTTTAAAATGGCTGCTAAGTAATATTGCTAATGAAGATAGTAAACTTTCTGTTGATGATAACGTGGAGAAATATCGCTACTTGTATTTGAAAGATATACGGGTATTTGATGCACAAGCATTATCAAACCCTTATTGTTCTGGTACCCCATCATTAACAGCGGTTTGGGGCATGGTTCATCGTTATCAAAGGAAGTTGAATGAAGCACTCTGTACAAAAGTTCGATTTACCTCATTTTCTTGGTTTATTAAAGACTATTCTATTGTTGAAGGTAAGAAGCTTCCTGAAGTGAACTTACAAGGACCTATGCAAAATGAATTTAGGCGCCCTGGAATTATAGATAACAAACACTGTGATTTAGTGTTTGACCTCGTTGTTCATATCGATGGCTGCGAAAGTGATTTACGTTTATTAGATGAACAACCTGAAATTATTAAAGCACACTTTCCACCTAGCTTAGCCGGAGGTGTAATGCTTCAACCTGAGCTAAGCTTATCTACTGATTGGTGTCGCTTGTATAGTGATGAAAATCTATTGTTTGAAAAACTACGGCGCTTGCCACTGTCAGGTCGATGGATCATGCCTACAAAGTATAGAATAAGTGATTTAGAAGAGCTTTTACTATTGGTAACTAATCACCCTGAATTAAGTCCTACCATGTTTGGTTATCTGTTGCTTGACCAACCAAAAGCTAGAGATGGATCAATAGAAGAGCGCCATTGTTATGCAGAGCCTGCCATAGGGCTAATAGAATATACAACGGCAATTAAAATAAGATTAAAAGGTAAAAAAAATTACTTTAATCGCGCCTTTTGGGTGTTAGATGCTCAAGAACGGTTTATGCTAATGAAGGGAATTTAAGCTAATGGTGTGTTATGGAAATATGCAATATATTAAAATATGATCGTTCACTTTATCCAAGTAAAGCCGTTTTCTTCTATAAAACTATAGATTGTGACTTTGTTCCTCTTGAGGCCGATATTAGTAAAATCCGAGGACCTAAAACAGGTTTCACTGAAGCTTTTACTCCGCAATTTTCACCCAAAAATTTAGCCCCTCAAGACTTAACACATAATAATATTTTAACGCTAGAAGAATGTTATGTACCCCCAAATGTAGAACATATTTATTGCCGATTTTCGTTAAGGGTACAAGCTAATTCACTGATGCCTTCTGGTTGCAGTGATCCTGAAGTATTTGCTTTGCTTAAAGAACTAGCAACAGTATTTAAAGAATGTGCTGGTTACAAAGCGTTAGCAATTAGATATTCTCGGAATATTTTGCTCGGGACTTGGTTGTGGCGTAATCAAAATACTGGGAATACTGAAATTGAAATTAAAACAAGCTCAGGTAAGAGCTACTTAATTAATAATACTCGTAAAATTGCATGGGAAAGTACTTGGCCTGAAGAGGAACAAAAAGTATTAGATGAATTAAGTGAAGAAATTCATCAAGCATTAGTTGATCCAAATATATATTGGAGTGCTGATATAACGGCAAAGATTGAGGCTGCGTTTTGTCAGGAAATTTACCCAAGCCAAATTCTAAGCGATAAGCCTAAACAAGGTGATGCTTCAAAACAATTTGTAAAAGCCAAATGTACTGACGGTCGTTATGCTGTGAGCTTTAATTCTGTAAAAGTAGGGGCTGCATTACAATCAATTGATGATTGGTGGGATGTAGATGCGAGTAAAAGGTTACGAGTTCATGAGTTTGGCGCAGATAAAGAGCTTAATATCACTCGACGCCCTCCAGATTCTGAGCGTAACTTTTATTATCTATTGCGAAAGACAGAGCTATTGGTAGGTGAACTTAAAGCCGCCGTTACAAGTAAAAGTAAAGTTATTAACCCAAATATCTATTACTTGTTTTCAGTGTTTATAAAAGGTGGCATGTTTCAGAAAAAAGCAGAGAAAAAAAAGGTGTAATATGAAAAGGTATTATTTTATGGTGAGTTTTTTACCCAAAGAAGCTAATTTACCTTTACTAACAGGACGGTGCATATCGATTATGCATGGCTTTATTTGCAGGCATAATATTCAGGGTATCGGAGTATCTTTACCTTCTTGGTCTGACACTTCAATTGGCAATAAAATCGCTTTTGTTCATTACGATGAATCTATATTGAATAGCTTAAAACAACAAGCCTACTTTCAAGAGATGAAAGACTGTGGTTTTTTAAAATTGAGTGAAGTTTGTATTGTACCGACTGGTTGTAGAGAGGTACGGTTTAAGCGCAATCAGGCAATCGCAAAAATATTTGTTGGTGAAAGTAGAAGAAGGTTAAAACGACTTGAAAAAAGAGCACTTGCTAGAGGTGATGTCTTTAACCCGAAAAAGCCTTCCACTTCGAGAGAGTTAGATATTTTTCATAGGATAGCAATGAGTAGTAGCCGCAACTTGGAAGAGTTTATTCTTCATATCCAAAAAGAATATGTAGATTGCAAAAATGAGCCCACTTTTGGTAGTTATGGTTTTGCATCTAATAAGAAGTTTCAAGGAACAGTTCCTGATTTATCTATTTTAGCTAATTGACGCTAACCTATTCCCAAGCTAACAACTTAACTCATTGATAAAAATCCTTACATTTAAAAGCTAATAATTTTGGTAAAATTAACATTTATTATATAATGTTATGATTATAATAAAGAGTAATTTGATTTTGTATTGTGACCTGCCGCATAGGCAGCTGAAAATATATCGACGTAACACTCACCTGAGATATGTACGTGACCTGCCGCATAGGCAGCTGAAAATAAAAACAATCGATTTGATGTCTATGTCAATCGAACTCTGCCGAATAGGTAGTTAATAAGCCTCTTCTGAGTTTAAAATATAGAGAGGCTTTTCTCTTTTTACAAGCAACATCACTATGATAAAAATGTAATTTTATTACTTATCTACATTAAGATATTTGAAAAGCCATTTTATTTGTCACTGTATGGTTATATTTTTATGTCATCAAATGGTTTCAAGTGTTAGCTAAGTACTTGTTTTTAAATCGTGGCTTATGTCAGTGTTTAGTTTCAGCAACAAATTTTCTATAAGTCATTTAATTTCCAAGTTCAATGACACCAAATATATGTGACATTAGTAAGAATTTAGAGGTGAAAATTAGTTGTTCACTACAGGGCGAGTAGTGACCAAACATCCATATA
>Ga0105359_10000543_pt1 | contig 31424 bp, 19 predicted proteins | sample GOMGulsemesocosm_6_FD_83659 | JGI IMG/M metagenome (GOLD analysis project Ga0105359, IMG submission 83659) | Methane-oxidizing microbial communities from mesocosms in the Gulf of Mexico - GOM8C Gulf of Mexico | ecosystem: Environmental > Aquatic > Marine > Cold seeps | place: Gulf of Mexico...
AAGACCAATCCATGCTGATACTTGCTGTCCATTGTTAAATGAGTGAGGATCCCCGATGCTAGCTACCAAAGCGGTCGCAGTCATAGGCCCAATTCCTGGTATTTCTGCAATTCTAAGAGAAGCTGCGCACTCCTTATGCCAGTGTTCGATTTCCTTATTCAAATCACCAATACGCTTGGTTAGATTATCAATGAGTTCTTTAAGCTGAAAGATTAAACTACGAACTGCTAATGTGAGATTATTTTCTGCATCCTCTAAAATCAATGAGAGTTGGTTGTTAAAAGATGCATTGCCTCGAGGAATAATAATACCGAATTCTGCTAATATTCCTCGAAGTTGATTCGATTGGCCCGTTTTCATTGAAACAAGTCTCTCTCTCGCCTTATGCACGGCAAAAATAGACTGTTGCTCAATTGTTTTGATAGGAACAAAACGCATATTGGGCCTAGTTACCGCTTCGCAAATTGCTTCGGCATCCGCGCTATCGTTTTTATTCGATTTCACGTAGGGTTTAACATACTGAGGCGGCATTAACTTTACTTCATGCCCGTACTGTTTGAATAGTCTAGCCCAATAATGAGCACTAGTGCAAGCTTCCATACCTATAAGACATAGTGGGAGGTTGACGATGACTTCAGGCAGTTTTTTCCTGCTAACATTTTTCTGAAGCTCCACCTTTCCCGACGACTCAACACCATGCAGAGCAAAAGATGATTTGGCTAAATCGATACCTAAAGTTGCGATGATCATAGTTTCTTCCTTTTTCAAAGCACCTACGATAAGCGTAGTCGGTGGGTGGAAGTGTCCATATCATTAACAACGCCGCGCAGCTGTAATGTCGTCGGTATTAATACGTCGACATTCTGGCGTTGGCATAAGGCTGGTACGCTATTTGAGGATAAGCGGGCTACTGCGTTTAGACCGGCCCTAAAAGCAATTTATAAGGACCCTGTATAAACTCTTCTGCGTAATGCTATCATTATTTTGGCTAACACACTTATGCCCCCTAAGTGTATAGAGATATTACTCACTCATAATGCGATTATTTCTATTTCCCATACATTTTATGTGAAAGAGTGTGAGTGAAGTGGTCATATCACAACTACTCACGCGACCCTTATGTTCAATAGATAATACAAAATTTAACGCTAATGCGAATTTAAGTGTAAAGGAGTCAATAAGTTTCCAACGCTGTGGATTATAATAAAAATGCATTAATCTTATTATATGACTTTTGGTATTTTCAAATAATCGTTGATAGACCCCCATTCTGATCACCTACACATTTAATAATCTTTGCGACATAGCAACTTAGGCTAAATATCCATGCCTGTCGTTATATCATCATCGACAGACGGCTCATTATCTTGCTCAATAGCGACATGGTCATCCATTGGATCTACCACAAATGCCGAGTTATCTGCTGTTGTCCAATCTGTATTTTCACCTCCATTTTCAATTGCTAACGGATCTGCGTTGTTAGCACTGCTACCTTGCATTGCATATGATTCGTCGACATCAATAATGACTTCTTGGGTTGCACCGTCAACAGGTTGATCTTGGCTATCGATACCAGATAGTGTCATCGTCACTTCACCGCTAAATTCATCGGCTACATCTAACGTGATTGGCTGTGATAACTCACCACTTATAACAAAGTCACCACCGTCTAATTCAACGCCATTTTGTGGTTCGATACCATCAGGTAAACCACTCATTACGACACTATCAATGTCTGCATTGTTAACAATATCTTCATCAATCATGATATTGACACTATTACCAGGTGCGACGGTGTAATCACTATTATTATCGTTAACGGTTGGCTCTACTGTTGATGTCTGTATTTCTGGTTCATCATCGGCATCGGTAGGTACACTGACTAATTGGATATGTTCTTGGCCATCGCTGGTGGTGAATGCAATGTCGATATTGCCTATATAATCAGGGGATGCCCAGAATGTCCAAGTACCATTATTGTTGTCGATAAGAGTTCCGTCATCACCATTGTAATCGACCGTACTAACGTCTAGGGTCTCTGCACCGTCAAGCGTTTCTAATAGCTCCGCTGCAGTGATTAGTACGCTGCCGTCTTCATCAACAATGAAAGGGGTATTTTCATTTGGTTGTGAACCGAGTTCTTCGGTTACATCGTAGAGTGAAGGAGATTCAACTTCATCTAAGGATACGACTGATACGGTCACGGAAAAACTACCATTAAAATCACTCGGTGGTGTGATGGACATGCTGTCCATATCCCAGTTTGAGATGTCTACGGCTTGCCCTTCTTCAGTGATAAGGATGCTATTCACACCATCTCCGACAATAAAGCCAACTGGATAACCTGTCATCATGACACAGGTGATCACTTCAGAGGTATCGAGTTGATCAATGTTCAAACTGTAAAAGCCTGAACTATCTTCTGAAAATACGAGAGGGCCTTCGAAGTCAGTACTGATTGCGACACCGTCAGCAATTGGGCGCACATAGATATTCATATCTAGAGTTGCTTCACTCGACCCATCAGTTGCGATGACAACTAAACTATTCGTACCGGCGAAGTTATCAGTTGGGGTAAATGTCCAGCTACCATCACCATTATCTAGCAGGTTACCTTCAGCTTCTTCACCGTCAGCAGTGATAACGCGAGAAATGGTTAAAACACTGTCTACATCACTGAACAGGTCGATTAAGTCTTCGCCGTAAAATGTAACTGAGCCATCTTCAACAGCGGCTAGATGTGCATTACCAGTTTGGAATGGCTTATCATCTACAGCCATAATATTAAGATTCAAGCTACCTTCTGTCGTTAGCTCACCATCACTGACTGCGTAGTTTAAATCGATAAGGCCGTTAAAGTTTTCGGGTACAAGGACTTGATAAGTACCATCTTGATTCAGCGATAATGTCGCGTTATCTGGATGACGAATCACAAGGTTTTCTAAAGTCAGGTTATTACTATCAATATCAGATACTTTATCAAGAATGTATGCTGGTTCGATTGTCAGCGTTTGATCTTCTACACCTGACATTGTTATAGCTGGCGCCACTGGCGCATCATTAATTGCTGCAATATTAAGACTAATATTAGCCGCTGTCGTGTCGGTACCGTCAGAAACGGAATAACTTAAATTAACCTCACCGTTAAAATTTGGATTTGGTGAAAAAGTGTGAGAGCCATTACCATTATCAGTTAAAACACCGTCTGCTCCGCTATAAGTTACTCCCATAACGGATAGCACATCACCGGTATCAACATCTGAACTATTTAGTAACAATTGGCTATCAGTAATGGTGATAGAGTCATCTTCATTAAGGTTATAATCATGATCAACAAGCACTGCATTATCATTAACAGCGGTGACGGTGACATCTAATTGCGCAGAAGTTGAAGCACCTAAACTATCGACAACATCGTAACTTATCGAGAACTCACCATTAAAATTTTCATCGGGTACTATTGTATAAGTACCGTCACCATTATCGATGATATCACCATTAGGTATTTGGATATTATCAACATTCACGGCACTCTCTTCTGAACTAGGTAAGTCCTCGTTATCTAAAGTACCATTACTCGTATCTTCATCTGTTTCTTCATCAACACCAGTTATCGAATCGACTATATTGATACCTTCTGGATCTGCTGCAACGGTGTCACTGCTCGGTAATGTAAATTGATTTTCTGCTGCCGCTGATTGTGTTGGAACGACGACACCATCAACAATATCAAATACATGCCAATGTGACCCATCCATACCTGAAGGGATATCAGGCGTAAAGCTTTGTATTAATGTGTCGCCTACATAAATCTCAACGGATACCTTATCAACACCGCCCACTTGCCAACTATTATTACTGTAGTTATGCACTGAATAATGCATGTCAGCTTCAGAGAAGTTTGGAATCGTGATTGTTTCAGGACCATTTCCATTTAAGGCATCCACATCTTGACGAGCAGTTCCATCACCTAAGTTATGACTCATATCGTTAAAGTAAATATGATCAAGTTGATCCCCAGTTTCAGTATCAAACAACCATAAATGGTTATCCAAATCTCGTGGATTATCTCCCCATGTGAGAACAACGCGCATTTGATCAGCATCCATCACGGTAGATAACGCTGTTGTGCCTGTATCAACACTGTTTCCAGCGCTGATATTATAAGAATTGGTAATACAACCGTCTTGCTCTATCGTGACGCTACCATCATCGATAATGTCACCTTGGACAGTATAATAACCACCTGGATCGGTTGTTGTCGTGATAGTGTTACCAGCCTCATCGGCGAGAGTAACAACAGCGCCGTCAATACCTATACCAGTAGATGCATCTACAACTATCCCCGTCGCCGATGTTTCTACTCCTTGCTCTCCTATATCAGCCATCATTGTATGACCGTCAATATCTGAAGCAAACTGTAAAAGCTCTGCTTGGCTAACCGTATATGCCCCATCCTCAGTGATAGTAACAGTGACATCAGCTGAAATAATAGGGGCGTCGTTAACAGGATCTACCGTTAAGCCTAGGTTTGAAGCAACGAGTACTGACCCATCTGAAATATCATAACTTACGTCAATATGGCCGTTAAAATTATCTTCCGGTGTAATAGAGAAAGTGCCATTACCGTTATCGATAACCGTCGCATTTATTGCAGATAAATTTGAGGCGGTTAAAGTATCGCCATCAATATCTGCGGCATTAGCCAATAACTGCGCTTGATTGATAGTGATGCTTGTATCTTCATCAATCGTTGCGACGGTATCACCAGTGGTTGTTAGTAAGTCATTCACTGCTGCGACAATTAATTCTGCGCTGGAAGTTATCTCACTACCTTGTGAGTCCGTGACATTGAAGTTAATGGCAAGGTCACCATTGACGTTTTCATCAGGTATGACGACAAACGTGCGATCACCTGTATCAGGGTCAATAACAGTGGTGAACGTGGCGTTATCTATACTGAGATTCGTAACCGTTAAATCATCGCCATCAACATCACTCGCATTGGCTAATAACGCGGATTCGGTAATGTGGAGCACGCTGTCTTCATCGGTATTAAATGCAGGTGTACTGTTTTCATCAATCACCACAGGGTCATTGACGTTGAATATATTGAATTCGATGGTTTCAGTTGTTTGTGCACTGTCACCTGTGGCTGTTTCAATTGCTGTGACGGTGACATCTAACGACACATCACCGACAAAATCTTGTGGGCCTTGGAAGGTGAGGGTGCTTAGATCCCAGTCTTTCACATCAACACTGTCATTACCTTCGCTAGCAACAAACTCGTTGGTGCCATCGGTTATCGTCGCGCCAATCATGACAGCATCAAGGACAACTGAATCAATCTCTTCACTGCCGTCGGTATCGGTTAGCGCGGGGTTGATATCTAGACTAACGGCGGTATCTTCGGCAAATATTTCGGTTTCAACAACGTTGATCTGATCCAGTACTGCGCCGAGGCCATTATCGCCAGGTGCATTAAACTCAAGGCGCGGGTTATCAGTTGTCGCTGTTAGTTGGTAGGTGAAAGTATTCCAGCCAACTTGTTCAGGGATAATGACATCCACTAATTCACCGTCGAAATAAACATTAACCTGAGAGTCTTCGCCTTCGTAGTTTTTACGGGCAGAAAGATCGAAGCTTAACGTAACTGTGTCGCCAGCAGAGACATTCAAGTCTTGATAGATATTTGACTCATCGCCACGGTTTGCCTCAAGTTCAATGAAACCATTAGCATTGTCAGTGAGCCAGCCTGTCGTTATTGATGGAGCTGATTCAGAGTCAATTAATACTGTTTCTGCAGGTGACACTGTGAGTGATGGTACATCTGCATCGGGCGTGATTGAAACCGTAGCGTTGTGTTCGGTAGTTGCTGTGCCATCAGATAGTGAAATAGTAAGTGTTGCGTCACCTGCATAGTTTTCATCAGGGCTGAATACCCAATTACCATCTATATTTTGAGTCACACTACCGTGGTCATTTGCGCTGATATCAGTGACGGTCACAGTATCGCCATCAACATCACTGGTGTTTGGGATCAGATCCGCTGGTGTGATGATAATGCTGTTATCTTCGTTAATGGTGAAGATTGTTTCAGCTAATACTGGAGCATCATTAACAGCTTCAACAACTAACTCTGCTCCGGAAACTATAGTGCTGCCTTGTGAATCCGTGACATTAAAGTTTATCACTAGATCGCCATTTACATTTTCATCAGGAGTCACAATAAACGTGCGGTCGCCAGTATCAGGGTCGATAACGGTTGTGAATGTGGCGTTATCTATGCTGAGATTCGTTACCGTTAAATCATCGCCATCAACATCACTTGCATTGGCTAATAGCGCAGCTTCAGTAATGTGGATCACGCTGTCTTCATCGGTATTAAATGCAGGGATACTGTTTTCATCGATGGCGACAGCATCATTGACGGCGGTTATGTCGACATCAAAGCTAAATTCATCTTCAATTGAGTCGCTATTCTCTAATTCATCTGATCTTGTTGGGCCTGCGACGTTAACGTCAAACGAGTGATTATCAGTAATTTCATCACTGTTATTTTGTTCCCTGCCATTGGAAGAGGGCGCATTTTCTGAATCTTGATTTTGTGGTTCATTTTGTTGGTTGGATTGTCGACCATTATCTAGGCCTTGTTGTGACGGTTCTGTTCCACCCACACCTTGTACTTCATTATTTTGTGAACTGTTTTGTGCGCTATTTTGGGAATTGTTCGGGTTATTAGTCTCTTCTTGATTGTCGTTATTACCAACAGGAGATGATTGCGCTGAGTTTGACTGCCCGTTTGCTGTATTTGGTGATTGATTTTGCTGGCCTTGAAAGTTTGAGTTCTCGTCTCGTCCTTGATTCTCTTCAGAACTACTTTCTGCGGGCTGACTATCGGCTGAAACTTGCGGGGCCTGAAGATCTGCGCCAGTTGCTACAGTATTTGCAGTTGTAGACTGTTGGTTGTTTTGGTTAGCTGTTCCTTCCGACGGTCTTACCGACGTTTCATCAGTATTAACTTGCTCAACTGCATCGTTTAGAATATTGCCATTGTTCTCTGTAGACATAGATCATTCCTTTCTTGTCATATGTTAATTAACAAACGCTTATAGTTAATATAGTTGTAGTTTTGGTAGTTTTGGTGATTTATTTATGAAAAATAAGAGCGATACGACATATTTATGTATTACTTTAGATATATATGATTTGATCACATATATTTAACTACTAATATCAAATATATATGATGCTAAATTGTTGGTGCGCTTTGGTTGTATTGTCTATTTGGGTTGATCTTTAGTGAATTATTATTATGTTTTATAGCACATGGATGATCGCGTTGTAGCACAGAAAGGGAGGCATTCAAAAATATGTCTAATTTGGATAAAATTATAGAAAGTTCGATTAATCATTGCCATACCAGTGGTGAACACACTAATAGTATGGCAGTACAAAAAGTGACGAAGCATAAAGTATTTCTACTTATGTCAGTATTTGCTTTGATAGCTATAATTTGGGCTTCAATTGCACAATTTGATATAACTGTGTCTACTCGCGGGGAAGTATTGTTAGATACCGATGTTGAAAAGGTGCAGCATTTAGAGGGTGGTATTTTAGATGAAATTTATATATCGCCAGGTGATCTTGTTTACAAAGGTCAGAAAATAGCAGCACTAACATCGCAAGACAGAACCAGTGAATTAAATAAAATCCAACTTGAAATTGCGGATTTACAATTAAGCCTGATTAAGAACAAAGCATTAATAAATCAGCTTGAACCATCGTTTTTAGGTTTTTCTGGTTATCCAGCTCTTGTTCAACAATATCGACGATCATGCCTAGAAGAATCGCAAAAAAACCTGTCGAACGATCAGCTTGTTGAACATGATATTAATCACAAAAGCGGCTTGATAGTATCGATGGCTAAGCGCATTAAGTCTTCAAATAATCAGCTTGCGTTAATCTCTGAACAATTGTCGATTAAAACTCAATTATATAAAGAAGAAATGCTGTCTTATGTCGATGTACTCAATATGAAAGTGCAGCGTATGAACATGGTCAGGGAAATAGAGAATCTAGAAGAAGCGACGTTGAATGAACGTTATGCACTTATTCGATTGGAAAAGGCATTAATAGATAGTCGCCAATCTAGAAATAGCGAATATCAAAGTCAAATCACCGATATCAATAAAATCTTGGGTGTAAAGCAAACTCAGTTACCGACCATTAGTGACAAGGTTGAGCGCTTATTAGTGTTCTCACCAGTTGATGGCACGGTTGATAAGGTACACTACAACTATATCTCAGCCGTCATTGCCCCTGGTGACAGTATCGCTGATATTACCCCGTTAAATAATACCCTGCACGGCGAAATCAAAATTCCACGTAAAGACGTTGGTTTTGTTGAAAAAGGGCAGGCTGTTAAATTGAAATTTGATTCATATAGTTTTTCTAAATACGGTGTTGTAAATGGTGTTATATCGTCAATATCACGCAGTTCTTACAAAGATGATGACGCTGAATATTATATTGCGAAAATAGTCATGGATAGCCACTACCTTGATAAATCGGGCAGTAAATATTATCTCACGCCTTATATGGAATTTACCGCGGATATTAAAACGGGCACTCGCAAAGTAATTGATTACGCACTTAAACCTGTTCTAACTGCACTCGATGAGTCTTTTGATGAGAGATAACATGACCAATACTCACTTCTCAGCCACGCGCTTGCGTGTGATTTTTATCGTCACTGTTTTGGCCTTGGTCTTCCAGTTTGTTTATATTTACGGTGAAAATCTTATTTCAGAGCGTAATAAAGAACAAGATAGTCAGGCATTATTAGTGACCAAATCACAAGTAGTGATAGACCAAATCTCGGAACTCACGACAGCGTTAAGTATGTGTAATGGTGATAAGTTTAGTTGCAATACGGCTCAGCTAAGTTTATTCACTGGCAAACTCGTTCAAGCTATTCATGGATTTCATGCCGAGGTATCGAAAGAAAAGCAGCTGGTCATGTCTACCGGTATATTAGATTTTGACTTAATTGAATTATATATAAATAAATATGATGAAATACAGGATGTTGGTGAGTTAAATAGACAATTAGATACTGTATTGCTTAGCAGTTCTGTCGCATTGAACAATATTATTTCAAACTACCAGCAAAAAAGTACTGCAGATTCTAGCGCGGAACTCTATCTAGGGATGTTGTTTAGCTTGGGTTTATTAATGTTGTTTAGTTATTACCACTATAATAGTCGCCGTAGTTTAGCTGCTGCGGTTAAAGCGAAGCTGGAAACGGAAAGTACGTTTAAGAGTATTTCTAATGATATTAAGAACATTGATTATAGTGAAATAGAACAGCGTATTCGCAATATCAATACCAGCCAAATAGAAAAGAACATTTATGCTAAATTATTGTTTAATTTTGAAGAACTGGAAATACAAAAATCAAAAACAGATCTGCTCCAGCGTTTATATAACTTATTAGGTTATGAAGTCAGGGGGATCACGAATACCATTCAGGGCTGCGTTAAGTTACTTGTTAAAGACAGTGACGAAGATGGTGCATTACTGGCGAAAGAGGTGATTACTGCAACGAATACACTGGAAAATTTAGCGGATAATTTTAATAGTTTATCGGCAATTGAAGCAGGCAATAACGAAACCTTGATTGATTCATATGGATTGCTCGGCGAACTGTTTGTATTAATTGATAGTAAGTCTAAGCAGTCATCACAATCGATAGAATGTTATGTAGAAAATACACTGCCGACTAAGTTTCATGGGAATCAGTCACGTTTATTCTGGTTGTTATTGATGCAGTTTTCTAACACCCTCTCGAGTTCAAAATATACCAAAAATGTGTTAATGGTTAACTGCAGTAGTGCTAAACGCGTGGATAAACTACGGATAGATTTTGAACTTTATCAATATGACGATAGCTTTGATTCAATGCAATCACTGCAAGCTTTAGATTGGCGAGGTAATAAGCGTAACGATATCGCGCATCAAGAGTTATCTCAGAACTTGTTCAGTGGTGTCGGTGATTATCAAGCAAATCAATCTAGCCTTGAAAATGTGAATAGATTGACTGTTTCCTTTGATATCAATGCAGCTGAATACCAAAAACATAATGATTTGTTAGCTACTAAAAAGATTATTGTGTGTGGTGAATCTGCAATGCAGATAGACGTTATTGCTAAGACGCTTGAAGCACAAGGTGCTGACATTATTATTGCGCCAACAGCATCCAGTATATTGAAATCAATGCACCTTCTGAATGAGAATGATGCCGTGTATTTAACAGATTCTATTTCGGGCATCAATCTGAATTCATTCTGTAAGACCTTAAAATCTCGTTTAGCTAAAAAACGTATCAAATTATTTATTTCAATGACCGGCAGTGCCGTACTTGATGGTATTTATAATCACGTAGACCACGTATTTTATCAGCCCTTTATTCCGACTGAATTTATCAGCAATATTGTTGCCACGTTTAATCAAAATAATGAAGTGAACACCGAACAAAGTAGTAAATTCTTAATCGTTGAAGATGACAAGATCCAACAATTTATCTTGAAGAAAATTTTAAATAATTTGGGCTTTGAATGTGAGACGGTTGATGATGGTCAAAAGGCCCTTGATAACGTTGGCGTGCATCAATATGACATGATTTTCATGGATTGTATTATGCCTGGGATGGGCGGAATGGAGGCTACACAGTTAATTAGAAGGTATGAATCAACACAAGGGCAAGCCAATTGCACCATTATTGGTGCTACCGGTTTAACCAGTAAAGCTGAGCATAAACAGTGTATTGATGCTGGTATGGATTACGTTATCAGTAAACCTTATAAAACTGATGAAATCTATTCGGTGATCAAAAAATACACGGCGATAAGGAAAGTCGGTTAATGAAAGCAGCTTATTTATTTATTTCGGTATTTGCGGTGGCAGGGACTGCCACTAAAGCGACCGCGGCGAATGTAAATCAAACGGTAAACAGTGAACTATCAACGTTGATAGAGCACACCATTGTGAATAACTATAATATCAAAAATGCAGAATTTGAATTGCAGTCATCAGGCTGGGATCGAAAAACAAGTATGTCTGCTTTTTTCCCAAGTATAGAAGCTGGTGTCAATACGCGCTGGAATGACAAGGAGGTTACACCACGTTCAGGTGTAGCGAGTGCTGATAGTTATAACAGTAATGGCTATAGCGTATCCGTTAACCAGACCATTTTTAATTTTGCAGATATCTACGCGTACAATATCAGTGATACTGATTATCAAATTGAGGCGTTACGTCATCACAAGATTGTCAACGATACTATCGTGGGAGTTGTCGATAATTACTTTTCATTTCTTAAATTTCAAGCACAACTAAAAGCCACAAAAGCAGAATTCACTTCTTCTCAAGCGCGATTAAAGCAAATTAAGCGTAACCATGAATTAGGTAATCTACCGAAAACCGATGTCTATGAAGCGAAAGCACAGCAAGATTCAAATGGACGCCAATTAGCCAATATTCAGCGTAATATTAATATTGGCCTGATTAAACTAAGGTCCGTATCTCAAAGCAGTGTCTTACCTGCTTATGATTTAGAGTTGTCTTATAAATACGTCGGTATTGATGATACCGAAAAAGCAGCGTTACAGACGCGTTTATTTGAGCGTAATTATGACATTGTGATCGCGAAGAGTAACCTTGCCCGCAGCCAAGATTCATTGAAACAATCTCGCGCAGATTTTTACCCAACTTTGTCAGCATCTGCTAACTACGAGTTTACTGATAGTAATTTAAGTGGGGGCAGTGATACCGATGAAATGATTTACAGCCTCAACCTCAGTATCCCGATAACTAATGGCGGGGCGAATTATTTTAATTATCAAAAAAGTAAAAATGAGCTAGCGCAGCTGTCATCGCGTTATGAACAATCGATCAATGATTCTCAACTGAGTTTTGAAGAACTGGTTTTTCAAATTAACAATAACGTTGAATCGTTAAGTTTATTAACGTCTGTCGTAAAATCGAATTACTCTGTTTATAAAGGCATGCAAAGAGCCTACAAAATAGGGTCTAAGACGTTAACCGATTTACTCAGCGCAGAGTCCGATCTTTTTGATAGTATCCGCGATTATTATACTAATCAGTACGACTACATTATTAATATCACTAAGCTGCATGCTTTATTTGGTCCTCTTAATTTAACTACGTTAGCGGCAGTTTCCGATACCATGATTCCATTTAAGCGTGAGTTCGATATCAGTCTTTTAGATAAATTAACCAGCGAAGAGGGTGGGCAATGAAGAAGTTAAACTATATACCTAAACTCAGTGTTTATGATTCGTGCTTTTTGTTTATCTCCAGCCTTGTCACCACCTTATTAGGTTTTGTGCTGCCTTTTTCTATCTTGATTATTTTTGACCGAATTTTACCGAATAATTCAACATCTTCATTGTATTTCATCTTTGCTATTGTTTTGACTGCTATTTTTTTAGATTACAAAGTAAAAGGCATAGAGGAAAAAATTGTGTCAAAGATCGCCAATCGATTTGAAAAAAACATCACCAATCAACTTTTCAATGCTATTTGTCATGCTAATTTAAGCCACTTAAGTCGTTTGCAAACGGGCGAGTATTTAGAGCGATTACGTACGATACCAAATTTAAAATCGTTCTTTAGCGGTGACTTGATCACTGCCGCGATTAATATTGCTACCTGCGGCATTACTTTGTTAGTGATAGTAATTATAGATCTCGGTGCTGGCTTAACTTTACTTGCGGCGTCTTTATTTTTGTTCGTGGTCGCGCGGTATTTAGCGACTAAAAAAGTACAGTTACTGGAAGCTAAATCTGACATCGAAGGACTGACAAATTCGAAAGTGATTGAAATCGTGTCTTATCCAATGGATATAAAAAGTCGAGCGATGGAATATCGAGTTGAGAACTTGATGAATACGATGGTCAAACAGAGAGAGCAACATAATACTGAATTTGAACAACAAGAATCGCGCTACAATTTACTGCTTAATTTTATTCAGCAAATGACGATTATATTAGTTGTCATTAGCTGTGCGACAGCCGTGATCGGCTTGAGCATGAGTCAAGGTGTGATGGCTGCTATTATTTTGCTGACGAACCGTTATTTCGCCCCTTATCAGCAAGCAATGCGGACACTGAGTCAGTGGCAGGTTAACAAAAGCTATATTCATCGCCTCAATGAGATGCTGGATTTAGAAGAAAAAGATCCAGATAAAAAAAACGTGTTAATTAAGGGCAGAGCAGCAGCGAATAGCGCAGTGTATATAGATTCAATCAGCTATCACCATCATCAAGATTATCAGTTTAATGCTAGAAAAATAAATGTCATCACCGGACCATCAGGTTGTGGTAAAAGTAGCGTATTAAACGCCCTTGTATACGAACAAACGTTCGACGGTTATCAAGTTGCAGTTAACGGTGGTGTTATCCCTCATTATTATGTCTCCGAGTATATGGACGACATCGTTAAAATAGATAAAACGAGTCATTTTATTGAAGGGTCGATCATCGATAACATCACTTGTTTCCGTCCGCAATATCATAAAGCGGCGTATTCTTTGTGCGAAGCGCTTGCAGTAAAGGGACAAATTGATGAGTTAAAACAAGGCTTCTTTACCGATATTAATAGTGTTAATGCCCAACCATTCTCTCGCCAAGTTCACTTTGCGTTACTTATCGTGAGAGCATTATTGAGTAATAAACATATTATCTTGATCGACGATATTGATCTTGTTTATGACGAAGTCTTCAGCGTTAATTTATTAGCTTGTTTACGACCACGCACTCAGGCATATACATTTATCATTGCCAGTAATAAAATCAGCCAAGTTGATATGATGATTAATAGACTCAACATAAATGAGGTGAACTAACATGGATACGTTAATTGCTTTTGATGAGATCCAGCAACGGTTAGATCAATTCAAGCATGGTTCGCTATCAGAACGATATGCTAAGAACCCATTGTTGTTAGGTCTTGCTTATACTCTAGTGGCGCTAGAATGGGAGGGTACACCGGATATTTTATCCGATACATTCATTTACCAAGCAGACCATAAACTCAGCTTTGATAAAACGTTAACGCGTTTAGGTTATCAGTGTGAACATCATGTCGTTAATAACGTTGAGCAACTCACCGATATTGATTGCCCGAGTTTTATTCGCTTGTCGACGCAGTCTTATATCCTGCTTGATTATCGAGATGGTGTTCTCTATCTGTATGACTACGAAAATGATGTGTTGGTTGAACATGAACAGACTGGCACATTTAAAGCGGAAATATGTAGCATCTCCCGTTATTCTCGGCTATTTCGAGAGCAGCCGCCAGAATCACAAGACAAACGTAATTGGATCAAACACGCTTTTTATCACTATTCTAGCGAGTTAAAAAACCTGGCATTACTCAGTTTTATTATTAGCTTATTAGGTGCGATACAGCCATTTTTCATTATGAGCGTATATAACTTTGCGCTTACCGCTGATTCACAGTCAACCTTACTGTGGTTAGCATTAGGTGCTGTCATTGTTGCTGTCATTGAATATATTTGTAAGCACCAGCGCATGGCAGTGCTTAACAGTTCAGGGCAAGAACTCGCTGAATACATCTCCTATCATGTCATTTCAAAGCTCCTCTGGTTGCCTTATGCGCTGACTTCTGGTGCAGGTAAATCATCTCAGCTGGCTAGGTTGAAAGATATTGATCAATTCAGGCGCTTAGTGACTGCAGAGTCGAGTTTAAGTTATTTTGATTTACCGTTTATTCTGGTGTTTATTGTTGCTATTTTGATTATGTCTGGGACGGCTGCTGTCACGGTTATTATCGGTATATTGTTTATGATGCTGTTTTGTATTTATTCACGCTACCGATTTAGTCAAGTGACCTCAAAGAGTTCGCGAGCGAATGCGATTGTCGCCAATCAGTGGAATGAAGTGCTCGAAAATGTGGCCTCTATTCAGGGGTTACCATTAGTGTCGGTTATTAAATCGCGTTTTACCTCGGCATTGGGTCAACGACTACAAGATTCACACCTTGTGGCGGTAACCAGTACTAAAGTACAGCAGCTCGGTAGTAGCTTTATCCAAATCATCGGGACGACCAGTATTGTTGTCGCGGTTGCATCTGTGATGGATGGCACGACCAATGCGGGCGCCATGTTGGCGATCATCATTTTGGTGTGGAAAGCGTTAACGCCGATTATGGGCATTTATAATTCGTTAACTCGTTTAGACAGTATCAAAGCCTCATCAGCTCAGATTAATGCGTTGATGTCATTGGATGATGATAAAAACAGAATGGAGAAAAGCCCACCCATTAATCAGTTTCAAGGGACAGTGTCAGTAGCTGGTTTATCGCATCGACACCCAAATGCGACCAAGGGGTTAACCAATCTCTCGTTCAAACTCTCGCCTGGACAAAAACTGTCGGTGTGTACACCTTCCGGCAATGGGAAAAGTACCTTGCTTAATATACTCGGTGGCGTTGAGGCGAGATTTCAAGGCAAGGTGTCGTTAGATGGTTACAATATTAACCAATTTAATAACTTTCGCTTTCGTAATAGCATTTGTTATATCCCGTTTGATATGCACTTTTATCAAGGGACAGTGGAATCAAACTACACTATTTATAATGGCTTCGTACCGCCATCGTTTATAAGTAGCATGCTGACCTTTTTTCACCTTGATAAGTTTTTACCTGATGGGAAGGATACGTACCTGAGTAATGAGTTTGTTGCCTCTTTACCCGATGGTGTTATTCGTAAACTGACCTTAGCTATTGGTTTGGGTCATTGTCGTAAAAAGGTCGTATTGATTGATGAACCTTTTGTCGGTTCCGAGCAAGAAAACAGTAAATATCTCACCGCATTGTTTGCCCAGCATTTATCACAAGCATCGGTGATCTTTACTACGACGGATAAGACTATGGTCGCTGCGTCTGATTTATGTTTGTTATTGGATGATGACGGTGGGCAGAAGTTCTTTGGTGCGCCAGATAAAGTGCTACAGGCTAAGTCGAGTATTTTACATCATAACGTTAATGCTGTTGCTGCTCTGGTGGATTAGGGGCTGGTTGTCGCGTAAGCGCGTGGTTAAGCGGTGAAGCCTGATATCATCAGGCTTCTAGGTCTGCATTCCAAGGCAATAAATCACTTAAATCATCAAATTCATCCCGTTGTGGTAGTTCTGTGAAGAGTTTTTGAAAGTATAAATACGGATTTATATCGTTCGCACGGCAAGTCATCACAATACTGTAAAGTACTGCGCTCGCGTCTGCACCATCCACTGATTAGCTGAACATCCAATTTTTACGACCTGTAGTAAATGGCCTGATATCTCGTTCGGTGACGTTATTTTCAATCCCTAATTCTCCCGAATTCAAATAGCGCCTCAGCTTTTCCCATTGATTTAAGGTATAGCTAATGGCCACGCCTATTTTACTTTTCGGGGTGACTGTTTTTCCACTTTTGCTTAGCCATTCATGAAATTTCTGCAAGGCTGGTTCGGTTTTTTTCACTCGTAAGTGTTGCCGTTCTTCGGGGGTTAACGATTTGGCTTTTTTCTCTATCGCGTAAAGCGATTGAATGTAATACCACTGTGGCTTGGGCTGCGCGGTTAAGGCATCGTGAAACTTACGTCTTGCATGAGCCCAACAACCAACAGGAATAATATTGTCGATATTTTCATAAACACTGTAACCATCGCATTGTAAGTAACCTACAAATCCAGCTAAGAATGCTTTAGGGCAGCGACGTGCGCGACTCGGTTGGTAATCGTAGATTACAACCGGCTTTGCCGTGTATTCATTGCTACGATAAACTCACATGTATGATTTTTGCTGTGCAGTGCGATCTTTTTCATCAAGTACTTGGATCGTGGTTTCATCTGCGCAGAGCGTTGATTGAGCGAGTAAATGTTTTTTCATTGCCGCTATTAATGGGCTGAGTAATTCAGCACTTTTAATACACCAATTAGCCAATGTGCCTCGGGTGATTTCAAGACCACCGCGAGCAAAGATATCAGTCAAACGATAGAGCGGTAATGCATCGCAGTATTTAGCAACGACAACAGCGGCAAGCGCCTCGGAGCTAGCCATGCTGCCTGGTATTGGCTGCGCAGGTTTTGCTGCAGTCACTATTGATGAGCTAATTGAGGTTGCTTCTCGTTCAAGATGTTCTGGTAAGGCCTTGCGGCCTTTTCGTACGCGAGGTTTGCTTTCTGATTGGTTTTCTTCAGCTTCAGCTGCTCTAAAGTAATATTAAGGCTGCTTGTAAGCGCTTTGTTTTTTGAATTTAATAGTTTGACCACAGAATTTAATGAGCCTACTTCTGAGCTTAATACCTGATTGTCATGCTGTAAACTTGCCAGAATCTGTTTTAATTGTTCAATATCATCAGGTAATTCTGTTGTCATTTATTAGTGCTCAATACAAGTAGATAGCGCTAGTTTCCCTGTTGTATTGGATCATGCAATAGCCAATTGTCGATCCAGTGACGATCACCTCACTGCGAGACCATTTAAAGGTTTGTGTGCATGAGCTGTTTCTAATGATAACCCTGAGAGTAACCAATTTAGTTGATGTTGATTGATTGTCAGTGCGTCTTGCTCATCAGTGGCGCAAGGCCACTTAAAGCGGCCTTTTTCTAAGCGCCGATAATAAAGCCAGAAACCATTAGTATCCCAAAATAAGATCTTAATTTTGCCGCGGTGGCGATTACAAAAGATAAACCAAGCTTCGCTTAGCGGATCCATTTCCAGCACATCACTGACGATTAAGGATAAGCCGTCAATTGATTTACGCATATCTGTATGCCCAGTAACGAGGTAGATCTGCTTGTGTGGTGTCATGCTGATAACACGCAATTAAAAATTGCTGTAATTTACTCGGTTCTAATGATGCTGGAAAAGAAAATAGATAACCATTGGGCAGTGTCAGCGTTAACTGTTGATCAGATTTAGTTTCAGAGAAAATCAGTGGTACAACTTTCTGCTTGTTTGGTTTTTTTGGTGATTGCGAGCTTAGTTTTTTAGCCCAGGCATAAAATGTGGATACGGTAATATTGTTGCGTTTACAGAATTCTAATTTGTTTAGCCCACTTTCAGCTTGCAGCTGAAATATGCGTTGCCAATGTTGTTCTTTTTTATTTTGTGACATGATTTACCCCTTCATTTAATGAAGGATAATCATGCAATAACTGAAAATATTTGGTAGGTGGGGTTAACTAAGCGTTTACGAATAAACATAATATCGTCCCTGGTTTCGTTTGAGTTGTTTTATTGTGCTGGTTTTATTAGAGTGGCGTAAAACTTAAATGAAACTACTTTATAGAACTGTGTGATTGGTTTTCTTGGAGTGTGATGGTCGAAGAAGAGTACTCTAGAGAAGAAGCTATGAAGCTTATTCTTCAAGATAACCCAGAACAATTCGTCCCTTTTGATGCGCGTTGGGTGAACCTAGTCGAAAAAACAGAAAATGTCGGTGAAAGTATTGATGAAGCATTTGCTGAAATCGAACGTCAAAACCCATCGCTAGAAAAAGTGCTCACAGCGATTCAGTTTGGCAATAAAGAAAAGCTTAGCAATGAACTGTTAATGCGCCTTTTATGTCACTTCAACCAGCACAAGCTGGGCAATAAGAATTTATATAAGCCAGATCTATTAGGTGATGCCTACGAATACCTGATTGCAATGTTTGCTGATGATGCTGGTAAAAATGGTGGTGAATTAACTACACCCCGCATGAAGTCGTAGAGTTGATAGTAAAATTAATAGGTCCTCAGCCAACCCATGAGATCTACGATCCAACAAATGGCTCTGGCGGTATGTTGGTCGAAGCGGCTCGCCATATTGAAGATAACTATCCTAAAAATGGCATGGTAATGGGTAAGCCTAACTGTAATGGTATAACTAATTTGGCCATAAACTAAAAGACCAATACCTGTTGCATGTTTCATTTGTGCGCATTATCACCTTTATGTTCAATATGCCGTACAGGGTCGGTTTCCCCCCTAGATCTAAAAAGCCTCCAATTAGGATAAATTAACCCTACCACTTCAGGGGAGGTGTAAAGTTTTTTATTTTTTTTAATATTTATCCTCTTTTATATTTCATCATTTTTTTTATGATGGTTCCTGAGCCACCTTCATAAGATTTTTAATATGTTTTAGGAAGGTGATTGTTTATAAATAATAATAACAATGAGAATAAAATGAATAAAATTACAATTTTTAAATTTTCTGCTTTAGCGGCTGTATTATCAGCAGCATCTTCTACTACTGTTTCAGCACATGGTTGGTCTGAGTTCCCTAATGCTCGTCAAAACATTTGTTATGAGCAAGGCGGTATTTGGTCTGGTAGCCCTCCTAATGCTGCATGTGCGCAGGCTAAAAATATTTCCGGTTCTTATCCGTTTGTACAGAAAAACGAATATTCAAAAAATATTACTAATTTTAATAATATGAATGCTGTTCGCGCTGACATTCCAGACGGCACTTTATGTTATGCTAATGATCCTCAAAAGAAAGGTATGGGTGCACCGCATACAGGTTGGACTCGTACAGAAGTAAAAGCTGGGACTTTTAATTATGTATTTAAGGCTACAGCTGCACACAACCCGTCATTTTGGGAGTTTTACCTAACTAAGCCTAATGCTGATTTATCTAAAGCTTTAGCATGGGGAGATTTAGAGTTAATTCAAGAATACGGTAATGTACCTGTTAATGGTGGTAAATACCGTATGAATGTTACTATTCCGCAAGATCGTTTAGGTGATGCTATTCTTTATGTTCGTTGGCAACGTAACGACCAAGCAGGTGAAGGATTTTATAACTGTAGTGACATCACTATTGTTAATGATGGTGTAACAAATCCAAACCCAACACCTGATCCAGGACCAACACCTGAAGCTAATTTAGTGAAAGGTGATTCGTTTATTCCTGCTGGCTTCGTAAAGCCAAAAGTAGGTGATGTTGTTAAATATGATATTTATAACCAATATGGTAATATCGCTCGCACATTTAAAGTAGAAGTTGATACTTCTAATTATTCAGCTTGGGATAGATTATTAGCGTCTGAAATTAATGGTTGGCACGCTGACAATAAAGACGGATCTATATTCATTGGTGATTGGCATGAAGGAATGAACCATTACATGTACTTCAATGATAATCCATCTCGTAACTTCTTTAATAGTGAAGATGGTCGTGCGTATGCAATTATGTCTATTGAAAATGAAGATACAGGCGTGCCTTCTTTAAATGTAGAGACCTATGAAGTGATTGAAAGCGATTCAATCGTAAATGCAGGTGAGTTATTTATAATTCATTCAAAGTCACCTTTAACTTTAACGCAAACACAAGGGACACCATTATCAGTTTCTCATAATGGAAATCATGCGGTAGTTGATACAGATAACGCTTCTGATGGTGAGTCAATTTCGTTTATTGCTGCTTCAGAAGGAAAACAAACAACGGTAACATTTTCTATTTCAGGTGATACTGTTGTTACTCCAGAACCACCAGTAACGGGTAAGACTTGGGATTCATCTAAAGTTTATCTAGGTGGTGAGTTTGTAATTTATAACGGCATTCAATATAAAGCTCAATGGTGGATTCAAGGTGGTTATAACCCTGAATCTGCATATGCTAAGGATAAGTGGGGCGTTTGGCGACCTGTTAACTAATTAAAACGTGATAATGATAAAGACAGTAATGCTTTACTGTCTTTTGATAATCTATTTTTTAATTAATTTAATCGCTTAATAAATTAAGCTAGAAGGTAAGGAATTTCAATGTTCCTTACCTTAAACATAAGTTGCCTTTTATTACTTATCTTTAACTGCAATCGTCATGAGATATTCTTAATCTGGCCTGTCAGCATGAAAAATAGCTTAAACATCTCCAAATACCCAGTATTCCCGAAATTTAGACGCACCATTCCCGCGAAACTGTTCTGTCGCAAACTGGAGTTTAGTGGTTCAAAATGAAAGGTGTGCCTTTCCTCAGATACAATTATGCTGCTAAAGAATAAAACTGCTCCCATGGCGTCATATTTTCAGACTTCATCATTTGACCTTGTTTGAGCATAGAGCAAAGTTAATCTGATTCATTTGTACCACGAATGGGTGCTTTTGATTGTATAGACTTATAGTCACTATAAATAAGTGCTTTTTCCAATTTTACGTGTATGTATGATTAATTGATAACTATCCTGAACTGGGAAAGCATGAGATTTAGGCAGAAATAATTCTGCCAAGGCGTTTAAAAAGGAGAACTTAAACTGTATCTGATTACCACCGAACCTCAGCCAGTTTAAGCAGTCGTTGAGGCATCGGTGCAGTTCGAATACTTGATACGATTAACTGCACGAAAGCACGCTAGACCATCTGAAATAACAATCGCTTTCGGTGTGAGGTGAGCTTTAGCCCAACGCGTTATTTCTACTTTGTTGAATCCATCTACAGCGCTAAAACGCATACCAATCGGATGACCTTCATCATTGATTGATACCGCCGCAATAAAAGGGCGTTTCCCTTTGGCTCCACGACCTCTAACACCACGTCTTACGCCACCCCAGTAAGCATCGTCTATCTGGACATAATCAGCTAATGGTATTTCATCATCTCGCTCTTTCATCGCTTACATTAACTTCTGCTTTAACCGCCAAGTCGCGTTATACGAAATACCAAGTAGCCTTGATAGTTCAAGCGCTGAGATACCGTTCTTTTCTTGCGTTACAAAATATATTGTAAGAAACCAAGTTGTTAGTGGCAACTTAGAGTGAGCGAAAAGTGTTCCTGATATCAATGAAGTTTGAAAATGACACTTATGGCATTGATACAGCGCTCTAGATTTAAGTTTACAGCACTTGTTGTGGTCACAATTAGGACATCGATAACCCATCGGCCAACGCATCTCGAATAAGTTATTATGGCACTGAATTTCAGTGCCGTACTTTTCAATAAATTGATGAATCGATATACCTTTTTGAAACTGTATTTTATTTCTAGCCATGACCTAAACCTCATCACTACACACATTTAAGTATAGTTTACGAGGGCTGAGCATTAGTGGTAATCAGAAAAAACATTAACGATATAAATTATATTTTCACATTCTAGTTAGAACAGAGTTGTTTGACATATTTTCATGGAAATAACTATTAATTTGATCTGATTATCACATTAATATCGACGGTAACGTTGCCCTATGTATAATTATCAATAATATATTTATTTTCTATAGTTACTCGTAAATATTTAATATTTTCTGGTCAACCTTGTATCAATATGCTATTGCTACAAGGTTGACCAGAGCTGCAGGTCGAGGAGAAAAATAGATCGTTTATCCACCATGGGTAATTAGCTTTAAATTAGCCTTAGCTTTATCATAAAAAAAATAATAATTTATAGCTTCTTTATTTTTTTCAGGCATTATTTGTTCTATTGTATTATTACACTCCTCAATCAACCCTCTTACTTGATTACTTGTCCAGTTTAATGGCCATATCTTCGCTAGATTACGTATTATTTCAAAACAAATTTTTTGTAAATATGGCGCTTGACTATGAATTTCCAAATAACAGTTTATAACTTCTTGTTCATTTTTTGTTTTTTCATATGAATTTATTTTCTGTAACAAATCACTAATAATAGCACTTTGTTTATTATTTTCATTTATTAAATTTTTTATTATTATTAACTGACTTTGTGCTACTAATTCATGTTCATTTAAAGGGATGTTTTCCTGACAATTATTTAAACAAATTTCAGCTTCATTTTTATAATTTAATTTACCAAGTAAGAAACACAAGTGTAATCGCCCGTAAAAACAAGTTATATTGTTAGATTTATAAACTTTATTAAGTAGAACTGACGCATCTGATAATCTTTTGTCATTGATAGCAAAGTGAGCACCTATTAATTCCATTTCACTAATTATATTGGGTGTGTTTATATTTTTATACAATACTGACAATAATATACTAGACTCTTTTCTTAAAGTGTCATGGTTATCTTTATCCCCTCCACTTAATTTATACGCGATTGCTCTAATGTAATTTAAAATAGAAGTTGACGTATCTCGATAAGTATTTTTATTAGTGAAATAATAAGTACGATAGCGTTGTAAACCATTTTCGTAATCACCCATGGCATGACAAAGATTCGCAATTATTAATTCACGGTCCGAATTACCTGGGACCAATTCTGAAGCTATTGATAAATGCTTGATTGCAGAAGGTATGTCATCGTTATAAATATTCAAGTGTGACATAGCCATAAGTGCATGTGAGTTATTTGGAGATTTATCTAATATGTCTTCTAATAATATAATAGCTTCTTGTTCTTTTTCTTGAGCAATCAAAGTATTTGCTAAACCTACATTAGCCCAATCATAATTTTTTTCAGCCAAAACGCCTTGATATAAATCCTCAGCTTCATCTAAACGCTCTAAACGGCGATAAAACTGACCTAGGAATTGTTTCACTTGAAATAGATATTGCGGATGGGTTACTAGCAGTTTTTGACATTCGTCTACTCCAAATTCAAAATCAGAGTTAGCAGTAGCTTCATATAAACTATGTAATGCTTGTTTACGGATCAAGGCTGTTTGAATTCGTTGTTTTAAAGTATGAAAATTGTAAGGTTTAAGCATATATTCATCAGGAGATAATTCAATAATGGAACGGACGATTTTACCTGTCGATTCTCCTGTCATCATTACAAATATACTATTACTATTCAGACGTTTGTAGTGTTGTATTTCTTCAAATACTTGCTTTCCATTCAAAAGCTTACCGAAATTGTAATCACAAATGAAAACATCAAAAATGTGATTTTTAGCTTGCTGTAAAGCCGCCGAAGGGTCTTTATTATGACTAATATTTTCATCTTTAAAGCCCATTTTCCTGAGCATGATACGAATACTGGTGATTACGACTGGAGCATCATCAACCACTAATGCAGTTAAATTGCTATAATCATAAAATTTGGCTCTAACCACTTGATTGTACCTAAGAGAAAGACATATAATAACATTGTATCAACAAATCACTAAAATATAAAATATAAAATATAAAATATAAAATATAAAATATTACTTTTTGTATTTGGGAGAATTAAATGCTTATTACACGCCTTTTATTAGGCTTAACCTCCTTTTTTATTTTTATGAATGCTGTGAATGCTGAAGATAAATCTGATTCAAGTATTGATAACAAAAACAGCCAATTTTCATTAAATAAAGACATTACCCTTTTTAAAAATAGCGTTAATAACTTTGGGTTAAGTAATGAAGAAATACTTTGGCTTGAAAAAAAAGATATGATTACCGTTGGATTTAAAGAATTTGATCTTCCTTATTTAGTGCATCAGGATGTAGATGCTCAGCCTATAGGCGTCTTACCTACATTGATTTCACTAATGTTTCAACGTCTTAACATTAAGACAAAATTACATATGCGTATGTATGATTCAGATGTTGAAATGTTTGATGATCTGGACATCGGTGTTATTGATGTTGTTCCTGATTTTGAGTCTGTAACGATGAATCGTAATAAGTACATGTATTCAAAACCATTACTTTTATTACCTCTCAGTGTTATCACCCGAAACGATATAGATATAATAGATAAAAATATAAACTGGGGCTGTCAAAAAAATAGCTATCCTTGTAATGTTTTAAAAAATAAAGGTATCTTAAATATTCAATATTTTGATAGCATTGACAATGCTAATGAGATGTTGTTAAAAGGTAATGTCGATGCATTTATTTCTTATAATTATCTTTTAGCTAGTAACCGTCTACACCTTACAAATACAAAGTTAATACATCTAGACTTAATGACAAAAAATGATGTTCACTTGGTCACTAATAATAAATCTGAATTATTCAATAACATCATTAACAAAATGATTGATTCGATATTAATTAAAAATAAAGGCATTTATAATTCGAGCAGTGATATTCTAGAGCCACTAAAAAAATTAAGAAAAAGTGACCTTTATTTTACTAGTTCAGCATATACATATTTATTATCAAATAAATATGTATATGATAAACCATTCGATTATATATTTGAGTTGTTAAATAGAATTTCAACTTCCAATGAAATGAAAGTTGAAAGTGTTGATATGAGATTTTTATTATCTGAAAAGAGTAAAGATGAATATAAAAGCAGCATATATAAGATTGATATATTCCCAGTAATAAATCCAAACCCTGAATTGAAAAAATCCTTCCTGATAACACAGCCTTTTGATTACATTGATTATATAACAATAAAGTCACAAGAAAAAACAAATGAAAAATCAAGCTCAAACCTAAATATAGGTATGCTTTATCAGCCATTAATTGATATTAGCTCAATTGACTTTGGGGAGTATAATATCATCGAATATAAATCTATTGAAACTATGCTCCGTGGATTGAAATCAGGTGAGATTGAACGTTTGTTTTTAAGATCGAATTTTTACAATAGTCTAAATTCTGAAATTGATTACTTATCTATAGATTCAGAAATAGATAAAGTAACCTTACCAATATCCCTTGCTATTGATAATAATAATATAGCTTTATATGAAGTTATAGTTAAAGCGTTAGACCGCTTACCGTTTGATAAACTATTAAAAATTGAAAAAGAAGAATTCACTATATTCCCAAGTGATTCAAATGTAGTCTTATGGCGAATAGTTTTATTTTCTGCGTTAATATCATTGATTTCATTAATTTTATTTCTATATGTGAATGTAAGAAAAAAATTAAAATTAAACGAAAAGTTAAAATATGATATAAACATGCGTAAAGACTTTCTTGAAAATGCAATCGATAACATATCAAGTGTAATTTATGTTAAAGATTTTAATGGGAAATTGATACTTTCCAATAAATCTTATTCTCAGCAAATAAAGAATAGATTAAAACCAGATATAGCAACAAGTCTAAACATGGAATTAGATGATTCTGCCGTACTTGAATTTGATAAAAAAATCGATAATGTCGCGATATTTGAAAATGAAAATGAAAATGAAAATGAAAATAAATCAAATGATTTTATATATAGTAAATCATTGTTTAAAGATCGGGATAATAAAAATATAGGTATATTAACGGTCCTAACAGATGTAAGCGAAATTGTAACTGCAAAAAGGATAGCTGAAAAAGCGCAACAAGCAAGAAGCAATTTTTTAGCCACTATGAGTCATGAATTACGAACACCCATTGCTGGTCTTCATAGTTTAATCGGGCTACTAGATAAAACAAAGCAATCTAAAGTCATTGATAATTTGATATTTTCCACAGAACATTTAAATTATTTAGTGAATGATATTCTAGATTATTCACAAATTGAAGCTGGTCAATTAAAGCTTGTCAGTGAAGAGTCTGAACTTATGATTACTTTATCCTCTGCCTTGCATGGATTAAACCAATCTGCTTTAGAAAAAGGGCTTGAATTTAATCTTACTTGGGTTCCATATCCTAAGCATACTGTGGTTGCTGATGCTACAAGAATCAACCAAATATTAGTCAATATTGTTAGTAATGCCATTAAATTCACATCCGAAGGATCTATTTCTATACTTTTAGATTTATCACCGAAACAGTTAATCATAACAGTAAAAGATACCGGTATTGGTATCCAAGAAGATAAGCTAAAAAACATTTTCAATCCATTCGAGCAAGGTGATAGTAGTGTTAATCGAAAGTTTGGAGGTACAGGGTTAGGGCTAAGTATCTGTAAATCTTTAATTGAAGAAATGAAAGGTAAAATCGATTTAACAAGTAATCATCAGCAAGGTACCGAAGTTGAAATGTTTATTCCAATGAATAGACCTATTTATAAAGAGATTACTATCCCGCAGACAGCTATTTATGTCTTAATGTCAATAGACGAGTCTATACGAATCTGGTTGGATGTATGGAAAATTAATTATGTTGAAATAACTGATGAATCTCAGCTCTATGATTTTAAACCTTCAGCAATCATCATTACGATGTCTGAACTTATCAATCTATACAGTAATAATTGGTTGGATACAATTAAAAATTCACCTTTTAATTTCATCGTTATTACAAAAAACAATATATTTAATTATGATTCAGACAATGTTAAATATATTGATATTAAATCATTTTATCCTAATGATTTTTATCAAGCGTTAAAAAAACAAAAAGACCACATAAATATCCTGAATCATAATGATATGAATAACTCGCTCCAATTATCTGGGAATATATTGGTTGCTGAAGATCATTCGATAAATCAATTCATAATGGAAAAATACCTGAGTAGCTTTGGCCTTGATTATACAATTGTAAACAATGGGGCAGAGGCTATTGAGTTGCTAAAATATAACCGGTTTGACCTATTAATTACAGATTGCCACATGCCATATGTAAATGGTTATCAACTTGTTGCATATGTTAGAAAATCGAATGTAAATATGAAAATAATTGGTATGACAGCTGACTTGACTGAAATTGCATTAAACAAATGTTTAAATTCGGGGGTTAACGATATGCTTTCCAAACCTTTTTCTACTACAAAATTGTACGGACTTTTAGCTCAGTATTTACCGTCAAAAAAAATAACGATTAAGGATGAGCCACTCGAATATGACAACAAGGATCCTGAGCTTACATGGTTATTTAATTTTGATAATATTAATGATGCTAAAGAAATGGCGACGGTATTCATCGACTCAATAGTCGTAGATAGTACTGAATTGATATTACATATGAATAGTCGAAATTGGGAGCAAGTTTCACAAGTTGCACATCGCATAAAAGGTGCCATGTCAATGATAGGATTAACCGACTTAGAGCAAGCGTCTCAAGAGCTTCAAGATATGTCTGATATAAAATGTGAAGATAGTATTAATTCTTTATCTAAAATATTACTAAATAAATTAAATTTACTATCGACTAAAATACATAATTGGCTATAAAATGAAAATACTCGTATTAGAAGATCATCCCTTTCAAAGTAATTTTTTAATTAAAATGCTGCATAGTATTAATTACCTCGATATTGTTAAAGCGATGACAGGACAGCAAGCCTTAGACGCTATTAATCAGCAAGTATTTGATATAATTATATGTGATCTAAATTTACCTGATATAGATGGTATGGCAGTATTACGGCATCTTGCAAACAAACAGTTTTCTGGCGGGATCATATTATCAAGTGCACAAAAGCCTGCAATTATTAATACTGTAACTCATATGGTAAAAGCACAAGGTCTTAATTTATTAGGGGCGATAAAAAAACCAATGACTAGTATTGAATTAAAAAAAATGTTAGAAAGTTATAACTGTTCATTAAAGACCATGAAAAATATAGACTTCTCTCCTACGCTACTAGACATCGGACATGGTCTACAGCAGGGACAATTTATTAATTATTATCAACCCAAAGTATGTTTCATAGACGGTACGATGAAAGGAGTCGAAGTTCTTGTTCGTTGGGCACACCCTATCCACGGAATCTTATCTCCTGTATATTTCATTGATTTAATTGAAAATAGCTCTTTAGCTAATGATTTATTACTAGCTGTCACAACTATGGCAATTAAGGATTACTGTCAATGGAGTGAATATAAATGGCAGGGCACCTTATCAATAAATGTGTCAGAGGTTAATTTAAATAATGATGACATTTGTAATCAATTATTTGAACTAACTAAAATGTCTCAAATAAGCTCAAATAAAATAATTTTTGAATTGACAGAACGCGTTGCCATTCAGAATATGGAGAAAGTTCTTGAAGTGATGGCTCGCTTAAGCATGAGAGGGTTCGGATTATCTATAGATGATTTTGGTACCGGGTTTTCTTCCTTACAACAACTGGAAGCCTTTCCTTTTACTGAATTAAAGTTAGATAGATCATTTGTTAATACTTGTCTATCAAATCAAACTAGTAATGCCATTATTGATTTTTCTATATACTTAGCACGTAGGCTTAAGCTAGATTTAGTATTTGAAGGGATCGAAGATAAGGAAACTTGGGAATATCTAAAGAAATTTGAATATGGTACATGTCAGGGATATTTCTCTGCTAGACCGATGCCAGCAGAGCAACTAATGGATTGGTATGACAATTGGATTAAAGATTTTCCAACTCTGTAATTATTAGAGGTGTCCATATATGACTAAATCGAATAAAAAATCATAATTGGACTTAGTATAATCGTGCTTTAATTCAACGCGACTCGATTGCATTTTGATCTGTGAGTTAACTATGGAAGTATTGACTTGTACTAAATATTATGGAGATGTGGTCGAGGACTTTAATACTTTGACGTGGTGATTGAAACGCAATTATGGTCTCTCTGCTATTATGCTCATTATCGGCTTCATCGATTCCATTTTCTATGATTAATGCTCCACTACGTAGTCACAATTACTCGAGTATGAGTAAACGAGTAAAAATCGTTGAAATAAAATATCGTAACCCATCCGAGGTGTTATCTGACATGGCGCTATTGATTCAATAGACTTAAAAGTGTTTGATTAAGGCGCTTACAACACGAAACTGCGTCATAAAGTACTCAAGATAAAACCACTTATGCCTCCGCGAAAAAATGCAGGATATTGGGAAATCTAAGATGTGAAGCTGTTAAATCGTTGAAAAATGGATAACTTCAACAGCGACAAATCAACGTGATTACCACACCAGGTCTCTTTTAGAAATAACCCCGTATCGATATAAAATACTAACAAGCGAAACACCAGCTTCTTCTGCTTGTCTATTTGTCGCAACAATACATCCATCATTGTTAGACAAAAGCACAATCGGTTTATTACGCTAGTCTGGTCGAAACACTTACTCGGCGCTGCAATAAAATGAAGCATCAACGAGTGCAAACATTACTTATCATCCAATAAATAGCTAGGACGATGGCAACGGCAACGGATAGAGCGAATAACAAATAAGAATAGGTGTCGCGCAGCCGACACCTTATTCGGGTGTTGAACATATATGGACGTTTCATCAGCGTCAAGGCGATACCTGACGTTTGTATTTATTTATCTTCAAATACAAATAATGTGTATTACTTTCAATGTAAAAAGCCGTTCACGATTAAGGTCTAAAGTAATCAGTACTAACATATATTCAGGCTCTTAATAGAAATGCTTTATTCATCTCTGACCTCTAATGAGCTCCGTACCCAATCACCGGTAAACATGCATTCGGATTTTAATCCTTGTCCACCTCTGGTTTTAATTAGGTAGGTTTGACCTTTTCTTCATCTACGGTTTACTGACATCGGTTGGTTTTAAGTAATTGTTACCCCGAATCTTGCCATCCACAACAAGTCCACAGGCTGATAGCCTTTGCCCAACCCGGATTTAAACAAGATCGGAATAACAAAATTGATTTCATTTTTACCCTCTTATTTTTGCCGGTTGGCATGGCATAGGTTTATATTGTTCTTGGCGTTGCAATAGTATCCATACTAATCGAGCAAGTCTGTGGGCAATTGCTACTGTGACTTTGTTGAAGCTTTTTCTTTCGAGTAATTTGGTTGCCCAAGTATGTAATAGGTCACTTTTACCTTTCGCATTGCAAGCTACTGTTCTCGCACCGTGTACGAGTAGTTTACGCAAATAACTATCACCTCGCTTAGTGATGCCTCCCATATAGCTTGTTGACCCCGATGCATATTGTCTAGGCGTTAGTCCTAGCCAAACGGCGAACTCCCTTGGATTATTTAAATGCTTGCCCTTTATCTATCGTTGATAGCAGTGCTGAGGCAATGATAGGACCTATGCCTGGGATACTGAGTAAAATTTTACCGTTGGGACTTTCTTTTAAAAATTGAACTAATTCTTTCTCAATAGCGACAAGACGCTTAGCTAAGCTCTGATATTCATACAGTAACTCAGCCATTATTTTTCTGAGGAGTGCACTATATTCATCGTTCGTTATGAATGTCGTCATACCATCAATAAATGCTGCTTTACCAAGATTAAATGTTACTCCGAATTCACTTAATAACCCCCTCGCTTGATTACTGACAGAGACTTTATTCTTGATTAATCGATCTCTGATGCGGTGTAAACTAGAGATCTCCTGCTGATGCAGGGTCTTTATTGGTACGAACCGAATAAAAGGTCGTAAGCTCGCTTCAACAATGGCTAAAGCATCATTACTATCGTTCTTATTACCTCGAACAAAAGGCGTTACATGCTGAGCTGGTATTAATCTAACTGTGTGTCCTATGTTCTGAAGTTCTCTGGCCCAATAATTTGATGAATAACATGCTTCCATTGCGACAATTGTTGGTGGTTGTTGGATCATAAATTCAAGAAGTTCATGACGTTTTAATTTTTTATTGAATATGGGTTTTGAATGGTCGTTAACGCCACACAC
>Ga0105359_10000560_pt1 | contig 31033 bp, 25 predicted proteins | sample GOMGulsemesocosm_6_FD_83659 | JGI IMG/M metagenome (GOLD analysis project Ga0105359, IMG submission 83659) | Methane-oxidizing microbial communities from mesocosms in the Gulf of Mexico - GOM8C Gulf of Mexico | ecosystem: Environmental > Aquatic > Marine > Cold seeps | place: Gulf of Mexico...
AATGCCATTTTCGAAGTTTGGATTAAACAAATTAATTTTACAAGCAGTAGCTGAAAAAGGCTACGAGCAACCGACACCGATTCAACAAAAAGCAATTCCTGCTATTTTATCGGGTAAAAACCTTATTGCCGCTGCGCAAACAGGTACAGGTAAAACAGCCAGTTTTGTATTACCACTATTACAAAAGTTCAGCCATAAACACACATTACGCGCGAAGCGTATTCGTGCGCTGATCTTAACTCCAACTCGCGAACTGGCAGTTCAGGTAGCAGAAAACGTTGAAGAGTATGGTAAACATTTACACCTAACATCAATGGCAATGTACGGTGGTGTTGATATGGACCCACAAAAACAACGCCTAATTGAAGGTGTTGATATTCTAGTTGCGACACCTGGTCGTTTATTAGATATGGCTCATCAACGTGCACTTCATTTTGACGAACTAGAAGTATTAGTTATTGATGAAGCGGACAGAATGTTAGACATGGGTTTTGTTAACGATATCAACAAAATCATTGAACGTTTACCGGAAGAACGTCAGAACTTACTGTTCTCAGCAACCTTATCTAGCCAAGTACGTTTCTTAGCAAAAACAGCAATTAATTATGCAATGGAAATTTCGATTGAACCAGAGCATACAACTGCACAACAGATTGACCAGTGGTTAACTGTTGTTGATAAAGATGTGAAATCGGCATTGCTTAGTCACATGATTATTGAAAATGACTGGAAGCAAGCGTTAATCTTTATTGAAACAAAACGTGGTGCAGCTAAGTTAGTAAGCCAACTTGAAAAACGTGGCATTAAAGCTGAATCATTCCACAGTGGTCGTAGCCAAGCGATGCGTGAGCAGTTATTAGCAGAATTTAAAACTGGTGATCTAGGCTTACTTGTTGCTACCGGTGTTGCTTCTCGAGGTATTGATATTGATGATTTAGATCGTGTAATTAACTACGATCTACCTGAAGAAGCCGCAGATTATGTTCACCGTATTGGTCGTACTGGTCGTGCTGGTGCAACAGGTGAAGCGATTTCATTTGTATCTCGTGATGATTTCCGTAACTTATGCGCTATCGAACAATTGCTAGACCATGTTATCGAACGTAAAGAAGTTGAAGGTTTTGAAGCGAAAGTGGGGATCCCTGAGTCTATCTTAGGTTATGTACCAAAACGTTCACAACCACCACGTCGTCGACGTCCAGCGAAGAAAAAATAACTACTCTGTAAGAATAGAGAGTATTAAGAATAAATTATAGCGACTCACCTGAGTCGCTTTTTTTGTACTTGTAATAATGTGTAATACATATTTTTATGGAATTTGGATATATTAACTGCAACGGAAAATCATAGATAGCATGCTAGTTTAGAGTGATAGCGGAGAAGTAAAATGGGTAGACCGGTGGATATGACGGTAAATAACTTTACGGGTAAAACACTGATATTAATTGGCGTTGATGTAGAGCACGGTAAATTTACTGAAGCGCCACCAAAAGAGATTAAATTCTCGCAAGCGTGGGCGTGCGCAACCAAGTCAGATACGATGATGGGCCCGAAAGGCAGTGCGACCTATGCAGCCCAAGACAGGAGTTTTCAAGTTGAGTTTTCTTGGGATCATCCCTATGGCAGTTCTAGCAGTTATTATCAGATTACCCCAAGATCTAATGAGAGTGTTTTATATGACATAAAGGGGGTTTTTACAGGGCATAAGCAGAGTATTCAATTTCAGTTGATGCCGGTGTGATAAAAAGATAGATTATTACTAACACAGGGTGTTACTCCATAGGTGGTACTTCGTGGCTGTTTAATCAGGCTTTCTGTTTTTCTGAAGTTAAATAATAAGCAGAATAAGCTGTTGTTTGGCATGGTTTTTAATTTAAATGCTAAATACGCGTTTATTCAATATTTTATATATTTTTATATTGTTCGTGTAGGTTTTGTGCCGTAATATTTGTTTATAACACATAGTCTTAGAATGCACATACTATTATGCTTAACACTATAAAAAACCCTGATGCGTTAGCTAAACAATTTAATTCGAGTGCTTATGAGTTGCTTGAAAAAATCGGTGAAGGTGGCTTTGGTTGCGTTTATCGGGCTAAACAGCTCAATACAGGCCAAAATGTCGCGATTAAATTTTTGTCAATCAGTACTGAGTTTGATGATGCGAAAAAACAGCGTTATATCGAACGTTTTGAACGTGAAACCCAGCTCGTCGGTCGATTACAACATCCTAATATCGTACGTTTATTAGATAAAGTTCATTGTGGTGAGTTACTTTATGCGGTATTTGAATATGTTGATGGGAAAACATTAAAGCAAACTTTGCTCGAGTCTGGTGCTTTATCTCCGGTGGAAACCATTGAAGTTATGTCACAGGTACTGGACGCCTTGGCACACGCTCACAAGCAAGGCGTGATCCATCGAGATATTAAACCGGCCAATATAATGCTCACCAAATCGGGGGCAAAAACACATGCTAAGGTATTAGATTTTGGCATTGGGACCCTGAGCAGCGAAGCGCGTCAACTCGATTATAAAAGTATTACTTTGACGCAAGAAACCTTAGGTACACCTTCTTATAGTGCACCGGAACAGCTTAGAGGTGAGCCGCCGACATTAAAAACTGACCTTTATGTCTGGGGCTTAGTGTTCATTGAATGTTTAACCGGTCAACCCGCAATCACAGGCTCCAATCTTGCTTCCATATTTCATAAGCAGCTGAGCCAAGAAAATGTGCCATTACCGGCCGCTATTGTCGGTCATCCTATCGCGGCGCTACTTCGACGAGTATTGCAGAAGAAAGCGCATGAGCGTAGTGTTCAGGCTGCCGCATTATACCAAGACCTCATCCATATTAACCTCTCAAATTTGGTTGGTGAACTCGTTTCCAGAAAAGAGCAGATCGGTCTATCAGATAGAAATTTGTTAGCAATGGATTGTGATGAGACACTGATCAACAACAATGCTATACATTATACCGGGCTTACCGAACGCAAGCAGATCACTGCGTTAAGTATTTTTTTAAGCGCACGCTCGGTGACCGACAACCCTATCGATCATGAAGTTGTTGATGCGTTGCATCGGGACCAAAAAAATCAGTGCTTGGATATGGCGATCCGCTATGGTGCGTGCCATGTAGGTAGCTTAGGCGACAGCTTATTATTTTACTTTGGTTATCCAATGGTGAGTGATAATGATGTTCGCCTCTGCGCGCGCACGGCACTGGATATTATTAGTAATTTAAAAAAACGGAATGCCTTGCTAAGAACCAGTCAAGGAATTGAAATGGAGATCCGCATTGGCATGCATACTGGGTTAGTGACGAGTTATGCTGATGCTACACCTGAAGGTGATACCCCAAATATTGCGATGCAACTTGCGCGTATGGCGGACTGTGAGCAGGTACTATGTTCAGATGTTAGTCGTAATTTGTTGAAAAGCTATATCGAATTCGAACCTGCACAAACCTGTATGCTGGGCGTTGAGCGTGTGGAAATACCACTGTTCAGCTTGCTCGCTGAACGTCAGGTCGAAGCATTTGGATTTTTACGCAGTAGCCAGCAAAATCACGCATTTATTGGGCGTGAACTGGAACTTGAGAAACTTTCAGAGCTGCTAAATGATACTGACCGAAATACGGCTAACTTAGTTCATGTTTACGGTGAGGCTGGCATTGGTAAATCCCGATTGGTATTTGAACTGAGACATACCGCCCTACAAATGCATCACTATATAGCTCAGTGCTTGCCTGAACACAAAAATAATGCCCTGTATCCGATACTTAATATATTGAAATATCGTTATTCATTAAATGGCATAGCGCCTAAAGTTGCATTACAACGCTTAACTAAGATCATGCAACAGGTGGAGTTACGAACCTTAGGGAACAAAACTCTTGAGGAGAAAAATCAAGGTCTAGCGATACTTTGTAGCTGGCTTAATTTACCTTTGGATGACAGTTTACCACTTAGTGATATGGCCCCTGAGGTACAAAAGAAACTGCTCTTTTCTACCCTGATAGCATTGCTAACAGATGAAAAAACCAGTGATGGGCAATGTGGTCCGGAGAGTGATATCAAACAGCGAAATCTGTTTATTTTTGAAGATATGCACTGGGCAGACCCGATCAGTTTAGAGTTCATTGCCGAATTTGTTATGGTACTAAAATCCACCAGTGATGTTGTTATTAGTACATCTCGTCAAGCATTACCAGTATCGTTACAGTCACTGGGTTTTGACTCTGTGACGCTGCATAGGTTGACTACGGCGGAGACTGCCAAATTTATCTGCGCATTGTTTAATCATGAAACTGTGTCTGAAAATGTGCTGGATGTATTAATAGCTCGAACTGATGGTATTCCGCTATTTATTGAAGAATTAGCTAACATGCTAAAGCAAAAAGAGTTAGTTAATAAACTTAATGGCGTTATTGATTTTGTGAGTCCAGATAAGCTTGATGAAGTGCCAAATAGCTTGCGCGATTCCTTACAGCAAAAACTTGATGGTTTGCTTTATGCTAAAGAGACCGCACAATTAGCTGCGACTATAGGCCGTGAATTTGATTATGAGCTGTTGGTTGCCGCTTCTCATTTCGGTGAAAGTCAGGTGCAGAACGATCTAAATGAATTGCTTGAGGCTGAGATTATTTATCTGCAACGTAAAGTCGCTGGCGATAGTTATATTTTCAAGCATGCGTTAGTGAGGGATGCTGCGTATGACAGTCAAACACAATCGCTAACCCTAGAGTCGCACAAAAAAATTGTCTGTATACTGGAACAAGGGCAATCGCAGATAATCAAGAAAACCCCGTTGATTTATATTGATCATCTTTTTGGCTCCGGTAATGCAGCTAAAGCATTTGAACAATCTGTGAGCATAGGAACTGCACTGTCTATTGACGGCCATTTTATTTATGCCATGAACATGATTGAACACTCGCTGAACAATTTACACCGCATTGATGAAGACGATAGACCTACATGCGAGGCTGACTTACGCCTGACTTATAGTATGTTGTTAATGACTGTGAAAGGCTTTGGCTCCGAAGACTATAAGATAAATATCGCTAAGATAGATAAACTGCCGCTAGAAAAGTTAGATTCAGAAAGGCAATGTTCGATTTACTTTAGTCTGATGATCAATTACGCGGTATTAACTCAATTACCACAGGGGTTAATGAAATTTAACGAACTGGATAAGTTAGTGACTATTCCGGAACATTTTACGGCGTTAATACATTTTGTGAATGCGCTTATATTTCATTCTTTGGGAGAAGCCCCGCAAGCGTACCAAGAATATAGCTTGGCAAAATATAAATATAACCAAGTTAGTGAGTCTAATTTGGCCGCTTGTAAGGATAATTACCGAAGACATGTCCCTTATGATCTGTTGAGCGCCTTGCATTCGCATCATGCGTTAGCGCTATTGGAGAGGGATGATCTAGAGAGCGGTAATATTATATTGGCTAAGCAAGAGTTAGAACTCGCCTTTGATGCGGCTAATGATTCTCAAGATCCACATACCCTCGCGTTCTTTTATTTCCACCGGGCACAATTTGCGTATTACATGAAAGATTTTGAATCGATGAAAAAGTATGCGTTATGTTCGCAAGAAATTGCCAGCAAAAATAATATTGTTACCTGGAAATCAATGTCAACATTTCTACTCGGCTGGGTATTGGTTAACGTTGAGGAAAAACCGCATGGTTTGGAATTAATGAATGCAGGGTATAAAGAGTGGTCTAGTGCGGGAGCTACTTCTCACCGAGCCTGGATGCAGGCATTAATGGCCCAGAGTTACGCGAAATTTGGCCGTGGTGAACAAAGTGTAATCTTGATGACCTCTGCATTAGAGCAACTCGAGTGTTATGGTGAAAAACGTTTTGCATTTGACATTATTGCTATCCAAAAAGAACTTGAGAGGAGCACTTCTGTAGTGTAATTAACCCAATTGTTTGTGTAATAAGGCGTAATACTATCTTTTTGGTAAAAAAGGTAGTCTACGCCTTACCCTGTTATGAGCCCCTATTTGATCACAGTTGAGCATGTTTAATATTATTTTAATGAAGAAAGGAAATTTACGTTTTATATGGATATCTCGATAAATAATAATAAAAAAAAATCTATTATCAGTATCGCTGTTCTGTTTCTGTTTTTTTATAGCGCAATTGCATACTCATATACTAATGAGAATAATGCGGCAACGAATGATGCGCTAATTAATCAATTACCGACCGCGACATCCTGCCCTGGTTATCAGAATATCAGTAATAAACCATTTTCAATTCTTGCTTGTTTTGCCGCTACATTAGGTAACAATCGCACCAACCAAACCTTGATCCGTGATGCTTACCGGCAGTTTCATGCGCTTAATTGGCCTGTCCATGGGGATACCATAGGCCTTCCAGATTATGCCTTAAAAAGTGCGGAACAAGCTGATACTTTTCCTGTATGGCAATCATGGCCAACGAATCATCAGGTGAAACATAGCGATATAAGCAACTGGGATGAGAGTTCATTTACTGTACCCACATCATGTGATTATTTATTTGAGCCAAGCTCTCCGCGGCAAAGTTCTAAATACACCGCTTTTGTTAAGCAGAATCCCGCAGTGCCTCGAGGACCTAAAATAGAAGTATTAACGAATGCTGTTAACCCGCAAGACGATATCGTTGTTGATATAAATTTGCAGGCGGTCAGGTATCAAGTTTATATGAATCAACCGGCTTTTGAATATTCAAAAAGGTTATCGGCATCCAGTGACGTTAATTATCCGACTGCCAATGAAGCATTCGAATACGAAGGCAGCACACAAAACTCTGGACGAGGAGCCATCTTCATTAAAGCGGCATGGAAAATATTACAGCCTGAAGAATTTGAGCATTACCATAAGTCATTCGCAGTGGTTACGTCGGAAACTACGGGCGGAGTGGAAAAATGCGAGCTTAACGTTGTGGGTCTTTCAGCAATGCATATCGTCAATAAAAACAACCCTAAGAACAGCGGTTCAGCTGATGTTAGCCCTGATAACGCGAACAAGTGGAGTTGGGCAACCTATGAATTTGTTGGTAATGCTCCTGCGTATACCGATACTGAGGACGGGATCGAAGAATTAACAGAGAGTAGCATTAAACCTGTATTAGGTAATTTTTGGGCCTTTTTTAAGCAAGATTGGGCGGGATTAAGAAAAGTTTGTGTTAATGAGAAGGGTCTATGGCAGCAAGATTTACCTTCATGCCCAATCAACAAGAATGGTTGTGAGAAAGGGGATGTTTGCGGAAAAAGTACTATCGTTGTCCATCCTTCTCAGCAGGATATCAACAATCTAACCAGTTACAACAGTGCCACAATGCGGGAACTTAAAGACAGTGTCTGGAAAAACTACCGGATAATTAATAACCAGTGGGCAGACATGGGATATGTAAAGCCAGAGAAACTTGAGAATCCGATATTGGAAGCCTTCAGTAAAAAAAGAACGAGCTGCAGCGGTTGTCATAAAAGCGCGAATAAAACAAAGTTTAATGATTTTATTTTTTCGACGGGAATAAAACCGGCGTTTACTGGTAGTAAAATTAATTTATCAACATCGCTATAACACAATGACAAACAGTCTATAAACAAACTAAGATAAGGAAAATCTAAATGCCAAATATTACAGATACAGAAAAGTTATTATCATTCCGCGATCAGTTTTGCTGTATTCAATTAATTGTTGCCATGGTTAGCGACAATGAATTGCAAATTACGACTAGTTCAATTTATCCAGGTATTTCGGGGGAAGGGGACAATCAATCAAAATTAAAAGCAAAGTTGAAGGATTTATATTACCTACCTAACTCGGTTATTAAGCTTTCTGAGTCGAGTGTATTACACGACCTTATAGACAGATATTTTGATGAACCAAGTAAATTATCAAGTGTTGTGATGAGTGACGATTTTGCATCATTATTAGTTAATGTGACGGGCAGTTCTGATGCTGAACCACGACTTAAACTTATGTTAGGTAATGCTAATTACCGTTGTGCTTTCTCAAATACGGATAACCTCGATTTTGTTGAACAAACTAAGCTTGCAGACCAAGATGTTACGATCCTCAGCAGCTCTGAGCAAGGTAAGTTAGCGTTATTAGTCCATGCGATTGCATCTGATAAAGCGGTGCGAGATGACGTCAACGCTTGTACAGAAAGAAGTGAAATTGTAACTATATTAACCTCGATTAAGTTCGTTAATGCTCAGCATATATCAACACAAACTGCCGGTATTATTGGCGATTATTTATCGTGTAATGACGCTAACGGCTTAACAACTTTCCTTGGCACTAATACTTATAAAGCATCTTGGTAATACGTGTAATATTACAGCTTATTGCAAGTGTAATAAGCTGTAATATTTTTTAGTCACTAAAAAGGATAATCTGCATCTAGATTGTTTCTTCGTACATAACTTGTGTTTTAGCAAGTGGTATAATAGAAACAGTGACAAGCCCAGTTATTATTATTAATAATAACTCTAGGAAAGTCAGATGTTTGATATGACTGACTTGGAAACAGAAGTTGGTGATAATAACAATGACAGCACAGACTCGGTTACCTTATAAGTTATTTAATTTTAGCTTCACACATCCGCTATTGTTAAATATGCTGATCAAACCCAAAGCTGCAGACCGAGCCTGCGCCAATTTAGCGAGTAAATTACAATCCAGCCTGGATCCTGAAGTCTTATTGGCTATTTTTAAGCAGAGCATCCGCCAATATCTCCCTCTCTGCAATCTGGCATTTCATACAGATAACTGCATATTGACTGCAGAGTTATCGGCTCCCGGTAATGCTAATTTAAGGTTTGATTTATCTGATGACGGGTACGCTTTGGGTCAATTAGAGTGTGATTTAGAACAAAGCCTGACGATGGCACAAGAAGCGTTATTAACCCAATTATCTAAGGTGTTAATCCATCCGTTACGCAATGCGCTGGAATATCAGAAAATGAAATTGCTGGCATTTCAAGACAGCTTGACGGGATTAGCTAACAGAAATCAATTTGAACACTGCTTTCAACAATTAGCTGTAAATAGCTATAAAAAGCAAATGAATTTCTCACTACTTATAATTGATCTTGATGGTTTTAAATGGGTTAATGATAAATACGGCCACCAAACTGGTGATCATGTGTTGGCCAATTTTGCGCAACTATTATTACAATTCAGCAGTAAACACGCCCAGATATTTCGATTCGCTGGAGATGAGTTTACTATTTTGATCAACGATGCAGATAAACATTTAATTTCATGTTTAGCGCAAGAGATTAAACATGCACTATCGAGAAATAATTCATTAGCTAAATTTAAGCTATCTTGCAGTATCGGCAGTGCTAAGTTTCAGTGTGATGACTCATTGGATAGCTTATTTTCCCGCGCGGATAAAGCTTTATACCGAGCGAAAGGAAAGGGACGAAATTGTGTTGAATTAGCCCCCTGCATAGAACTACAAATCTAACAGATACGACTAAATTAATAATTATCGATGGAGTTGCTTATGGCAAAAATTATCAATCTAAATACCGAAGAGCAAGTCACATTAATGTTACAGCATCTCTTTGGTCGGCACCCTAATTCTTCGCACACATTATTGTTTTCGCCTGATGCGTCTCGTATGCATGCAACTATTTTTTGGGATGGGAGCATGTGGGTACTGCAAGATTCCAGCAGCAACGGCACTTATGTTAATGGCAAACTGATTCATCGAGGCAGTGATCAACATTTATATTTGGGTGATCTGATTAATTTCGCCAGTCTGACCGCAGATACATGGCGCATAGTTGATCTTTCTCCGCCTAATAGCTTGCTAATACCGGTTACTCCTGGATTACCGACAGTGGTTTTGAAAGATTTAGCAGTATTGCCGAGTGAGGACCAGCCTGAAAATACGTTATACATATCGGCTAGTGGTCACTGGGTATGCGAAAGTGAATTTGGTGTCTCTGTACTTAAAACCGGAGATCTGGTCGGTAGCCGAGAACAAGCGTGGCGTTTTATAGAAGCCAGTGCTACTGCTGAAACCTTGCATAATGATGTTTTCGATCTTACAAGTGTTGAACAAACATCAATCCAATTTATGGTTAGTCAAAATGAAGAACATGTTGCGATGAAACTCATCATGGGTGAGCAGGAATACGATTTAGGACAACGTAATCATCACTACTTACTGTTAATTCTGGCTCGAAAACGTCTGGAAGACATGGCTGAAGGGCTGAGAGCAAGTGAGCAAGGCTGGATTGATAAAGAGTTACTGAGCAAGATGCTGGGACAGAGTGAAAACCATATAAATATTCAAATATATCGTTTCCGCAAACAAATCGTTAAGTTATTATCTAATTCGTCTAATTTACCGCAGGCTATTGAACGGCGGACAAGAGAAATCCGCTTTGCTTATGACAACGTGGAGATCACAGGCGGCGCTGAGATCATAGCGCCTAAAAGTAAAGCCGTATGATGAAAAATTAACGAGCTACAGAAGAGTAAGTTGGCTCTGTTGCAGGGGGTGACTATTACGTCACACCCTATTTCCATTTTAGTGCTCACTAGTACAAAGCTCATTCTGGTAAACACAAATTCGATTACGACCTTCATGTTTAGCTTGATACAACATTTGATCGCCATCTCTGAATACATCATTGAAATCTTCTTGTAACAACTCAGGCGGTACTAAGCCAAAACTTGCCGTTACGGGTATAGATTGTCCGCCAAACTTAATTGGTAACTTGGCTATTTCAGTACGAATACGTTCGGCCAGAATAATAGCCCCTTCCTCGGAGACACCAAGGAGTAACGCACCGAATTCTTCTCCTCCTATACGACCGATTATATCTTCACGTCGAGTATATTGCTGTAATGCTGCAGCAACAGAGATCAAAACCTGGTCCCCTGCGGGATGTCCATAAGTATCATTGACCTGCTTAAATTTATCCAAATCAATCATCAGTAGAGCATAAGGGCGCTGATATCGCAGCCACTCGGCATGCCTTTTCTCTGCTTGCTCCATAAAACTACGACGGTTAGGGATCCCTGTTATCACATCTGTAGTCGCTAAGTGCTCAGCACGGGTCAGAGCGGCCTCCAGTTCTTTGGTTCGCGCCTGCACACGTTCTTCCAAGTCCTGATTTAGGGTTTTCAGTTCACTACGCGTTTGCTGTAATTCCAAAAAATAGGCTCGTGCCTGTACAAAACGTCGGAAGACGGATTCACCGAAAGCAGTCAATTCATCACGCTGTTTACGTTTTGGCGGCGCTAGCTGCCAGCCTTCAGGGTCATCTGGATCAATCTGTTCAATCCAATTGGCATAATCCCGAATAGGTCGTGCCAGTGTTATATAGAATAGCGCTAGCAAGGCAGCAGCTAACATCAGCGTTTTTACCAGCTCACCAACAGCAATATACTGAATTCGCTTAAAAAAGACTTGTCGTGCTGGTAAAGGGTCAATATTCAACTTTAAATGACCGACAAGATCCTTTTTGTGAAAGAGTGGTATAACTTCTACTCTTGTTGGACCAAATAAAAATGATAGATTATCTAACCAACATTCTGACATAACAGGTCTGCTGCGTTGACTTAGCACTGTACCTGTAAAGGTTTCAATGGTGGCTTCAACGATTAAGGGCTGACTTACCAGTCCCTCGGATACCACGTTAGCCAAGTCTGTACTCAGTGTCCACAGAGACTCTGCAGCCACTGCGGATGAAGATGTGATGACTCTCTGTAACTGCTGTTCGATTCGACGTTGTTCACTTTGATATTCAAAAAATAATAATATCAGCGCCATAAAAAAACCAACCAGCAAAGCAATGCCGACCGTCAAATAAGCCTGACGAAACGCTAACCCTTGACCATAATTTAATGTTGATTTTGTACTCATTTTTGTATTGGCTCTCGTAGAGACTGAAATAGCTTGGTTAATGTAAACTGATAGCGAGTTAATTTTTTTGAATGGGTCAAAGAAAAATTTTTGAAATCAATGCGGGACCACTGCTGGCTGCCAAGATGTGCTAAATAGTCAGGCGCATTGGCTTGGTTAATGGCCATCATGGGAAAATGAACCTCTGCAGAAATGGCATTAAAGTCGTTTCCCTGTACATAGTCATAAAGCATCACTATGGCCCAAGCACCAGCAAGAAAGTGGCCGCCGTGAGTTAATGTCATTTCGCCATTCATGACATGCTGAATGGCGTCTGGAGACCAGTTTAATCCTGAAACTTGCACATCAATACCGGGTTTTAACCCTGCTTCTCGAATGGCTTTGATAGCGCCCAAACCTATCGCATCATTCGCAGCCCACACAGCCCCTAATTGCTGTCCGCTTTGCAACCACAGGCGCGTTCGTTTATAAGCTTCATCCCCTGACCAGTTAACTGAAATACGACGTTGTTCTTTCAACACTGGAAAGTCATTTAAAGCACGGTCTAAACCCTGAAGCCTCATCAGTGACGCTGGCGTATTATTGTCACCCGCCAAAGTTAGCAATGCTATTGACGGAGAATTGTCACCCTGTTTAACCTTAATGTTAGGTACTAAAGACTGCGCCATTTCGTATCCGGCGATTTCATTGTTAGGCGTTAGGCTACCTAACCAGTTTTTCAGCTGCTCGCGAGGTGTGCCGTAGATGTCGCGTTGCTCTTGAGTCAAACTATTCAACAGCATTAAGGTGGGAATTCCGGCCTTATCCGCTAGTGCTAGCAAGCGTGCCCCTTGCTGATATTCGTTAACCAGTATTAAGAAATCAGGCTTGTCAGCTCGAGCGATGACGCGCTCTGCATTGTGAACCATCTTTGCCCATTGGCGATCGGAGTAATGAACTTCTAACTCAAAGCCTAGTTGCTCGGCAGCTTCACTCATTGTACCAGTTACTGTATGCCAAAAACCTTGTTCTGCATGCCCTGGGCTGATGAAGACAACACTATATGACGCGGCATTAATTGTTGGTACAAACATTAGGAGTAGAATAACGAGGAAGCGTCTGAATACGACCAGGTTTTGAGATACAATTAATAACACTACATAAGCTTCCTGCATGAACGTAATATGCTAAGTAATTCCGTGCTACCTAGGATAATTGGAATATTTACCTTCCATTTAAATAGCATTGTACACTCCTAAATAGGTATGCCGTTAATGGTGCCGATAAAGTAACTACGATAGATATAAATATTAATCGCATATTAACAATATCTAATGCCATGTCAATATAAGGTCTGTCACGAACTGCTAGCCCAAGCGCCTCAAAAAACATAAATTTATGCCAAACATGCTCAACATTCCCAAACTACTGTTTGGTGTTGTTTCAAATACCACTATGATTAATCTAACGATGTGGTATGAGCGTCATTTCAATCACTTTGCACCTAGGAGTAAGTGTGTCATTAACCATTGAGTCTCTTAATCATCAGATCTCCGATGGCCATGGGCAGCGACAATTGCTGTCTGATCTAAGCTTAACTGTGGGGCAAGGTGAATGCATTGGTTTGATGGGGGACAGTGGCAGCGGGAAAACTACTTTACTTAACCTCATTGCTGGACTAGAGCCGATACAGCAAGGTCAGATCATCCTCGCTGGGGTGGCATTGGCACAAGCGAATGAACAACAGCTGAGTGAGTTGAGAAAAAAACAGTTAGGGATAATTTTTCAGCAATACAATTTATTATCGAGTTTGTCGGTTCAAGATAATATCGCCTTTAGCGCTCGTTTGGCTGGTCGCTACGATGCGTCTTTATGTCTTCATTTAGCACAACAGTTAGATATTCATTCTTTATTAAACCAATACCCTTTGACTCTTTCTGGTGGCGAAATGCAACGCGTCGCGATTGCCAGGGCTATGAGTGCCCAACCTAAATTACTGCTTGCTGATGAGCCGACCGGTAATCTCGATGAAAATAATAGTATTTGTGTGGTGGAGTTGTTGGTCAAGTTAGCTAAATCTCACGGTACCGCACTTGTGCTGGTCACGCATAGCCACAATGTTGCGGCCAAAATGGATAAGATCTATCAATTAGCGGATGGTCAACTAACCTTAGTTAACAAATAACAAATAACAAATAACAAATAATAGAAATAGAGATTATTGAGCCGGGGGTGATAGAGACTATGACGGATAGTAATACTGTTAGTTTCATCCGCAGATTAGATCGGCAGGAATTGTGGCTGGTATTACGAACCCAGATTGCAGAATATAATCACCATCGTTTGTTACATTTGGGCTTTATTTTCAGTTTAGCCATAGCGACCAGTACCTTGTTATGCATTCTGGTCTTAAATCATGCGAGCAAACAGCAATATCAACAAGCCAATGCGCAATTAATCAGTCCGGTCGGTTTTTATATCGTTGCCAAGCAGGGTGGGCGAGTGAGTAAAAATGACTTTGCTAATTTGCGCAGACAGGGCTTTACTCAAATCACCCCGGTATTAACGTTCCGAAAACATCTGACTAATGGCAAACGACTGAAGTTTCTTGCGATTGATATGCTGGCGCTGAGCATTGCTAACCCCGCGCAGTATAATCACCAAACGGTGTTGCTCACTACAGCACACCTAGCGTCACTGGCAATTGATATCGATATAGCTCCAGGGGGTAAATCTGAATTATCCTTGGCTGACAATACCGTTATTCCTATTGCTTTAACTACAAGCGAGCAATGGGGCAGAGTCGCATTAGTTGATCTTGTATTGGCCTGGCAGTTATTTCCCCAGCAAATTGATTTTAGCGCGTTAATGGTTGCGCCATTATCAGAACAACAAAAGCAAGATTTAGAGTCTGCATTACCCACGCATTTATCTCTCAGCGAGCCGTGGTCATATCAAGAACGCAGTGGGTTTGCTGATGCGCTGCACCTTAACTTGATGGCGTTAGCTGTATTAGGATTTATTGTCAGTATGTTTATTGCGTTTCAGGCGGGAGAACAAGCTTGGCATAAACGTTCAGAATTAGCGATGCAGTTACGTTTGCTGGGGGTTGCGCTAAACACAATCAAGCTAGCGATGTTGCTTGAGGCTTTATTTCTGGTGCTGGTTGCCAGTGTTGTCGGAATATTGATTGCCGTTGCTTTGGTGACGGTACTGTTACCCTTGTTGGGTCTCACGTTTAGTCAGCTTTATTCACTTAATATGAGTGGTCACTTTACTTGGCAATGGCGATACGCGTTATGGGCTTTGCTTATTTCATCTGTTGCAGTATTACTGGCATTAGCAAAGCAGTTCAAGCGTATCAGTACTGCTCATGTCACGTTATCAGCAAGCTTAGCAACAGTGCGTTTTCCTCGGCTGGCAACCTTGGTCGTTGCCGTTAGCTTATTGCTGCTATTTAGCTGGTGGCCAGATCATAGTTGGTATCAAATCATGCTTAAACACGGCATGTTATTGATCGCCAGTGTGGCGCTGTTACCGCATTTTTTACAAGGGTTATTATGTCTGAGTGGGATTTGTTTTAAGTTTTTGGGGTTACATTATTTTCTGTTAAATGCTTTCCGGATGGATTACATTGTTAAAGACGCAAGCAACCAGATTGGACTGCGTTATTTACCTTTGGCGGCTTTCTACCTAGCGTTAACGACAAGTATTGCAGCAGCCTTAATGGTACACAGCTTCGAGGGGGCGTTTGTGCGTTTTCTCGACCAGCAATTAAGTGCCGATCTGTTGATCCGTTATCATCCTGGTCAAAAACAATCGGTGGAAGCTTGGCTGCAGAATAATCGTGATATTGATGAATACATTCTCCATCAACACACTTGGGCGAAGAGTGCTGATGATTCGGTTAAAGTATCTAGTTATCAGTCCTCACGGCAGATTACCTCGCTATTATTAAAATCGTCGTCAATCAAGGTAACACCGGGATGTTTTATTAATGAACAACTCGCGCTAAAACGGCAATGGGTTGTTGATCAAGTCATTAACCTCCGTCAGGGTGAGCAGCGATACAGCTGCTATATTCAGGGTATCTATTATGAGTACGGCTATCCGGGATTTTCGTTGACGCTAGATACACAACAAGCAAATTCGTTATTTTCAGGTTGGGTTTATAGTGGTTTCGGTGTGTATTTTACCCCGGGTTCCGTTATCGATAAGCAAGTTGTGAGCACGGCTCTGGGGCTGGCTGATGATCAGATATATGAACCGGCACAAGTAAAAAAATTAGCACTGGAAGTCTTTGCCCAGACCTTTGTACTCACTCAGTTGATTGCGGTTATATTGTTGGTGATCGCTTGCTTTGGTTTGTTCTTATCAGCTAATGGTTTAGAGCTGGCGCGTAAAGCTGATTTGTACATTTTGAGCAGTCTGGGTTATAGCAAGGGAGAGCTATTTATTCATATGTTGATGCAATGGTGCTTACTTACTGTCGGTTGTGTGTTTTTAAGTTGGCCTGTCGCAACGATACTGGCTAATGCATTGGTGAGTCAGGCATTACCGGCGTCTTTTGGTTGGTCAATGCCATTGATGTTTAATGTGAGTTCCTTTGCTATCAGCAGTATATTCGGACTATTATTTTTGTTGCCAGCGCTAAGTATTCCGCTGTTCAAGTTGAACCTAAGGAGCGCCAGATGAAATCACATAAACTTATTAAGTTATTGCTGTTTTTAGCTTTAGTCGCATTGTTACTAATGTCTTGTGAGCCGCAAGTTGAAACGTCTGCTGACATGAATCGAAACCCGCTTAAAGCACATGAAAATAATGGACAGCAGTATACGCAAGCATCATCAGAATACAGGCTTAGCTTTCCTCGAGCGCATTCGCCACATAAAGACTTCCGTCATGAATGGTGGTACTTAACCGCTAACCTAAAGACAGATACTGGAATACGTTTTGCTACGCAGTGGACGCTATTCCGTACTGCCGTTAATCAAGCGCAATGGTATTTTGCTCATGGTGCATTAGCAGATACTAAGGTACATCTTGCAGCTTTTCGTCAAGGACGGGAAGAATTTACCAATGTTACGATTACTGAGCAACCCTTTAGCGCTGCCATTGATGATTGGTTATGGCAGTCGTCAGCGGATTTATTACCAGCGCAACTCAGTTATGGTTCTGCACGTACTGAAAATGAAGCGTGGCAGGTTAAATTATCGCTAGCGACGATGAGTCCATTTTTTCTGCAAGGCGAGCAGGGCTATAGCAAAAAACATCAGCGTGACGCGATCGCCAGTCATTATTATTCTCAGCCCTTTATCGACGTAGAAGGTGAAATATTTTGGCAAGGACAATGGCTAAAGGTGACGGGTTCAGCTTGGTTTGACCGCGAGTGGGGCTCGGCAATGCTCGCACAAGATCAACAAGGTTGGGACTGGTTCTCACTGCGTTTGTCAGCGGATGAAGCGTTAATGGTGTACCGAATTCGTTCTTCTGAACAAGATTTTGTCTATGGTAGTGTGATGCACAGGAATGGTGATATTGATATTCTTGATGCGGACAATATTAAGTTGCTCAGTCATGTTAACGATACACTAGATTATCCCTATGCTTTTGACCTGACAGTGAAAAAACCAAGTATTGGTTTAAATGTTGATTTACGCGTGGCAGTGATTAATCAGCAACAGATCATGCGCTTTGGGATTGAATATTTTGAAGGTATGGTTAGCTTTAAAGGCTCTCATGCCGGAGAAGGGTTTGTGGAAATGACGGGTTATGTGAACTAATGAACGATGAAACACATTGTAGCCCATTGTCGAAAATCTAGTCGCAATGGGCTGGTGGTAGCGCTGGTAATTAGCTTTGTAATATCTGCAGTGGCAGGGAAAGTAACTCATCGCCCATACCGGCAAAGTACCAAATCACACCAATAAGCGCGCCTACTGTCGCCACATACCAGATAGCGGAAAACAGCTGCCCGTATCTGTCGAGGGGTAATAGGTGGCTCTGGTGACGGCTACGCCATTCAAATACTATCTCGGCGCTACCAATTAACAGCATGAAGCCAAGCAGGGCTAGGCCTAAGCTATAGCTGATGAATATCCCGACGACTGCCCCTGCTATACAAGCAACTAGGCCTACGATGCTGTTCATCGAAAAGCTAATGCTTTTGAGGATGTGGCCACCATCAAGCGGTAAAATCGGTAACAGGTTAAATAGATTCAGCAAGGCGTTAAAACTGGCCAGTCCGGCAAAGAATATTTCCCCTGTTAGCCAGTAGGCGATAAGAGACAACAGCGACATGAGCAAGCCAAAGGTGGGACCCATAATCGAGATCACCACGTCTTGCCAGCGGGTATTAATTTTATCGTCGCCTAATGCTAAACCGCCCATAAACGGGATCAGGTAAATGCCTTTGGTCTTCATACCAAAGTATTTCATGGCTTTAACATGGCCGTATTCATGAAATACCAGACAAGCAATTAAAGCGAGAGCAAACTCCCATGAAAATAGCCATGAATAAGCTGCCAGACTCGCGCCCGCTAGCACGACCTTGATAACCTTGGCACTCTTCAATAACTTTAGCGCCAGCGAGCCTAAGCCTATTAAGCTAAACTTTGTTTTTGCGACGACCGGATGTTGCGGGGTTTGTCGTTCAATATCTTTCGTGTCGCGCTGACCTTGGTTAATAAGCTGTTCATTAACATACAAGACATAGTCTATTTTAAAGGGTTGCCAGAGCAGTTCTGTGGTGAGCTTTATGAGGATGCTGGCTGGTGGCTGCGCATCATCACTGTGCTGGCTGAGTTCAAATTCATGGGTTTTACTGCCCTCATTGTCACTAGAGGCGTTGATCACCGACACTAGTTTATCGTCCCAAAATACTTGCTGCCAGCCCGCTAGCGATCCTTCTAGACGCAGCTGTTTGCCAAGGCAGTCAATGTTTAATAGTTCCAAGTTAAGCCTTTATATTTATGCAGCAGTGATGCCGATTAATAGAGTTTAAGTTACTGTCGTGACAGCGTGTTTGCCGATGGCTGAGTATAGCAAAAAATATAGCAAAGAGAAAAATGCGATGACAGTACCTGTTAAATGGATTTACTCAGCGTTATCTGTACATGAGGAATATTTTTATCGTATGATTGTTTGCCTTTTGGTCATGTCTTTTGCAATTGTTGCAGGCTTAGACTGGAGGTTGTGAACTTATCTGATGAAGGGTCAAAGTAGGCAGAAATGCGGAGTACCGCACGAGAATAATCATCAATAGTCGCTGGCCGTTTACCTTACATCCATAAATTGGTAAGGTATTGTTCATAAAGAATATTAAAGTGTGAAGCATCGAAAGGATAGATCTGAAGATGATGAGACAAATTTCACTGATAGCAGCCTCACTGTTGTTGGCTGCAAACTCTAGCGCTGCAATAAATGAAAAAGAATATGCTAAATGCGCTATCGTTGAAGGGGATCAAGCTAGACTTGAGTGCTTTGATAGTTTGGCTGTAGCTAAAGAACTTAATGTTCGTCAAGTTAAACCAGCACCGTTCGTGGGTAAAGGAAAGTGGTATGTATCCGTAGATGGTGATTCTAAGGCCGTTACATTAACTTTAAATGCTGATTCTGGAAAAAATCGATGGGGTAAACCGGTTTATCTGGCTGTAAGGTGTAAAGGTAATACAACAGATCTCTATATTGGCTGGAATGACTATCTTGGTCTCGAAGCCTCGGTGCTGACTCGCGTCGGTACTAATAAAGCCATTACTCAAAGCTGGAGTATGTCTACGGACAAAAATACCACATATCATAACGAGCCAATTCCGTTCATAAAAGAGATACTTGATTCACCTAAGTTAGTTACTCAAGTAACGTTGTACAATGAAAGCTCTATTACAGCAGTTTTCAATACCTCTGGTTTAGGCAATATCATCAAGCCGCTTAGAGACAGTTGTGGCTGGTAATTTTTAACAATAATAAGAATAAGTACCGCGCAGCCGACATCTATTCGGGTATTGAACAAGTCCGAAAGCATCTTTATATAGTAAATTATGAATTCAGTTTGGCGGGTGCATATCTTGATATTAAACTCAAGGCGAGCTGAACTGAGATACAAATCGGCATCGATTTGTATCAAGGACTTAGTTAGTTTTAGTCATGAATCCTTTTTGTCCATGAATGAGTTGGGTCGCGTAGCTAACTTGAAAATGCCCAAAGTTTGTTAGTGCATTTAATCATTAAAAACCTGTCCACAGAAATTTTCCATACATTTGTTCATGTAAGTATAGGCTGCATATTGATGATTCTATCGTGAGATCAAAAAAGTCTCCAACTAGGAGGCCAAAATCACTATACCATCACTACAATTTTTATAAGAAACGGTATTGAGTTTACTATGAGTAAATTATCATATCACTGAGGTGATGTTTATCCACTAAATTAAGTCAGTTATCTTTATCAATAATGAACTTAGGTTTATAGCAGTAGCATATTTATTATTGAATAAGGAAGACCGACGATGAAATTTTTGAAGTTCCACTTTTTAACACTACTAGTAACCTTGCTCGTTGCAGGTTCCTTTTTATCATCTGCAAAGCTATCTGGGATTATAAACCCTTTCTCTCTGACCTTATTAAGATTTGTTATTGCTGCTGGTTTACTCATGCCACTCATTCTATTCAATAAAAAATATAGAAATGGGATCGCTAAAGCACTGCCAAGAAGTCTGGTTATGAGCCTATTTTACGCTATTTTTTTCATCTGTATGTTTGAAGCTCTAAATAGCACGACGGCTTTAAATACAGGTACTTTGTATACGTTAGTGCCATTTATCACTGCAATATTCAGTTGGTTTATTTTTAATGACAAAATGACTAAAAAAATGCTTTTGGTTTACCTATTAGGCATAGCCGGTACCTGTTGGGTGATCTTTGGTGGTGATATTCATGCATTTTTGGCGCTCTCTCTGAATAGTGGTGACGCACTTTTTTTGGCTGGTTGTATATCGATGGTATGTTTTTCAATTTCGATGAAGTTGCTCTATCGGGGTGATGATATGTTGGTGTCAGTATTTTGTACATTATTAGGGGGTGCTTTTTGGATGTTGTTAGCGCTGCTGCTTTTTAACAAACCACTTGAATGGCATTTATTGGATGCTAATCTACTGTTTCACATGGGATACCTAGCAATATTTACCACGCTTGTATCCACATTTATCATTCAAAAAACGACCGTGGTACTTGGCCCTACGAAAGTCATGGCTTATATCTACTTAAGTCCTCTCTTCGTCGCAATACTTATGTGGATGTTTGAAGGGAAGAGCATACCTAGCATTGTGCTTCCAGGGATGATCCTTTCGGTTTCGGCAACTGCACTATTACAAATGCAAAATAGGTTTAAAAAATTAGGCACTTAAGCCTTATTAGGAACGCTATCTTTTGGAAAAATATTCAATAAGAAAATCAATTAATGTGCGCACTTTTTGCGATTGCTCTTTGTGATAAGGATAAACTGCAAAAAGTGCGTGTTTATCCGCTTCCCACGATGGTAACAGTTTAATTAACTCGCCTGATGCGAGCTCTTCTTTAACGAAAAACTCAGGTATAAGCATGATCCCTAGGCCTGCTAAAGTTGCTTGTTTTAGCGCTAAACTATTATTAACAATATATGATCCAGATGTTAGGTTGATAGCTTTTATTTCATTTTGGTTGCGAAATACCCAATGTCGAGGTGACGATGATAAGCTATAGATCAAACAATTTTGAACAACGAGGTCATCGGGAGATGTTAACGCCTCGGCGTTATCAAGGTAACGAGGAGAAGCACACAATACCCGCTTCATATCCAGAATTTTTCGTGATTTAAGACTCGAATTTTTTAATTCTCCACCACCTCGAATTGCAATATCTATTCCCTGTCCAACCAAATCAACATATTGATCACTCATGATAACTTCAACAGATATCTCTGGGTGAAGTAGCATAAACTCACAAATAGCAGAATTAAATTGTAATAGTCCTGCTGACATCGGCATGCTGACTTTTACCAAGCCTTTAAGCTGATGAGCTGATTCCATTATCGATAAATCAGCGTTGGATAACTCATCGAGTACATTGCGAACATGATTGTAGTAGATCTGTCCATTTTCGGTAATATGCATTTTTCTAGTCGTGCGGTTTATTAACGGACTTTTTAAATAGTCTTCAAGTTCATTAATGTTTTTACTGATCGCGGCTTTAGACAACCCCATGTCTTCGGCTGCAGCCTTGAAACTACCCAGTTCAATAACACGGCGAAAGACAGTAATAGCTCTTAACTTATCCATTTATAATTCAAAACCTTCCAATAATACACTACCAGTAAACTATCATATCACTGGTCTGGAGTTTATCCACTAAGAAAAGGTCGTTATATTTATAGCTCATTAGCTACATAACCTCAGAGCAGTAAATTACGATGTCACTATTTTTTGTCTTACTCAAATGAATAGCGATATTGTTATAAAACAAGGTGGAAATATGAGTAAATTACAAGCAGAACAATTAATAACATCCCTATACAAGGCCGTAGATAACACAGATCTGAACTACTTAGAATCGGTGCTTGCCGAGCATGTAAATTTTCGCATCGGTAATTTTAATACCATTACCGATAAGGACACGGCGCTGGATGCCAATAAGCAGTTCTTCAATAGTATAGGCTCAATGAAACATAGCATCGATAAGGTATGGTCTGTGGATAACGATATTCTTTGCAGTGGCATGGTAGATTATATTCGTCATGATGGAACTGAGCACGGAGCTTATTTTTCCACCCAATTAACTATTGTTGACGGGAAGATTAGCGAATATTTTGTTTATGCCGATATCTCAGGTCTTTGAATAATCGCGACGATATTTGTTATCAGTTCGACGGCTATGCTCTAATGGGTAATTGTTTATGAATATGGGTAATAAATTATTTTATAATATAATCTTATTTTTCAGTTGATTAATTACCCTTTGTAGCAGTAAATTAATTTTGAAAATCAAAACGTTTACTATAACCGTGTTAGCTTTATAAGGAATCCATCATGAATTGTTTAGTAGTATTAGCGCATCCCCTTGAAAATAGTCTTTGTCGTCACTTCTCTGACGAGACGATCAGCCACTTAGAGTCTAAGGGGTATGACGTCACTGTAAAAGACCTTTATCAGGAACAATTTAACCCAGTGTTAAGTGAGTCTGAAAGAAAGAGCTACTACGCGAACAAGTTCGATGTAAACCAAGTGGGCGAAGACATTACACAGCTTAAAAATATCGAGTCTTTAGTCATCATATTTCCAACATGGTGGTTCGGTTTTCCGGCAATTTTGAAAGGTTGGTTTGATAGAGTATGGGCACCCGGTCATGCATACAATCATGCATCTGATCTAGGGGCAATTACGCCGTGCTTAGACAACTTGAAAGAAGTCAAAGTGATCACCACGTTGGGATCTCCGTGGTGGGTAGATGTTTTTGTGTTGTGGAAACCAGTTAACCGGATACTTAAAATTGCATTGCTTGGCACATGTACAAAGGGATGTAAGTTTAAGATGCTTTCATTTTACAATAGTGAGAATGCGTCAAGAAGTAGAGTTAATAGCTTTGTTAAGAAAATAAAGTATTGTTTTTGAGCTGGTCATATCATATCCATACTTAATGGAAACTGTGCAGTGGGAGGGGATGTGGCTTTACATGCAACTCTTTGCCGCACTATCCGAAATTCTACTATGACTCAATACATTATAATCTGTTATGACTATTTGTTGACGATCTGTTACACGCCTGCATTAGTCATATGTGTTTCAATGTATTCACTGTGTTGCAGAAAACGCATAGGTTTCAGTAAGGTTAGTGTGATGGAAGCTTGTACCTCGTAGGATTCGTTAGGCTAATGTGCAAACGAAGCTGACCCCCATGAGTATTATATTTTGATCGAGTATGCTGAAAAAAACCATAAAAAGGATTTTTATGAAATACAAGAGACGATTAAGAATGGCCACATTGATGTTACCTTTATTAGTTACGGGTTGTGGAAGTGACCCTAGTCCTAATCCAGTCGGTCAAGAAACTAAAACGGTCATTGTCATTGATGGCTACCTTCATAATGCCAGTATTTGCATTGATAGAAACCGCAATAAAATATGTGAGTTAAATGAAGAAATAGAATCAAAAACAAATGAGTTGGGGCAAGTTAAGATAGCTTTGGCTGATGCTGAGTATCCGATAATTGTTAAGGCAATAGCGGGAGTGACAACAGATAGTGATCAACTCACTCCGTTAACTAAGTCATATGAGTTAATTGCTTCTGCTAACGCCGACTATGTTACTCCCTTCTCAACACTGGCTCATCTTGGTGATTTGTCTCTGCAAGCATACGCTGACAGTGTTGGTGTTGATTATGCCGCTATTAGTAATGATTATGTGGCTGATACCCAGAATACATCAAAAGCTGCACATCTTCTTGCCAGAACAATTACCCCCCTTTTGGAAGAGCGTGCCGTTGATAATGGTATGACAACGCTGAATCAAAGAGTGGGTGAGATTAGGACTGTTATTCTTAAACAGGTAAACGATGGTGTGGAATTGTCCACTATTAACATCAGTTACGATACTCAATCAGGTGTATTTTACTCAAAGCCAAAAGTAACAAGTATTGAATCGCATATTAGTGGAAAATCCTTCACTTATTCTATATTCAGTAATCACTACATTGCTAATGGCCCCATCAATTATGAAAATACCATTTCATTTAACGACAGCACCATAAGTCACTTAGGTAATCAGAAACTGTATCAACTCGATGGCAATAAGCTACGATATGGAGACAAGAGTTTTACATTTTTCATCATCAATGAAGATTATCTTTTTAGTTTTGCAGAAGATAATAATCCCGGAATATGGACTAACGATTCCCTTTTTTCTGCACCTGATATTCAGATCGAAGCAGACTTTGTGGCAGGAAAAACGCTATATCATCTAAGAGACATAAATACTTCAGATTACAATAACCCTCTTCCTAAGCTGACAAAATTGGAGTTTGATAATAACGACAACGTCATAGTGGTGCCTGAAGGTGAGGATGGTTTTATGGCCTCTTGGCAGGTCAAAGATTGGACAAATCAGCATGGCGCGACGTACCGAACAATTTATATCGAATTTCCAGAAGAGCAGCAAAGTAGAGCCAGTTTAAAGCACGAAAAATCGATGATATTAGAAATGATACTTGTGTCTAATGAGCTATCTGTCGCGACTAATCATAGTAGCATCGCTTTAGTAACTGAAAATTTAATTATAAATGATGAGAACTTTGCGAGGTTACTATACCTAAAGTGGTTAAATGAGTAATAGGGCTTGATGTCCAACACGGCGATGAAACCGGCTAATTCAGTAAAGGGTTTCTGAGATATGTCGAATTTTATCCTGCATTATTTATCCATTATCTTAAATGACTGAAAGTTAGGTTTTCTGTTGATATATTAGCAATATTAGTATTTTAAAAGTTTTCGCGCTCAGGTTATTCTTTTAAAATGGCGTCAAAAAACACTTTAATCAGTGGTTCTTTACCTACCTGTCGGTGAGAAATAAAGGTGATTTTCCTTTGATACTTTTTTCCTGATATAGGTAATACCTTAATGTTATCACCCATTTCTTCTAGCCCTTTCCATATTGGCATTAAAGATACGCCCATCTCTCGTCTAACCATAAGGACAATAGACTCCAACGAATCAATTTCACATACTAATTTAGTATGTATATTATTATCAACTAAATAAGCGTCTGCTATTGCTCCGCCCCAAGCGGTACGGTTATATTGAATATAAGGTTTTGCCAATAAAGATTCATTCATTCCAAGTTCATTCTTTTCGCTACAGATAAAGCCAAGTTGCTCAGAATAAAGGTGTGTCTGCTTTAAGTATTTTGGAATAGTAAATGGTGGAGTGACAACGATGATGACATCTACTTTTTTTGCAATGAGTTGGTTGTATAAATGAGCAGATGTTCCTGGGAAAATTCTCAAATTCAGCTTAGGTGTACTTACCGTTAAATACTGAATTGCACTGGGAATTAACCCTGTAAGCACCGTCGAAATAGCACCTACCTTCAATTCACCTGTTAAGCCAGTTTCATCTAAATCACCCTGCAGGGCCTCGACTTCGGAGATTAAGCGTTTTAACCTAGGTAACACTTTCAAGCATTCGGACGTAGGCTTCGCGGTATGTCCTGCACGACTGAGTAACTGACACCCCAAAGACGTTTCCAAAGCTTTTACTCTTTGACTTACAGCGGCAGGCGTTAACATTTGATTTCTGGCGGCTGCTGCAATAGATCCCGTATCTACAACTTCTATTAAGCTTGATATAAAACGAGTGTCCAAAACAATCCCTAATGATGAAGGTAAGAATAAGATAGTATTTGTTTTGATGGATGATTGCTATTTTATATGCATATTATTTAAATTAATCAGGATTATTTATGGAAAATACTATCTTTCATTTAGCATTAAATGTCTCTAGCTTGACAAAAGCATGTGAATTTTACGGCGAACTATTGGGGGCAAAACAAGGAAGAAGTACCGATACTTGGGTCGACTTTAACTTCTTTGGACATCAATTATCCTTGCATATTGGTTTACCATTAGCTTCAGCATATACTGGTAAAGTCGATGGTATTGCTGTACCTATGCCACATTTTGGTATTATATTACCTGTAAATACTTGGAAACTTATGGCGAAAAGACTAGTAAAGGAAAAAGTTGAATTTATCATACCGCCAACCTTACGATTTGAAAATAATCCTGGGGAGCAATATACTATGTTCTTTATTGATCCTTTTGGTAATCCTATAGAGTTTAAAAGTTTTTTAGATATTAATGAGGTTTTTAATACATGAAAACTATCGTATTCATAAGCGAACTTGAATCTGACATTCAGGATCAATGGGTAGCATTGATTAAAAAACAGTTAATCAATGAAACTATACTTCTACCTAAGCAAGTTAGTGAGTCCCAAGTTAGGAGTGTTGACATTGCAATCGTTGCAAACCCGAATCCTAAAGACTTGGCCAGATATCCGAATTTAGTCTGGATTCAAAGTATATGGGCTGGTGTAGAAAAATTAATAGGTGGAATACTTCAAAAACCGATTAAACTAGTTAGGTTAGTCGATCCTCAATTAGCACAATCAATGGCTGAATCCGTGCTTGCCTGGACTTTATATCTACAACGAAACATGCCTGAGTATGCTAAACAACAAGTCGCTAAACGCTGGAATCAATTACCTTGTATAACATCAAAAGAGCTACGAGTGAGCGTATTAGGGGCCGGAGAACTTGGCTTGGCTGCTCTAAATGCACTTAGTAAATTAGAATACCAAGTTAGTTGTTGGAGCAGAACGGCAAAGCAGCTTAAAGGCGTAGAGACTTACACTGACTTAAGTGGCTTACAAATAATGCTAAGCAAAACTGATATTTTAATAAATTTATTACCACTTACACAACAGACTCATTATCTTCTTGATAAAGAATTATTAAGCAAGCTTCCAAATGGAGCAAAGTTAATAAACTTCTCACGTGGTGCCGTGATTGATACAAAAGCATTGTTAGAATTATTAGACATTGGACACTTATCTCATGCGGTACTGGATGTATTTGAAAATGAACCTTTAACAACGTCCAACCCCATTTGGTCTAATCCTAATATCACTGTGTTACCACATATATCAGCGCCAACCAACATGCGCACCGCATCTAAAATTGTTGCAAATAATATAAAAATGTATCGCGAAAAAAACGTTATTCCTAAATCTGTGGATATAAGTGCGGGATATTAAAATAATAACCAGTTTATTATCGATCTTCAAAAGTACCTAAAGTCTCATGAAACGAGGTCGGTTTGTCTGCTTCTTTGATGATACTTTAGCTGATATAGATGTTTTTTTAAGAAATTTTTTTGATCACTGAGAGTGTCATTCCGAATAACTGCAAGGGTTCAACTCCGAATCAAAGAAACTACAGCCATCAAGAATACCCTATGAGTAGCTCCTAGTGACCGATGATTTGATCTTGATTTAGAGATGTTTTAATATTTGAATGCTGTTTTAAGTGCAGCATCATCACCCCAGCGATCAGCAATACTATCCCGATAATAATGAAACCCAAGGCTGTGAGTTGTAAGTAACTTAGCAGCGCAATAACGACGTAACTTAAACTTTGCGCTAGTGTAGAAAACAGTTTTAATCCCCCTTCAACCCGTCCTCTTTCTTCCATCGCAATGACATGATGCATCTTATTGATTCTCGCAATACGATTATATGAATTGAAAAAACCTAGGGTAATAGTAAGTAGTATAATCAAAGTAGGGGAAAGGTAGGAACCCATCAACAGAAGTAAGATCGCCATAGCTAGGATTGAAACTATCATTGCATTCTCATGCTCATAACGTGCTAAAAGGCGAGCAATCAACAATCCACTTAGTAACGCACCTAGACCATAACTCATTTTCCATGTCGCAAACCAACTACCACTAATGCCTTGTTCAGCGAAATAGATAGGGACAAGTTTTACCAGAAAGGTCAATACTGGATAAGACAAGCAAGATAACGCCAAAAATGTATAGAAGTGTTTTTGTTTAGAAAATATGCTTTTGCTTGCTACAAGCTGTTTAAAGAATGCCTCTTTTAAGCATGGACGGAACTGGCGCTGGTAAGGGGTCGCGATATAACATAAGCCAGACAGGAGTGAAGCAAATACAGCCAAAAAAGAAAATTCAAGCATTGACCAGTATTCAAGTAAAATGATCCCTAATGCGCCTGCACCAAGTGTTGTGACTTGCATAACGACTTCTTGATAACTGGATATCTTTGCGTATTCATCCTGACGATAGTTTTCTTGTGTGAAAGCGTTATTACAACTCCAGGCTAAATCATTACTTAACCAAAAGATTAACTGAGCAAAAGCCAAAAGCCAGTGAGACTGAATACCGTTGTAGTAAGTAATGAACACCATCAATGCGGTAACTGATTGTATTAACTGCATGAATATCAGAATCTTTTTTCTAGAGTAACGATCTATCGAAGTTGCAAAAAATGGGGTGAAAACAAATGATAAAGAGGTACAAACTAATGCCGTGATCGCCACGAACATACCCATACCGTCTTCCGAAAGTATGATCCATGGTAACGCCATCATAAACATGCCAGATGAAATACCATCGAAAAATCGTGCGAATAGATAGGGGACCGTTCTATTTCTCATATTATGCTCCATGCTTTTTATTTTTATTGGTGCTAGTCTAATACCTCAGGTTATGTTGAGGTAAAGCGATATTTTCATAGACTTATATAAAATAACAGGGAGAGTTAGATGGACATGAGTGTTGGGCAAGTAGCCAAAAGGGCAGTTGTTAAAGTATCAACCTTGCATTTTTATGAGCAGAAAGGGCTAATTCAAAGTTGGCGTAATCCGGGTAATCAACGCCGTTATGATCGCAGTGTGTTAAGGCGAATTGCAGTGATTAAAATGGCGCAAAAATTGGGTATGTCTTTGCAAGAAATTACACTAGCACTGTCTCATTTACCCAAAGATAACGCCCCCACAGAAAAAGAGTGGAGAGTGATGGCTAATGTGTGGAAGTTACAGTTGGACGAACGTATTAAGCGTTTACAAACGTTGAGAGATGAGCTTGATGAATGCATAGGTTGTGGATGCCTATCTATCAATAAGTGTAAACTAAGAAACCCGCAAGACATATTAGCTCAGGAAGGTAAAGGCGCGGTATTATGGGAAAGCAGCAATTGAACCCAAACTCATAACCAGTTTTACTTACCCACTTCAACACCATTGACAACTAACAAACACTTCCGGCAACATCGCTTATTTAGTCATTCAAAGGAAATAATGTTGCTATAATAAAACTAATTTTGTCTTAGATTATTAACAATGAAAAAAAACAAAAAGTCTCATCAGAAGAGTTTGAAAAAGCGCATATTTAATTATGCTGTGATTACGTTCTCTAGCTTGTTTATGGCTAGTATCATGCTGACCCTACCTTTGCGTTGGTTGAATCCTTTAACCACCACCTTTATTGTTCAAGAGAGCTTTGCCAATAAAAAGATAATCTCTTTAGATTGGGTGCCCTACGAAAATATTGCTAAAACGCTGCCAATTGCGATCGTTGCATCGGAAGACCAGAAATTTCCCGATCATTTTGGCTTTGATTTTGACTCTCTTTATAAAGCATTAACAGAAAACCGTAACCAAACGCGCGGAGCTAGCACCATTAGCCAGCAATTGGTTAAAAATCTTTATTTGTGGCCTGGACGAAGCCTATTTAGAAAAGGGCTAGAAGCCTACTTCACGATCTTGATAGAGGTGTTTCTGCCGAAACGCAGAATCTTAGAGATTTATCTTAATGTGGTTGAATTTGCGCCTGCAGTATATGGGGTAGGAGCTGCGAGTCGAAAATTATTTTCCCGGTCACCCGCACACATAAATGCTTATCAGGCAGCTCTGTTAGCTGCAGTATTACCAAACCCAAAGCGAATGTCTGCTGCAATGCCTTCTTCCTATGTGTTAAGCCGCGCGGCACAAATTCAAAACGCGGTGCGATCATTAGGCGGAGTGGCTTACCTGAAAAACTTATAACAAAAGCCAACTTTGAACGGTGATCATACTGTTGTTGCTAAGTAATATTAGCCACAAGCTCCTCAATCCAAACTGCACCAATCACTATCTGTTTTACAATCACTTCAACTCGATTCTGCCCCGAAATGTGTTAGTGCTTTTACTCTCTTATATTTGATTCATGACAGTTCGCCATACATTTTTGTATGGGAAACTACGTATTTTAATACCCTGTGCGCAATATTAGTCAGAGTCAAACAACCGAGTTTACTCGGAATCAATAACTCTGACCCTTTTGATTGATATCTGTGGCATCACAGTACCGACCAAACAAGGGTAAAATGACGATTTATTCAAAGACAGCGGCTAACTCAGTAGCTGTCTTGATATATTTAACCTCATATATGTTGCCTTCACTTACCGTATAAACCGTAATATGATCTTCCTTTTTTGAGAACTTGTCTTTGTTACTATCATCTAATAACAAAATTGAAAATGGATATTTTCTCATTTTAGGCAA
>Ga0105359_10000568_pt1 | contig 30952 bp, 18 predicted proteins | sample GOMGulsemesocosm_6_FD_83659 | JGI IMG/M metagenome (GOLD analysis project Ga0105359, IMG submission 83659) | Methane-oxidizing microbial communities from mesocosms in the Gulf of Mexico - GOM8C Gulf of Mexico | ecosystem: Environmental > Aquatic > Marine > Cold seeps | place: Gulf of Mexico...
ATTAAATTATATTTTTCGCGCAAAGCGTAATCAATTTGAAACAAAAATGTAACATAATAAATTGGCACTAATGTCAACAAACTGTTAAGGTTACTGTTTTTATATCCAGTTGTATTTCATGATTCTATATATAGCAGAAAAACCAAGTTTAGGTCGAGCTATTGCTAGTGGCTTATCACCACAACAAACCAAAGGCGAGGGGTTTATAACTCTTCCCAATGGCGACGTTGTTTCTTGGTGTATCGGTCATTTGTTAGAGCAAGCCGTGCCGGAACAATATGATGAGCGCTATAAAAAATGGGATATTAATGATTTACCCATCTCTCCAAATCAATGGAAATTAACCCCTAAAACTAACACCAAAAAGCAATTAACGGTACTGTCTAAACTAATAAAAAAAGCCAAGTTATTAGTTAATGCTGGCGACCCTGATCGTGAAGGACAATTGTTAGTTGATGAAGTGATTAATTATTGCGGTGTTAAAGGAAAGAAACTCTCAGAGGTTAAACGTTTACTCGTTAGTGATTTAACAATTAGTGCAGTCAAAAAGTCCTTAGCGAGTTTAAAAGATAATAGTGAGTTTATGCCGCTTTCTGCTTCTGCATTAGCGCGTTCTAGAGCTGATTGGCTATTTGGTATGAATATGACGCGAGCCTATACCTTGCTGGGAAAACAAGCGGGGTATAATGGTGTTTTGTCGGTGGGACGAGTGCAAACGCCCATTTTAGGATTAGTTGTTGCTAGAGATAATGAGATCGCCAATTTTGTCGCAAAACCCTTTTATGACGTTGAAGTGAGTTTAGAAACACAAGATGGTGCTACATTTAAGGCTAAATGGTTACCTAGTGAAGCATGCGCTAAATATCAAGACGAAGATGGTCGGGTTATTTATCGCAAATTGGCGCTAACTGTCGTCAATAAAACTAAACATCAAGCAGCAAGAGTTAAGGCAATTAAAAAAGCTGATAAAAAATTAAACCAGCCTTTGCCCTATAGTTTATCGGCATTGCAAATAGATGCGGCTAAGCGTTTTAATCTGCCGGCTAAGCAAGTACTTGATTGTTGTCAAAACCTTTATGAGAAACATAAAGCGATTACCTATCCTCGCTCTGATAATCGTTACTTACCTCGAGCCCATTTAAAACAAGCCAATGAAGTGTTACAAGCCATTGCTAATAATGATGGGAATTTGAAAGAAGCTGTTGAAGGGGGTGACAGTTCAATAAAGTCTAAAGCATGGAACGACAGTAAAGTTGAAGCTCATCATGCTATCATCCCGACTGTTAAATCAATAAATACCAGTGCGCTGACGGCTAACGAGCAACGTATTTATCAGCTAATTTCTCGTCAATATATAGCGCAATTTTATCCTGTTCATTGTTTTAGCGAGCAGGTCGTGACTGTAGAAATTGCCGGAGGTGATTTTCAGGCAAAAGCGAAAGCAATCCTAACTTTAGGTTGGAAGGTGTTGTTTAATCAAAAAAGTGATGAGAAAACACTGCCCATATTAGTTAAAGATCAGTTGCTCACTTGTATTGACGCTATGGTTCTCGATAAACAAACACAAGCGCCTAAGCATTTTACTGATGCTACTTTGTTGTCTGCTATGACTGGGATCTCCAGATTTGTCAAAGACAGTGCCATAAGAAAGGTTTTAAAAGATACCGATGGACTGGGTACTGAGGCCACAAGAGCGAGCATTATAGAATTGTTATTTAAGCGTCAATTTTTGAAACGAGATAACAAATCTATTTATGCCACTAATAATGGCAAAGCCTTAATAAATTCACTGCCTGATATTGCAACAACACCTGATATGACCGCTTTATGGGAGGCTAAATTAAATGATATTGCCCATAAACAGCTTAACTATAATGCGTTTATGACGCCGCTGATAGACAATTTATATCACTTAATGGACCAAGCACGTGATACGCCGTTAAGCCGCTTTTCATCATTGGAAAACACAAAAAAGACATCAAACTTTAAAAAACGCAAGACTTTCAAAAAACGCAAAAGTTAATCAAATGAGAACTTATAGAGTAAATCCAGCGCTTGATTTGTATTGTTAATGAAATCAATGAACAAGCGCTGATTTATTTGATAGCGAAGGCCTACTTCTGGTAACGCATCGAACACGCCAACACCGTAACGAAGCTGCAAGTTTGGTCCTATAGAGCCACTAAATTCAACACGAGTGGCATCGCCACTACCTGTTGTTGTAACGTTAAAGTTATCAATGCCTACTGCACTGCCTAGATTGCCAATTAACTTGCTTGCGCCGCCTAAACCACCATTAACAAGCATTGAAATAGCCATGTTTTGGCCAAATGCTTCACCGCCTGCGCCAGATTTATAACCATAAATAAGATAGGACAAGGATTCTTGTTGTTCCATAGCGGGCACCGTGAATACAGTTAATGCAGGTTTGTCCACAGCACCATTGACGTAAACACCTGCAATGACATTATCGTTGGTGTCTTTGGGGTTACGAGTCGCCTTAATATTCACGACTGGGTTGGTGGCTGAGCCTGTGAAAATTATCTGCCCTTGTTCTATGGTAAGTTGCTGTCCAAACGCTTTATATTGAGCCTCTTTAAGAGCCAGTTCGCCGTATGTGCCTAACGGTTCGGAGTTGGTTTGAATGATGTTCAATGCGCCTTCAACCTTAGATTTCAATCCAAAGGCATCGACGTATAGTTGATCACCTAACAAGGTATTTACGTCGATATCAAGAGGTATAGTGTGCTTTTTATTGATCTGTTGCTTAATGACGACATCTTCTGACAGACCAACAGCGGATTGAGGCAAGCTATCTATTTTTATATGGGCACTGTCAATGTTTACGTCGCCTCTAATTTTTGCTTTCTCGGCGCTTAAAGTAAGGGTCAAATCAGGACTAAATACAACATCAATCCCTTTGCTGGGAGATAACGCTAATGCGTTTCCTGTGAGCGTTAATTGAGCCAATAAATCTTTTCCCCAATCTAAAGAGCCTTTAAGCGCTCCATTGCCTTTAGCGAGGCTAAATGCACTGTCGAGTGAGGCTCCGGATCCAGTGAAGGACATTTGGGCATTTAAATTATCAATTCGACTCGGTAATTTATCACTAGCAACAGTAATATTGTTGGATGTTAATTGTCCGAATATTTGCTGGTGGTTGAAATCGCCAGAAAACCCCGCACTAACACTTAATTCACCGTCAAGCAGGGAGACATATTTAAGGAAAGGGCGGTAGGGAGAAAGCTCTAATCCATGACTTTTAATGTGACCACTGACAAAAGGCTGTTCATCAAAAATATTACTGACCATACTGACATCATTCACCCCTAGTGTTGGTGAAGATAAGTGGGCAATAAAATTAGCTAAACTGCGGTCAATAGCAGCGTTAACACTAAATTTTTCTATTTTATGTGACACCATAGAGTCGCCAAAATCACTAACAATGAGACCATTGTTTAACTGAATTTTTGACGATAGATTTAATTTATCTTGGCTAAATAATTGAAATGATAGATGCCCACTCAGATCGCCTGTTATCACATGTTCAGGGGGGAAATAAGGTTGAAACTGCGCCATTGAAAACTGCTCAAGGTTTAGTACTGCTTCATTTGAACGAATTAATTGCGTATCAATTGAAAAAGGTGACGCTAAGCACAGAGTACCACTAAGGGCTTGTTGAGTGATTGTTGACAACCAACAGTGCTCACCAAACACTAGGGATTTAGCATTTAGATCGGCCAAGATAGTTAAAGGTGATGACAATGCTAAATGTTGCTGCTTGGCGTTTATTACCGCATCCTTTATGGTTGCGCGCCATGTTGAAGGCGTTAGCTCACCAGATAATGACGTATTAATATTTAGATCACGACTTGTCAGTGAGGTTGTAAGTAAGTGGTGAGCTTTGTTGCCCGATAATGACAAGGTTAATCGGTTAGGTCCATCATCAATATTTAGACCGGGTGCTAAAATTTGTTGTGCGGATACATCTATATTAAAGGGAAGGTTTTTTGATAATTGCGCTGAAGCAACAATAGTTCCTCGCTCTAATGAGAGGTTGCTTTCGGACAAATCAATGTTGTTTAGTGACATTAAAGCGTCTAATTGAAGCTTTTCAATAGGTCCTTCTAGTGTAAGCTTCCCCTGTATTTTACCGGGTTTACTAGATGATAATGACGGTAATGTCATGCCGATATCATTCACAGAAATGTCTGCTGTTAAATTGGAATTTTGAGCAATAGAACCATTAATCGATAGGTTATTTCGGCCGTGCTGCAGCGATAAATCATCAACAAACCACTGCCCCCATGTTGACTGTGATTGCTGTCCACTAATATGTCCTGATAAATCTAATTTGCGGTTCATCCAAAGCCCAGATATGTCGATATTTGCTAACTTTACATGCCAATTATTTGTTTCCTGCGTGTCGGATAAGCTGGCGTTAACATCAAGATTTCCACTAAGCTCTCCTTGATATTGAGGCCAAAAATCATGGGGCAACACCTTATTCATGGCTATTTTGCTATCAATGACAAGACCACTTTCCCAAGATAGAGTGCCTTCAAAGGATATATCTCCCTGAAGTATGTTAAACGTTGAGTCTTCAATGGTTAGTTGATTCATTGAGCCCTGCGCTGTTACATCTCCTGCTATTTCAGGATATTCATTAGGGAGAATTATGCCGCTTAACTCCATAGCATAATCACTCAGATCACCCTTTAATCGAATGTTACCAGCGCCTAAGTCTAATGCCATGTGCTTCATTGTCATGGGCAGCCACGAAGCGGTAATGTTAAATGGAATATTAGGTTGTACTAATGATAATTCACCAGTTATGCTCGATTTTATGTCACCGTTTACATGCCCAGTTAATGCTAGGCGGTTAATGTCTCCCTTGGTGGTTAATTCAATGGTGTTATTACCAATAAAATCATTGTTGATATCAGCCGATAGGGCGAGCTGGTGTGAGAGCACTGAATCTAACGTGAGGGAGCCATTGAGATTAAAGGTATTGTTTTGATATTCGCTGTTTAATAATAATGATGTAATAAGCTGATTATGCTGCACGAACTTAGCGGAAATATGGTTAAAAGAAATGATTTCATCGGGTAATTTATTTTGTTTGAAATGGTAGTTAAGCGCTGTAATTTCACTTTGCTGAAGGGTTAAATTAAGCGGCATATCAGGCATTACACTATGCATTTGCATTAATGATTGTTGGAGTTTAGCAATCGCGTCTTTTAAATCTGACTCAGTGTTACTACCCTCTGAAGCAGGTAAATTCTCCGTTTTTTGTTGCGCCGGAAGATGACTGTCATAAATGTTTATAGATGAAATATTTAGATGCTTGGTAACCAAGTTATTGCCGGCTAGCGCCATTGACGTATCAACATTATCGAGTGTTATCCTGAGCTCGTTCATTTCGATAGACAGGGTGTTAACATTCAATGAGTCGACGCTAATTTCAAGGCCTAAATCAAAAGGTAATACGTCAGTGGTAATTTTATTTACTGTAGATAGCTCATGGGTAGTAGCCTTACTATCAAATTGCTTTGATGGAGGCTTTTGCGTAATGATTAACTCGCTGGCGGTTAATGTGTCAATGCACAGTTTAGATTGCCATAAACACCTCATATGCCAATTGAGCTGGACTTCATTTATTGTAATGCTGACATCTGCGTCGCTATATTCAAGGGTTGAGAAATGAGGAGAAAATAAAAGGCTGCCATGGACTAAGGATACATGCAGCTCTGGCATGCGTTTTTCTATGGCACTAATGAGTAATAAATTACCACGGTGTGTCGTGATAATTAAGACGATGCAAATCAAGACCGTCATCAGGAGATAACCTAGGGCTCGCCATGTGATGAATCTAAAGATGTTTTTCATAAATCGAGACCTATAGCAAAACTAATATGAAAAGGTCGGTCAAAATCTTCAACGTTACTGCTTCTTACACCCTTAGCAAAGTCTAATCGCACTAAACCCACAGGAGTTTCCCATCGCACTCCAATTCCAGCATCTGCATATGGGGTATCAAAGAAAGTGTCTCCAAGGTATCCCGCATCATAAAAGAGCGCTAATCGCCAATCATCTAACACAGGGTAGCTATATTCAATGGTTCCTAGAACCTGCGTTAAGGCGCCACGAGCAACATTGTTGTTATCAAGAGGGGATACGGTTTTAAAGTCATAGGCACGTAAATTGTTGTCGCCGCCACCAAAATAGCGCATTGATGTAGGCACGTCATCAATGGAGCTCGCGCTCACATAACCTACTTCAAATTTGAGTAGAATTTGATGGGTCTCATTAATCTGGCGTAACCAGTTAGATCGCATGGTTAATTTATAAAAATCTGACGTCGAGCCCCATTTTTTATTGGACGCTTCTAATGATATAAATTGTCTATCTCCCCAATAAGGGGTGATGCCACCATGGCGACGAGAGCGGGTGTAACTAATGCCGGGGATAATTAAGTTAAGCAATTGGTCATGATCGTCTTCACGTTCATATTTTAACAACAAGACTCGTTTCCAGTATTCGTTAATGACCTGATGTCGCTGCCATTGCAATGTGTATTTCTTGTATTGCTGATTCGTATTGTCATCATCATTGGTATGGTTCCAACCTAAAACGTAGTTGGTGTAGTCGTCATTAGGATCGCCATGAGGCACCTTATAGCTATTGGTGATAGTTTGTTCTTGATGATTAAGTTTCATTTCACTGGTTAGGCTATGGCCATGACGGTTAAGCCAAGGCTTAACCCATTTTACTCGGCCCCGTTCACCTAGATCCGATGTGACACCGGCGCTTACCTCAACAATATTACGTGGTCGATTGATCACGGTAACATTAACATCAACTCGGCGATTTTGTTTATCAGCCTTTGCCGGTATAGCTTGCACACTGGTGAAATACTGACTTTTATTAAGTGCAATGTTGTATAACGCAATTTTATCGTTATCAAAATAATCGCCGTCTTGAAAAGGCGCCATTTCACGTACAATGCTATTACTTGCATGTTCCGTTTTGATATGAATTTTCCCGAAGGAATAACGATTACCGGTATCATAAATTAATGTGATGTTAGCCGTTTGAGAAACTGCATCGATGACTACGCTGTGAGTCTGCCAGCGAGCATCAAAATAACCATACGACAAGGCTATATCTGACATGCCAGATTTTGTTTTAAGGTAACAGCTATGATCAAATTTAGATCCCACCACCAATGGATAGCTATTACGCTGCGCAATAAATTGCTTGTCTGTAGCGCCTTGACCTATAAGACTAAAGCTTGAGTGGGTTATGACAACGGGGTATCCCATTAAAACATCTAGAGATATATGATAGGTACCATCACGTAAATCCGTCGTTATATCAATTTCACTACTGTAATACCCCAGTGCTTCAAGCGAGTTTTTTGCTTGCTTAATCAGCTGTTTTTTCCAGTAATGGATATTATCGGTCGTGGGTGGGTGAAAGTCATCAAGGTAGAGTTGAAGATTACGCTTAACTTCACTGCGTAGTGAGTTGTCTGACGAAGTAATAGTATAGATAGTACTCGCCTGCACTTCATTGATTAATAGTGAAAGTAACAAGCCTATTAAAAGCAGACGGGCCATTAAAATTTCCTACAAGGCAAAGGCAAGTATATTAACAAAACTCAATTAATAGACACTGAATTAGTGGTCTAATTACTTACTGCACTAGAATCTCTGGTGACAAGTTGCGGTGTAAATACCTCGCTAACAAACGCTGAGCCATTTGCTTTTGAATCAGCAATTAATAATGCCGTCGCATGTTGAGCGATTTGCTGATTTGGCTGGTCTGCTGTTGTTAGTTTAGGCCAGGTTTGACGAGAGAAGGGGCTATTCTCAAAGCCTACAATTGAGAGCTGCTGTGGTATATCTATATTTCTTAAGCGAGAAGCAAACAATGCACCGGCGGCTATTTCATCGTTACAAGAAAATATTGCCGTTGGCTGAACGTCAAGATCCAGCAGATGGTTAGCACCATTCACACCGGACTCAAACGAATATTCTCCGTCAATAATCAATGATGGGTCGAGTGCAATGTTATTGTCGTTTAAAGCCGTTTTATAACCATTTAATCGCTCAAATGTCGATTGATGCGCTTGACCACCACTTAAAAAAGCAATACGCGTATGGCCTAATTCAACTAAGTGTTGGGTAATGTCATAGGCCGCCTTGTGATCGTCTACCAAAATACATGAAGAGCGTTTATCGGGTGCAACACTGCCAGATAAAATTCTGACAAAAGCAATGTTCGACAGGGTAAGCCGCTCAATAAATTCGGGACGCTCAGAAAAAGGGGGCGTCAGCACTATGCCAGCAATTTGTGCCTGTTTGATCATGGTAATTAATTCATCGATGATATTTGGACTTTTAGCATTACAAGGGTGAATCAGTAATTCGTACCCTTGGTTACGACATTCATTAAGAATACCGTTTTGCATATCAATGATGTAATAAGCGTTTGGGTTATCGTAAATAAAGGCAATATTATAAGATTTGGTTGTTGCTAAATTACGCGCTGCAAGGTTGGGCTGATAATTGAGCGATGCAATAGACGCCATCACTTTGTCACGTGTGGCTTGGCGGACCGAGCTTTCGTTATTTGTTACGCGAGACACTGTCTTGATTGAGACACCAGCGTGCTTTGCAACATCATTTATTGTTGTTTTCATTAACCATACTCACAGAATTGTAGCGCTGCCTAAGGGTATTGAGTTTTAAAGGGCCTAGCAATCATTATTTACTCATTTCTTGTGATTAATTAATGTCTTGCACTAAATATTACGTATTAAGTTATTTAAAAGCCTAATGACAGCGTTGTCATTAAGATTCTAAATATGCTACCTTAAACATATCAGTGAAATGTAATACTAGGATAGCCCCATGAACCGTAAACAACTTCCCATTTGGCAGCACTTAACACAATTAGCCAAGGACTCGAGCAATCTAAATTTAACGCAGATGTTCGATACTGATCCCACTCGTTTTGACAAGTTTTCCGTTCAATTTCCAAATATTTTGTTGGATTATTCTAAAAATTTAATTAATGAAAATACGATTGAATCCTTAATAACCCTAGCTAAGGATACTAACGTTGAAGCCTGCCGTGATCAGATGTTCGCAGGTGAGAAGATTAATAAGACAGAAAATCGAGCTGTTCTCCATACGGCATTACGAAGCCAGTCAAGTGATGAAATATTGGTTGATGATATTGATATTCGTCAACAAATTTGTGAAGAGTTAGCTGATATGAAAATCTTTGTGGAAAACTTCAGGCAAGGAAAATGGTTAGGCTATTCAGGTAAGCGCATTACAGACATTGTTAACATTGGTGTAGGAGGCTCGAACTTAGGGCCGCAGATGGTTACTGAAGCGTTAAAACATTATAGTGACGACACTGTAAATGTACATTATGTCTCCAATGTTGATGGCGCTCAAATAGCTGAAGTGCTGCGTCCATTGAAGCCCGAAAAAGTGATGTTTATTGTGTCTTCTAAGACGTTTACTACGACCGAAACCATGACCAATGCAACCACAGCCATGAACTGGTTAATGGCCGCAAGCTTTGATACCAAAGCAATTGATAGACATTTTGTCGCAGTGACTAGTAATAAAGAAAATGCAGTTAAATTTGGTATTCACCCTGAAAATATTTTTAAAATATGGGATTGGGTTGGTGGTCGGTTCTCATTATGGTCAGCGATAGGGCTGCCTATTGCATTAGACTTAGGTTTTGAGCGATTTGAACAATTATTATTTGGTGCATATGAAATGGACCAACACTTTATTAACGCGCCATTAGAACAAAATATGCCAACGATAATGGCATTGCTCAGTGTGTGGAATACCACCTTTTTGGGGCACCAATCACAAGCGATACTGCCATACGATCAAACACTACATATGTTAGCCGCTTATTTACAACAAGCTGAAATGGAATCAAATGGTAAGTCGGTCTCCATGAGTGGTGAATCTATCGACTATCCAACCGTACCCTCAATATGGGGCGGCGTGGGCATCAATGGTCAACATGCTTTTTATCAATATTTGCACCAGAGTAATAATGTCGTGCCAGCAGACTTTATTGGCTCAATTGAAAGTGTTACGCCAATAAAAGGCCATCATGAAACTCTGATGGCTAATTTCTTTGCACAAACTCGCGCGTTAATGACGGGGGTTAATGAGCAACAAGTGAGAGATGATTTAGCTGCCAAGGGCAGGGTGGATGATTACATCGACAAACTTGCACCTCATAAGGTACATTCTGGCAACCGACCAACTAATACTCTTTTATTGCAACGTCTCGATGCAAAAACATTGGGCAGTTTAATTGCGCTATACGAGCACAAAATCTTTGTGCAAGGCATTGTGTTAGATGTTTGTTCATTTGATCAGTGGGGCGTGGAGCTGGGTAAAGGCTTGGCCTCAAACATTGGGCAAGAGTTAATATCAGATACCATTAATGCATCTTATGACAGCTCGACGCAAAACTTGATTGCACACTATCATCAGAACAAATAATTAGAGTTGTCGATTATGAATAATAGATACGTTGCCCTTGATGCTTTTAGGGGCATAACCATCGCATTGATGATTTTGGTAAACACACCAGGTTCGTGGTCACATGTTTATGCGCCGTTGCTTCATGCCGACTGGCATGGTGTGACGCCAACAGATCTTATTTTCCCATTCTTTTTATTCATCATTGGCTCCGCGTTGTATTTTTCGTTGGCTAATAAAAAAGTGCAAAGTACCTCAAGCCAAGTTAAAAATATCCTAAAACGAGCCGCTACTATATTTGTTCTTGGTTTGTTACTCAATGCTTATAGTCATTTAGGCGAACTATCAGAATTGAGAATCATGGGCGTGTTACAGCGATTGGGAATTGCTTATGGATTGGCGGCACTATGTATATTATTTTTAAGTGTTAGACAGTTAATTGGATTAGGCATCGCCATATTAATGAGCTATTGGGGGGTATTTGTTATCGCACAAGAACCTGCTTATTCATTAACTAACAATGTTGTGCGTCAGTTCGATCTGTTTGTATTAGGAGAGAGCCATATGTGGGGCGGTAAAGGCATAGCATTTGAACCTGAAGGGCTACTTAGTACGCTACCTGCTGTGGTGAATGTCTTTGTGGGTTTTCTAGCCACACATTTATTAATGAAAATGCCAACGAAAAAGGTAAGTGTCGTAGCCTTGATGGCTTTAGGCGTATTTATTGGTACATTTGGACTTTTTTGGGGCCAATGGCACCCTATAAATAAATCCCTCTGGACTGGCTCTTATGTGTTGTTCTCTAGTGGTTGTGCGCTTTTATTGTTAGCGGTGTTTATTTGGCTGGTGGATATCAAAGAGCAAAAAACCTTGGTTAAACCACTGCTAGTTTATGGTACAAACCCGATGTTTATTTACATATTATCATGGCTCTGGGTTAGCACTTACTACTTGATTAATATTAATGGTACATCACTTAATGATTATTTATATCAAGGGTTAAGCTTGTGGCTATCACCGCATCTAGCCTCGTTATTATTTGCGTTAATTCATGTTTATATATTTTATGGCTTATCGAAGTGGCTTTATAATCGCCAAATTATTATTAAGGTTTAATCAAAAACGCCCAAATTAATGGGCGTTATTTACAACTAGTTCGGTGATTAAGCCTTAGATGAAGCTCTGACAAGCGCTTCAATACGCTGCATAGATATAAGTGAAGCGTATATGGCTACAAGTGCTCCTGATTGTCGCAAACTATCAAACTTATTACTGTCTAGGGCGTTGAGTTTCTTTTCATCAATAGCATAAAGACCATTGAGGGATGTTTCACTCTTACCCGTTGGTTTGAGTGTTAATGTTTGCGGTGCTAATAATTCAAAGTCGAGTAATACTTTAATAAATTGTTGAGTCACTTGTGTTTGTTCAACATAACTGACTACTTGTTCTCCTCGCTTAGATACCCAGTCACATGCCTGATTTTTTTCATCAAAGAAGGCTCGTCCATGCTCCGTGCTAATCAGCGGGCTTTTGTTGTCTATACATAAAATCGCGTCTGTATTATTATCCTGTTGACTCACCATAAAAGGCGACAATGAATAAGCTTGAGGTCTGTAATTTCCCTGCCAGCCTTCATCGCTATAAAATACATTACTGCCTGGCTCAATCCCTAATAACGCGATAGATTTAAACTGACCCGTTTCCTGTTCTTTGATGAATACGATAGGGAAGTCTTGACTGGCTGCAACAAATTCACCGACCACTAAAGGGGCGAAATGCCGGTTTTTACTTTGAATAAGGCAAGGATCCTGCTGCAGCTTTAGTGCGCTGTGTAATTTATTACTTAATGCTTCGATAGTCACATTGATTCTCCGGTTAAGGCTTGGCATTTATTGTTTTATAGCTTGTTAAAGCTTTTGGAAGCCAAACTGTTGTATTTTTGTCAATAGTTGCCGATTAGTAGGTAACTGTTGTTCAACCTGCTTAGTTATTGATTGAATTTTTTTAAAAGATTGCTGCGCTTGATCTCGCTTCGAATATTGGCCTGGATTAAAGCTTAAATCTTGCTCAAACCCCATGCCGTAAAGGATGTATTGATAACTCTCTAATGGAAAAGGCTCGTAAACATTGTCAAAATCGTAACCACTCACAGGATGGTGTTCCCATCGGGCCAATAAATCGGTTAGGGATGATGGTAATGTTGTCTTGGTTCGGTTATCAAGCCAAAATGGCTCACTTCTACGCGAGAGGAGGTAGTGCATTTTGATAAAGTCGATTGTCTTGTTCCAACGAAACATCAGTGAATCATTGTACTTTTTCTCTACCATGACCATTGCGGCTCTGTCCCGTGGAAATAGTTCCATCAACATGTTGTTCGCAGCTTCCATTAGAAATATAGCTGAGGCTTCGAGTGGCTCAATAAAGGCAGCTGACAAACCGACAGCGACACAGTTTTTATGCCAAAATTTCTCTCTATAACCAATATTCATCGGAATAAATCGCGCTGTTAAGCCTTCACTTTGCTCGCCAATATACTCTCGTAATTTTTGCTCAGCCCGTTCGTGTGAACTGTGTTTTGAACTATAAACGTAACCCGTTCCGCGGCGATTAGCTAACCCGATATCCCAAATCCAGCCAGCTTCCTGAGCCGTAGAGATGGTGCACGATGCGATGGCTTGATTATCATCTTTATAGGGAACCTGCATAACAACCGCATAATCGGTTAGAAGAGTGTCATCAATGCTTTTAAACGCAACACCTAAGGCGTCACCAATCAATAAACATTTAAACCCGGTGCAATCAACAAATAAATCACCATGGATGGCGTTATCTGTATCTGTCTCTACTGCTTCGATATAACCATCATCATCAAGGTTGACATCCGTCACATTAGCACTCACGTGTAAAACACCTAAGTTGTTAATAGCATGGTCTTTTAAGAGTTTGGCGAATTCACCAGCATCAAGGTGATAGGCATAGTTTTGAACACCTTCATATTCTTTATTAGTCATGAGTTTAGGGGCTAAGTGCTTTTCACAAATGGCCCCTTGCACACTAACACTCTGCGCAAACGTCGCTGCTTGACCTACTTCACCACGTTGCCAATAAGGCGCCATATTAAAATCTGCTGCATCATGAAATGACGTAAACAAATGATAATAATGATTGTCGATGCCCGGTTTTGGTGTTTCTTTCCAGTTGACAAATTTAGTCGCTTGCTTAAGGGATACGTGACATTGACGCATAAAGTCAGTCTCACTGATACCTAAATTGGCCAGAGTTTTTCGCATAGTTGGCCAGGTGCCTTCACCAACGCCGATGGTGGGGATGTCTGGTGACTCGACTAAGGTGACTTGAATGTTACCTTGTCCTGCACTGTTAAAACGTTTAGCAAGGCTAGCAGCCGTTAACCAACCAGCTGTGCCACCACCCACTATTACTACTTGTTTTGTTTGATTATTTGTCATTTATATCACCGCTTAAATTCGATTGAAGCCGTAGGCATTAACTTTATCGATAAGCACCGTTTGCTCAGGTAATTTGTCGAGTAATAACTTGCTAGCACTATCCACATGAGTAAATAACTGTTGTGCTTGCTCATATTTATTATATTTAGCCTGTATTTGGGTTAAGTCGGTGTTGTAATTCATGCCGTATAACACATACAAATAACTATCAAGATTAAAGGGTTCCCAGGCGTTATCAAAGTCATATTTTGTCGGAGGTTGGTTTTTCCAAAAGGCTAACCGTTGTTGTAGTCGTTTGGGGATTGATGCAATAGCACAATTGTCACGCCAGTAGGGCGTATCTGTTCTGTCGGAAATACAATAATGGAGTTTAATAAATTCAATGCTACGCTCCATCCGCACAGTAAAGTGTTGGTTAAATGAATCTTCACAATAACTTAGTGCCTCTCGATGCCTTGGGAACTGTGATGCAATCATATTGGCTGCAGCATCAAATAAGAAAATGGCAGAGGCTTCAAGGGGCTCAATGAACCCTGCTGACATTCCAATCGCAACACTATTTTTATGCCAAAATTTAGTATGATAACCATGATTTAATTTGATTTTACGGATCATTAAATCATCACTATAGTCCTCTCCAATATAATCGATTAACTGCGCTTTAGCGGCTTCATCACTGATATATTTACTACTATAAACATGACCAACACCTCGTCTGTGACGCAAACCAATGTCCCATATCCAACCAGCCTCTTGCGCTGTTGCCAAGGTATGTGTTTTTACTTTGGTGTTTTCATCTGTATAGGGCACTTGTACCGCAAGGGCCGTATCGTTGAATATAATATCGTCAATGTTGTTCCAGCCGATATTATAGGTTTGCTTAATGATTAATCCTTTAGCGCCAGAGCAATCAATAAAAAAATCGGCGTGAATGCTTTGATGGTCTTCGTGATCTGTAGTGACATGATCAATGTATTCGTCACTATCTAATGCAATGCTGGTGACATTAGCACTAATAAAATGAATACCTAATTTTTCAACGCAATGTTTTTTAAGAAATTTTGCAAATTTCGAAGCATCCAAATGATAAGCGTACTCTTGAGCGCCATTATATTCAGCCATGGTAATAGGTTTTGGCCCCAATCCTTGATTGCATAATCGCGGTTGGGTTGATACGGCTAAATCATAGGGTAAACGAGTTGATTGATCTTGTTGCAGCCAGTAGGGTGCGAGTGAAAAATTATAAGAAGAGTGGTTGACCGTATTCAGAGGATGATAATAGCTATGTGGCGTGTTGGTTGAGCTTTTTCTCCAGTTAACAAACTTGGCCCCTTGCTTAAACGTGGCATCACACTGGGTAATAAAATCGGATTCACTAACGCCAATTTTTTTAAGTGTTGCCCTTAGGTTCGGCCATGTGCCTTCACCAACGCCTAAGATAGGAATATCCGGAGATTCAACTAGGGTTATTTTGACACCATTATGCTGATTGCTGCGCAACTCTGTCGCTAAAATCGCGGCACTTAGCCATCCTGCAGTGCCGCCACCAATAATGAGAGTATGATTGATATCCATTGCTTTGCCTGCTGAGAAAATGAGAAAAAAAGATTGAAATGACTTTAAAATAAAAAAATGAGAAAGGAAAGCAGCGCTTTCCTTTCATCATTGGACTCTAAAACTTCTTACATACGGTAAGAAACTTTTAGATAAAGGTTACGCCCATTCTCACCTGATAAACGCATAGCGTTATAATCAGTGGTTAAACGCTGCGTTGTGCTTTCGTCAGTTAAGTTAGTTGCTTCAAAGCTCACATCAACATTTTCAGTCGCGTGCCACGTAATATTTGCATCTACAAAACCATGTGAATCCCATAACGTGTTGCCACCAATACCTGTTGATTGTGCGATAAAGTCTTCGCGGAATGTATAAGCTACGCGCGCTGAATACTGATCGGTTTCATAGTATGCACTTAGATTGTAACTAAGTTTAGACATACCTGGTAAATCAGTTTCTTTGATACCATCGTCGGTTTGTTGTAGTCCAAAACCTTCAGAATAAGTGGCGTTTGCTGCCCAACCAAAATCACCTAGTTGCTGCTGATATTGAAGCTCAAGCCCCTGAATCTCACCGCCTAATCCTTGTGCCGGTTCATTCAGGATATATTCGTTTCCATTATTAATGATGCGGCTTTTGTTCGCCCCCTGAATAACAAAAGAGCGGATATCTTTATTAAATAATGTTGCAGAAAATAACGACTCATCGTTGAAATACCACTCGATACCTAGGTCCGATTGCGTTGCACGGTAAGGGTCAAGCTTTACTGTCCCACGGGTTATTTGACGGGTAGTTTCGTTGGTGCTAGCTGCAGGGTTTAAGAATGTGTAGTTTGGACGGCTGATAACTTTCGCAGAAGACACACGTAAAATCACATCTTCAGATAAGTTAACTGCTAAATTAAAACTAGGTAACCAGTCTGCATAATCACTCTTTTCACTATCAAGCTTAGTGGTATCAAAAAAGTTATAAAAATCAGCTGACGTGTCGGTGCTTACATAACGCAGGCCAATATTACCGCGGTAGTCTTCACCAGAAAAATCACCTTGTACATAAGCTGCAAAGATATCTTCCTTAATCACACCAAAGCTGTTCGCATTTAATGATTGGCCGGTTTTGTTTGAGTTAATATAGGCACGTAAGTCATCACCATTAACACGCGCAATTGCTGTTGGGCTACCAGCCGCTAGACCGACACCTGAATGATTAAAATGACCGTCAGCAAAATCAGCCTTAGTTTTTCCCGTTGTCATTGTGTCTTTAAACTGCCAAGTATTTGAATAACTTGTAAATTCATGGTCACGCATTTTAACACCAGTTTTAAAGTTAGAAACTGGGCCCCATTCAACATCAAAGTCAAAATCTACTTGAGCAAATGTTTCTTTATCTTTACGATGCCCAGCAACTACAGAGGCATTGTTCATTGCATATTCGCCGTGATTACTTGCATCGGCATTAATAGGTTTTAGCAGCATTGAGTTTTGGCCAGTCATGTCAAATTCAATCGACTGGTTTGCGTTACTTGAAATCCAACCAACGTTATAGTTACCACCATCACCACCACTGGCTTCAGTCGTGCCTAACTTACCTTGCACACTATAGCCGTCAGCTTGGTAATTTACTTCGTATGCAATAACTTGCGTATCCATTTTTGCGTTACGAGAATTAGTATCATCAAATGCGTTACCCGCATATGTGCCATTTAAAGCAAATCCATTGGCAGGTCCAAATTCTGTAGCACCAGTAACTTGGTCGTTAAAACCATCTTGTGTAACACCGTCACCATCAACAAATTGTGTTGGTTGTGTACCAGCAATGATCAAGTAGTTTTGATTAGTATTTGCAGCGTCTAAATCTACTTTAAAATAATGTAGATTCATTGAGAGCGAATCGCTGGGAGCATACTGGAATGTTAAATCGATAGCGTCACGTTCACGAGTTTGGTGGAATTCAGCAATACCTGCACCAGCCCAACCATCATCCATGTAGTTCTCTGCTTTATGTGCACGGCCTACAGTTTCTAGTGTAGAAATAGCACCAAGAATACCAAATGTTTCTTCTTCATTTTTCCAGCTGTACATGCCAGTGAAGCCCATGCCGTTGTCATCTGCTAGACTGTTATCTTGCATTTCAACTGAGGCGTACACTGTATTTGAATCTAAATCTAATGGTTTACGAGTACGAACAGCTACAGTACCGCCAACGCCGCCTTCATCTAAAGAAGCCATTGGTGATTTGTAAACATCAACACCAGCAACAAGTTCTGGTGGTAACAAATCCATGTCAAATGAACGAGTAGCAGGCTGCTGAGAGAACCAGCCTGTAGAAGCAACATAGTTACCATTCATGGTTACTAAAGTGAGTTCAGGGTTTGTACCACGAATAGATACATTACCGCCTTCACCAGCAAAATTACGTGCGATAGTGACACCAGGAATACGCTGTAATGACTCAGCGATATTACGATCTGGAAACTTACCAATGTCTTCTGCTGAAATTGAATCCACAACAGCGTTGGCAAATCGTTTTGAATTTAACGCTTCTTTTTGGCTCGCTCGAATACCACTAACTTGAATGGTTTCGATATTTTTTGCTTTAGTTTCTTCAGCTGCAAGCGCTGGAGCGGCGACGCCACTAACGGCAAGCGCAATACTGCTTGCCAGTAGGCGTTTGTTAAATGTAATGCTAGACATGGAATTTCCTTTCACAGATTTATTTTAATTGTCATTAATTTGATATCTGTAGTCAGTTTTACCTGATAAAGATGACGCTTTTTCGGTTCAAATTAATCGTTTTATAAAATGACAGCGTTGTCACTTACAGCGACATTACACTTAAAATGTGATCTTGACCAGTAAAAATAGAAATTTTGTGTGATTTATACACATATTTTTAATGGGCTGATGCCTCCTGTTTACATTAAATTACGTTTAAACTATTGGTGTGTATGCTATTTTTTAGTGTGTATGGAATGTTAACAAAATGAATCGATTCTGTTATTTTTATTGCCGATAAACAGCATTGATTGATCTGGAAGGCATTTTTAACCACTATTATCTGTGTAACTGTAGGTTCAAAAATAGAGGGTTTTCCAGTTTTCAAGTAAGGACATGTCTTTTATCAGGTGAAAGAACATAAGGGGCACAAGTGTTGACAGCGTTGTCATTTATGGTAGGGTGATAATGACGACTATTTTCATGTGGCTACTGATTAGGGATTTTAAATGAGTGGCGTGCATCAATAAGGCAAATACAAAAGGCTATTTAATATGAACCGTAAAAGTGCGCTGTTTATTGTACTTACAGCATTAATGATAAATGGATGTAGTGACGATAATGTTAAATCGTCGACAAAATCAAAAAGTGTTGTGCAAGAAAGCGCTAAGCCAATCATAGAGGCGTCGCCGCAGCAGAAATTTGATCATGTAGCAAATAGCCTTATTATTCATTATAAGCATCTGACGAATGTTCCCGGTGAACACTGCGTCACTGAAAAATCGACAAACCCATGCTTTCAAGTTGAACTCTCAATTACCTCCCCCCATGCAATAAACATTGATGATTGGACCATATATTTCAGTCAAATTTCCCCAGTGCAGTCGTTTAAAAGTGACTCACTCTCTATTGAGCATCTTAATGGGGACTTCCATCGAATTAATGCAATAGATAGTGGCCATTTTAAAGCAGGAGAAACCAAATCATTAGTATTTAATGCATTGTTTTGGTCTATTTCTGAATATGATGCGATCCCAAATTATATATTGCACAAAGAAGGTTTAAAACCGCGGATAATTGCTAGTACTCAATCTGTTATTGATCCAAAAACTCAGATAGAAACATTACCCTTTGTTGCAAGTTACACCAATGAAGCGGCTCAATTTAAGAGAACCGCAGATGACACGACCGTTTGGGCGACAAGTGAGGTTCTTTTTAATAAAAATAATGCCATGGGCACAACCGAAAAGTCGGTAGCTGCAGCTATTATACCTACTCCGCAGCACCTAAAAATGCCGCGAATAGCTGGCGCTCTTGATTTCAGCAAAGGGTTAAAATTCAATTTTAATACATTAAAAATAGACAAACTAAACAATGTAATAGAAAGACTTGCTTTATTAGGTGCAAAGCAGTCTGTTGATGGTGTGGCCGTTAATCTTACAATTGATGCATCGATCTCTGATACAAAAGGGGCTTATCAATTAGCGATAACCCCCGATGGCATTAATATCAGTGGCGGTGATATAACAGGTGTTTATTATGGCCTTACGTCTCTTGCATCATTGATTACGGTGGGCGAAAAGACAATTCCTTATTTATCCATCGTTGATAAACCCAGATATCAATTTCGAGGCATGCATGTTGATGTTGCCCGAAATTTTTTGAGTAAAACTTTTATAATCAACCTGATGGACCAAATGGCCGCTTATAAATTAAATAAGCTTCATTTACATTTAGCTGATGATGAAGGTTGGCGATTAGAAATACCATGGTTACCAGAACTAACGAATATTGGTGGCCAGCGGTGTTTAGATTTCAAAGAAACAAATTGTTTAATTCCCCAGTTGGGTGCAGGCCTTGATATCAATAGTAAAGTTAACGGTTATTATAGTGTTGACGATTATCAAGATATCTTGCGAGCAGCAACAGCTCGCCATATCCAAGTTATTCCATCACTTGATATGCCTGGTCATTCACGTTCATCAGTAACGGCAATGAATGCAAGATACCAACATTATATGGAGCAAGGGCAACCGGATAAGGCCAAGCAATTTCTGTTGTATGAACTTGAAGATCGCACTGAGTATTCTTCTATTCAATTTTATAACGACAATACAATTAATGTGTGCATGGAATCATCTTACGCCTTTGTTGATAAAGTGATGGATGAAGTAAAACGTATCCATCAAGAAGCTGGTCATCCACTGACTCGTTATCATATCGGTGCCGATGAAACAGCAGGGGCATGGGTTGAATCATCCTCTTGTAAAGCGTTTTTAGCTAATAATAAATTGGGTATAACCTCTGCGGATCAATTAGGTGGCTACTTCATTGAACGTGTCGCTCAAATCTTAAAGGACAAAGACATTGAAGTTGCAGGGTGGAACGATGGCCTAATGCATACCAAGGTTGAGCGCATGCCTAAGGTCGTTCAGGCCAATGCTTGGGGAACTTTGTATGATAATGGGCATAAAGTCGCGCATAAAATGATAAATCAGGGCTGGCAAGTTGTTCTATCTTCACCCGATGTGCTGTATTTCGATTTTCCCTATGAAGCAGACCCTAAAGAACACGGTTATTATTGGGCTTCGCGTGAAATTAATACCCGTAAAATATTTGAGTTAATGCCTGACAATTTGCCGGCACATGCAGAAATTTGGAAAGATAGAATGAATAATTCATTTTCCGCTAATGATAATAAGGAAACAGTATTAACCGGGGACTATGCACTCAGTGGGATTCAGGGACAGTTGTGGACTGAAAGTACAAGAACGCCTGAAATGGCTCAATATAAAGTATATCCACGCTTGCTAGCCTTAGCTGAAAGGGCATGGCACAGTGCTTCTTGGCGTGTACCTTATCAACGTAGCGGCGCTCAGTATAATGAGTCTAGCGGGTACTTTACACCACAGCTTGCACGTTTACGTGATCAAAAATGGCAGTATTTTGCTAAAACCATTGCACTCAAAGAAATGCCAAAGCTGGACTTGTCTGGAGTTCTTTACCGCATACCTACAATTGGCGCAGTGATTAAAAATGGCATGCTTGAAGCTAATTCAATCTTTCCACAGTTGCCTATTCAGTATCGAGTAGATGGCATGACATGGCAAAGTTATGCTGGTCCCGTTGCTGTATCTGGAGACGTTGAAGTTCGAGGCCTCTCTGCTGACGGTAAGCGAGCAGGGCGTATTCTAACGGTTAAGTAAGCCACTAATCTACGGGAATATACTTTTGTTATGTCATTGTTAAATTAATAATGACAACGCTGTCATTATTGGTTAGTATAGTTTCATTGTCGATATAAAAAGTAATCATCGGTACAAAAAAAATGATGATTGATAAAAGCATTTGAGGTAAGTGATGGGCATAAATATTCTAGAGAGTGACTCGATATATTTAGGTATCGATGGCGGCGGCAGTAAATGTAAAGCTATTTTAGTTAATGGCTTTACAGGTGAGATCATTGGTACCGGATTAGCGGGTCCTGCAAATCCATTTAATAATTATGATCAAACAATTACTTCTATCAAGGATGCTGCATTAAAAGCACTTGTTAACGCAAATTTCAATGAAACTGAGATTAATAAACTAGTTGTCGGTATTGGTCTTGCTGGTGTTAATTTACCGGCGCAATTGCATAAAATGAAGCAATGGTCTCACCCTTTTAAAGCGATTTTTGTCACAACAGATTTACACATTGCATGTCTTGGTGCACACGATGGCTTAGATGGCGCAATTTTGATTTCAGGGACAGGTTCGTGTGGTTTTAGTGATGTGAATCAAAAAGTAAATATGATTGGCGCCCACGGTTTCCCCCATGGAGATAAAGGCAGTGGCGCATGGCTTGGCTTACAAGCTGTAAAGCAGGTTCTATTGTCACTAGATGGCCTAGAAAAACCAACATTAATGACGCAATTGCTCTTGGATAAATTGGCTTGTAATGATGGTTTAGACATTGTTTCTGCGGTCGCTAAGCAAACATCTAGCTTTTTCGCTAAATTGGCATTTATTGTGTTCCAAGCGGCGGAAGAAGGGGACAACGCAGCGATTGTTATTGCACAAGAGGGAGCAAGTTATATGAGTAACGTTGCTCGTCGTTTATGGCAAGACAATCCGCCTAAAATGTCATTAATTGGTGGATTAACCCCAAAACTCGAATCTTGGTTAGATAATGATATTAAAGATAAATTAAGCATGCCTATTCACTCGCCAGAAATGGGCGCGGTGATCTACGCACAACAAAATACACAAAGGTAATCCAATGACACAAACTATTATGGAAAAAGAAGCGCTGCAAGCTGCTTCGGTAATCGAATCTCAGTTAGTAAATAATCATAGTATTGCAGTAAGTTTTGGTGAAAAGTTACGTGAATTCTCACCATCCATGGTCATGTTTATTGGTCGTGGTTCGTCTGACCATGCAGGTGTTTTTGCCAAGTACTTAATTGAAATTGAAGCTGGTATTCCAGTATGCGCGGCGGCACCATCGGTAGCGAGTGTTTACAACAAAACATTAAAGCTTGATAAAACACTAGTTATCATTATTTCGCAATCTGGACGCAGCCCTGATATTCTGGCCCAAGCTCAAATGGCAAAAGACGCTGGCGCGTTAACATTAGCCCTTGTTAATGATGAAGCTTCCCCATTAGCCCAATTAGTTGATGTTGTACTGCCATTAGGCGCAGGACCAGAACTTTCTGTAGCTGCCACGAAAAGTTATTTAGCCACGTTGTCTGCTTTGCTTCAAATGACAGCTCACTGGACACAAAATAGTGAATTAATTAGTGCGTTACCTCAGCTGCCAGCCGCATTGACTCAGGTCACACAAGCTCCAGCACAATTGACAAATGAAGGGCTTAAAGGTGCAACAAACCTTGTTGTTCTAGGACGCGGCTTGGGATACGCAATTACGAAAGAAATGGCATTGAAACTTAAAGAAGTATCAAGCATTCATGCAGAATCTTTCAGTAGTGCCGAATTCTTACATGGCCCTGTCACTTTAGTCGCTCAAAAGTTAACTATTATAGATTGCCTAGTACTTGATGAAAGTGAGGCTTCACATCGTGAACAAATCACTGAAGTAGGCGAACGTGGTGCCGATTTGATACATTTACATCAAGTCGTTAAAGATAGCCATCCACGGTTTGCTCCGCTGTTAGTATTACAACGTTTTTATCTTGATGTAGCGAAGGTCGCTGTTGCCCGTGGTTTCAACCCAGATCAGCCTCAAGGCCTTAAGAAAGTGACTCGGACTTTATAATATGCCCCGTATAGTTGTTAGCGCAAAAGCCATATTTGATGGTTTTACAACGCATTCAAATGCCCAGCTCATCATCAATGACAATATTGTTGAACGTATTGAACCACAATCTAGTTCATCGGCTGAAGTTGATTATCAAATCGACGGTTTGATTACGCCCGGCTTTATTGATTTGCAGGTCAATGGCGGCGGCGGCGCACTTTTGAATAATCAGCCGACAATATCTGGTGTTAAAACCATGTTGGCGGCGCATCAATTATTTGGCACAACGGGGATGTTGCCCACTTTAATAACCGATACATTGAGTGTAATGAATCAAGCGGCAGATGCTATTGCTGGCGCTATTGAGGAAGGTGTTTCGGGGATTTTAGGCATTCATTTTGAGGGGCCTAATTTAAGTATCGCCAAAAAAGGGGCGCATAGTAGTCAATATATTCGAAAAATATCTGAAGCTGAATGGCGCATTTTATCTCGCCGAGATATTGGAATAATTGCTGTAACTGTTGCCCCTGAAAATATTGATGTCAATGATATTGAACGCTTGGTTGCCATGGGAGTGAAGGTCTTCTTAGGTCATTCCAACGCAGATTTTGCGACGGCTCAAGCGGCTATCGATGCTGGTGCGACCGGCTTTACCCATTTATTTAATGCGATGTCACCAATGACAGGACGAGAGCCTGGCATGGTTGGCGCTGCATTTAAAAATGACCATGCGGTATGTGGCTTGATTGTTGATGGTCACCATGTTGATTATCAGAGCTGCCAAATAGCACTAAAAACAAAACAAAAAGGCACTGTGTTTTTAGTGACGGACGCCATGTCCGTTGTGGGTACTGATATTGAGCGGTTCGACTTTTTTGATCGAGAAATTATACGCACTGGCACTAAACTCAACTCAACAACCGGCGAGTTAGCTGGTTCGGCGCTAGATATGGCATCCGCCGTGAAAAATGCACATACCCATTTAAATATATCACTTGAAGAAGCCATTAGAATGGCAAGCTTATACCCAGCGAAGTACTTAGGGATTGATACATCAGCAGGGCACTTAAAGGCTAATGCTTTGGCTAATTTTGTGGTATTAAATGAACAAGTTTCTGTGACCCAAACATGGGTTAACGGTAAAAAATTGTAATACAATGCATAACGATACAAGTAATGTACCTAAATAATAATTAAAAGAGAGGTTTTATGACAACTCAAACATCTACCGCGACGCAGCAACCGTCGACGGTCTTGCCCATGGTTATCATTGGCATATTGTTTTTCATTTTTGGCTTTGTAACATGGCTCAATGGTTCTTTAATTCCATTTTTAAAAATCATTTGTGAGCTTAACGAGTTCCAAGCCTTATTTGTTACTTTTGCATTTTACATTGCCTACACAGTAATGGCGTTTCCTATGTCATTTCTACTTAATAAAACGGGTTATCGCAACGGAATGGCTATTGGCTTAGCTATTATGGTTGCTGGCTCTCTTGCATTTATTCCTGCGGCGCAAAGTGGTCAATTTGGTTATTTTTTAATTGCACTCTTTATATTGGGTACCGGACTTACCATTTTACAAACCGCGTCAAATCCATATGTGGTCAAAATAGGCCCTAAAGAAAGTGCAGCGATGCGTATTTCAATTATGGGACTGATTAACAAGGCGGCAGGCGTCATTGTACCTATGGTCTTTACTGTGTTGATATTGGCTGATATGGGGGATGTTTCTGAGCAATCTATTGCTGCGCTGTCGGCTACTGAGCGACAAGCAACCATAGATGCGTTATCTAACAAATTGATTATGCCATATATTTACATGGCAATAGCGTTAACTGCATTGATCGCTTTGGTGAAGTTTAGTGGTTTACCTGAATTGCCGCCGGAACCTGAAGCAAGTAATAGCGATGTGAAACAATCTGTATTTCATCTGCCTCAAGTTGTACTTGGTGCCATAGCTTTATTTGCCTATGTTGGCGTAGAGGTTATTGCTGGTGACACGATTGGCCTCTATGGCTCGGGCCTTGAAGTGGCTAATTTTGCTGGCTTAACGTCCTATACAATGGTCTTTATGGTTATTGGTTATATCATTGGCGTGACCTGTATACCGCGTTATATTTCACAACGTAATGCCTTACTTGGTTCTGCAATTGCGGGGGTATTATGTATTATAGGCGTCATATTTAGCTCAACTACCAATACCTCTATCGCCGATATTTTATGGGGCTGGAGCGGAATAGCAACCATCCCAAATACGGTAACCTTTGTTGCCTTAATGGGTCTTGCACATGCCTTAGTATGGCCTTCATTATGGCCGCTTGCATTAGATGGTGTTGGCCGATTTACATCACAAGCTTCTGCACTCCTTATTATGGGGATTTCAGGTGGCGCTATATTGCCATTAATCTTCGGAAAAATGGCACAAGTAATGGACAATACTCAGCTGGCGTATGTTGTTGGTATTCCTTGTTATCTATTCATCTTATTTTATGCACTTAAAGGCCATAAAATGAGGAAATGGTCGTAAACTAACTCTCTATTTTTCACTTTTGCTATTGTAGCTTTGCCCGGTCGTTCCACCGGGCTTTTTTATGTCATAAATATACTGAGCCATTGGCAATATCAACGTTGTGTGATATTTTACTGATTATATATACAGTTAATTGTTCGGTTGTCATGCTCAAGAAAATTATTCATGTTGATATGGACTGCTTCTATGCAGCGGTTGAGATGCGTGATAATCCCGTATTAAAAAATCAAGCGGTTGCTGTTGGTGGCAACAGAGACAGGCGCGGCGTCATATCTACCTGTAATTATAAAGCGAGAGAGTTTGGTGTGCGTAGTGCTATGGCAACAGGTATGGCGCTTAAGTTATGCCCGTCATTAGTATTGATGCCTGGGCGCATGCAAGTTTATATTGATATTTCAAAGCAAATTAGGGCGATATTTAACAAGTATAGTGCCCTTGTTGAACCTCTTTCTCTTGATGAAGCCTATATAGATGTTACTGATTGTCAGCAATGCCATGGTTCAGCGAGTTTGATTGCACAAAAAATACGGCAAGAGATATTTGATGTGACGGGACTCACGGCTTCTGCTGGGGTTGCACCGAATAAATTTATGGCAAAAATCGCTTCAGATCTAAATAAACCTAATGGCCAGTACGTCATAACACCTGATGAGGTAGATGACTTCGCACTAAAGATGCCCCTTAATAAAATAAGTGGGGTGGGTAAAGTTACTTTTTCCAAATTAGAGCAATTTGGCCTTTTAACGGGTCATGATATTCGTCAAGCCGATCCTGTGTTTCTTAATCGACATTTTGGAAAATTAGCGGATGTATTAATTCGCCGCGCTCACGGCATTGATAACAGTAACGTTGAATCCAATCGGGTGCGAAAATCTGTGGGGGTTGAACGCACTTTACCTGTAGATATTACGTCCATGAGTCAATGCCTGGAAATTATTGACCGACTACATCCTGAGCTATTAAGACGACTAGCACGCGGGGATGATAATCTGGAGATTCATAAACAAGGGATAAAACTCAAATTTGATGATTTTCAATCCACCAGTGTGGAACAAAGTTGTACACAAGCGAGTTACGAAGGGTATGTGGCTTTGCTAACTCAAGCATTAGCGCGTAGTGAAGGCCGAAATATTCGTCTTGTTGGACTCAATGTAGGCGTGAGAGAACCGATTAACACCCAAGATAGTAAATTGGACAATGAAGAACAGTTAGATTTATTTAAAGGCCAGTAATTTACTGGCCTTTATTTCTCCAAGCTCTTAAACATCTATTTTCAAGTGGCTAGGGGCTAGATAGCGCTTAGGCTGTTTTTTCTGGGATATTTTTCAATATTGCCAGGGTAAGTTGCCAAAACCTATCAACCGTATCAATAAGTACTTTTTCATCAGGCGAATGAGGGAAACGAATTGTTGGTCCATACGACACCATATCCCAATGCGGGTAAGCGTCTTTAAATAATCCACATTCTAGTCCGGCGTGAATTACCATGATCTTTGGAATTTCACCAAATAGCTCATTATAGGTGTCACGTACAACACCCATAATTTGTGATGTAGTATCAGGTTTCCACCCCGGGTAGGCCCCTGTGAAATCGACGCTGGCACCGGCTAAAGAAAAAATAGAACCAATGGTATTTTGTGCATCAATACGTCTTGAATCCATTAATGAACGAATTAAACACTGCACATAAACTTGATTACGACGTGTTTGAATAACGCCAACATTGTTTGACGTTTCAACCACGCCCTCTATTTCATCACTCATTCTAAAGACGCCATGAGGCGCAGCGTAAATAGCAGCTAACACGCGAGTTTGAAAATCTAGTGCAAAGACTTCTTCAGCGATATCACCAGCATCAATAAACACAGCTAAGTCAGGTTCAACGGCAACGAGCTCTTGTTTAAATATGGCAGTCCAAGTGGCAACGTCAGCTTTAAATTGAGTAACATTGTCGTTAGGTACTAATATTTCGGCGCTAGCTTCTCGGGGGAGGGCATTACGTAAACTTCCGCCATCGATGCTAACTAAACGAATATGATGTTTTGGTGCTAATTCAAATAATATACGTGTAAGTAATTTGTTGGCATTACCGCGTCCCAAATGAATATCGACTCCAGAATGGCCGCCTTTTAACCCTTCAATGACTAAGCTAAATGGCGTGTGATTCTCAGGAGCCTGCTCAGATTCAATATCAAAGCGTACATTGGCATCAACGCCACCGGCGCAGCCCATGTAGACTTCACCTTCATCTTCTGAGTCGGTATTGAGTAATATATCACCATCTAAATAGCCAGGTTCAACGCCAAAGGCGCCTGTCATTCCGGCTTCTTCATCAACGGTAAATAACGCTTCTAGTGGGCCGTGTTCAATGGTGTCATCACCTAAAACAGCCAGTGTTGCACATAACCCTATACCATTGTCTGCGCCTAATGTTGTGCCATCGGCTGTTACCCAGTCACCATCTATAAATGGCTTAATAGGGTCTTTTGTGAAATCATGCACGGTATCATTATTTTTTTGCGGCACCATATCAAGGTGAGCTTGCATTATCACCCCTTTACGATTTTCATAACCAGGGGTTGCAGGTTTTTTAATGATCACGTTACCGACTGTATCGCGCGTGACGGTTAGCCCTTTATCAGTGGCCCAATTGACAATATGGCTCGCAATAGCATCTTCATGTTTTGAAGGGTGTGGGATAGCGCAAATTTGAGAAAACCACTGCCAAATAGGTTGTGGAGTAAGTGTTGATAACGGCATGATCTAAAATTCCAAGCAATAAAATTGCGCGAATCATATCATATCAAAGCGCTAAATATGCCTTAGATTTTGCAACCTTAGATAAGCATTTTGTGATAATGAACCTAAATTAAATTGATAAATAACGAACTTAGTCTCATACTCGAAGCATCTAATGGTATTTGACCATTGAAATCAAACTCATAGTGCACACTTCATGTTAGAAAAAATGTTTCAAATATCATCACATAAAACCTCACTTGCCAAAGAAGTGAATGGTGGTTTGACGACATTTTTGACCATGGCTTATATCTTGTTTATAAACCCTGTCATACTTTCTCAAGCTGGGATGGATAAAGGCGCCGTTTTTATGGCGACCTGTTTAGCCGCGGCATTCGGGTGTTTTTTAATGGGAATGCTGACTAATTATCCCATTGCCTTGGCGCCGAGCATGGGTTTGAATGTTTTTTTTACTTATTCTGTAGTGATAGAGATGGGATATAGTTGGCAAGTCGCCCTTGGCGGTGTCTTTATATCTGGTGTGTTGTTTGTTTTATTCAGTTTATTTCGTATTAGAGACGCCATTATTAACAGTGTCCCCTTGTCTATTCGCCAAGGAATCGCTACTGGAATTGGCTTATTTCTTGCTATAGTGTCGTTAAAAATTGCGGGTATTGTTGTTATAAGTGATGACAGTAAATTAGCATTGGGTGATCTGCTATCATTCAACCCAATGATGTGGCTGCTTGGAATTACTATCATTATTGGTTTTGCCGCTCGCGGGCTGCGTGGTGGCATTTTGATGTCCATATTGATGATAACTATTATTGCTGTGTTTGCTGGGCACGCTTCATTTTCAGGTGTTACAAGCCTACCTCCCTCTTTAACCCCTACCTATTTAGCATTAGACGTCAGTGGCGCTCTAGATATTAGTTTGTTAAGTGTCATTTTCGCTTTTTTATTTGTCGATATTTTTGATACATCAACTAGCATCTTTGCAGTAGCACAACGAGGCGGTTTACTAAATACCGCCGGTCGCTTTCGCCGACTAGGCCGTGCATTATTTGCCGATGCTGCAGCGACCATCGTAAGCGCTGTGACAGGAACGTCTACGACTACTGCATATGTCGAAAGTACTGCTGGTGTCGCCGCTGGCGGAAGAACTGGCCTCACTTCAATTGTCGTTGGACTTTGTTTCTTGCTTGCTGTGTTTTTTTATCCTTTGGTGCAAATGGTGCCTTTAGCAGCAGCATCGCCCATAATGTTTTACGTAGCGACCTTGATGTTGGCGAGTTTGATTAACGTTGAATGGGAGGATTTAACCGAAGCTATTCCTGTTGTCATCACAGCGATAATAATGCCTCTAACATTTTCTATCGCCAATGGCATTGCATGTGGCTTTATTAGCTATTGCTTGATTAAACTTGCTGGCGGGCGTTATAAGCAACTAAATCCGTTAGTCCTTACATTAGGCTGTTTCTTCGCATTGAGCCTTTACTTCAACTAACCTATTTCAAATCTCGCCCTTAACGAGCTTTGTAAAAGTAATCTTTTTTGATAACACTTTGGGGGATATTCTGTACTCGCGTTGCCCCTTACCCAATAAAAGGTTAATAATAGTTATAAGTTAGACGATAAAACTTGATCTAAAAGTTTTTTTTGGTACTTTATGGTTGTTTTTTCAATGAATGCAATACTTAAATCTAAGGGTGATAAATGAACACACACGCTAGTACCAATGAGCGCACATTTCCTGCTCATCAGCAGTTAGTCTCGATCACCGATACAAGTGGAAAAATTTTATACGCCAATGCCGATTTTTGTGACATTGCGGGTTACTCAATAGAAGAGCTCACGGGACAACATCACAACATTGTACGTCATAGCGATATGCCAAAAGCCGCGTTTTCTGATCTTTGGGCCAAGCTTAAAGCGGGTCGTTCATGGCGTGGCATGGTAAAAAATCGTTGTAAAAATGGTGATTTTTATTGGGTTGATGCATATGTTACTCCTCTTTATGAAAATAATAAGGTCGTTGCTTATCAATCCGTGCGTGTCAAGCCGACTCAAGCTCATATCGATAAAGCGAGCAAGCTCTATAGCAATATCAATGCTGGTAAGAAATCCTTAAGCCAATGGTTAACTATGCCTGTTAAGTACGTTGCAGCA
>Ga0105359_10000575_pt1 | contig 30819 bp, 36 predicted proteins | sample GOMGulsemesocosm_6_FD_83659 | JGI IMG/M metagenome (GOLD analysis project Ga0105359, IMG submission 83659) | Methane-oxidizing microbial communities from mesocosms in the Gulf of Mexico - GOM8C Gulf of Mexico | ecosystem: Environmental > Aquatic > Marine > Cold seeps | place: Gulf of Mexico...
ATTTATTTGCTTTAGAGAAGCGTAATAAAAAGATGGTTTAGTTAAAAAAGGTTGACGACCACCTCAGAGCGTATGGTTACTTTCTTTGTCGGTCCAAAGAAAGTAACTGGTGTGCCTGCGTCCAAGCTTAAGAGTGAGAAAATACATAAAGCACATCATAAAGACCACTGAACCTAATTTATAACCACAGTTAACTACAACATAGCCAATGGTATTAGACCATTTCTGCCTGAATATTTGCATGCTCAGTTTTCACGATACTACGAAAACAAGAGACCCGTGGTTATTGCGAGCAATATGAACTTCAGATTAGTTATCGTTATCTTACTATTGCTGCCACCACTCGTCGACTTTGCAGCAAGGTATAACCGCCACTAGCCACAATAATGACACTACCTGCTAACGTCATCGCATCGGGACTTTCGCCAAAGATAAAAATTCCCCACAGCAAAGCAAAGACTAATCTGGTGTAACGAAAAGGTGCGACAACAGCGACATCACCAACCCGCATCGCTACAGTTAGCGCGTAATAAGCCACAACACCAAAAACAATGGAGCCTGCTATTTGTGCGGCAGCAACAGCATTAAGTACCACCGCTTGATCACTAAAATATAACATAATGAGTCCCGTTGGGATCATCACAAAAAAGCCATAAACCCCCAGTTGCATATTCGACAATACTGGCGGTGCACCACGGGTTGCCAAATCTCGGCCAGCAAACCCTAACATCGCAATTACCGCAAATATTGAAGCAGGCTCAAAACCATCAAGGCCTGGCCGAATTACCATTAATACCCCGATTAACCCGATAAAAATAGTCAGCCAACGCTTATAACCAACGCGTTCGCCAAAGAACATCGCTGCCCCTAAAACAACAATCAAAGGAGTCGCTTGCAATATAGCAGAAGTGCCAGATAACGATGTTAAGGTAAGTGCTAAAGCAAAATTTAAGCGGCCAATCGTTTCGCAGGCGGCGCGAATTAAGATTGGGCGCGACAAAATAGCACGATGCAGTACGACTTCGCCTCGTTGCCAAGTCAGCAGCATAAATATCATCATGCCACCCAGACCAAACAAGGCTAATATAAGGCCAATAGGAACCGACTGTGCTGCCGCTTTAATAAACATATCTTCAATCGAAAATGCGGCCATTGCCAGCACCATGAAGATGCTACCTCGAGTATTGTCCACGCTATATTCCTATTTATCATTACACTGTAGTGGTACAGTGAATTTGGTCTTTTAACACAAATGTTGTTAAGTAAGTTCTCGCCTGACTATACTCAACATTACAAATTCAGCAATAAATTTATCGGTATTTTATTGATAAAAAAACCTGAAATACTAGTAAGTTAAAAAATTATTAGAAGGGAGGTAATCAAAAAGCGGACAGGCCAAAGCTGCTAAGGAGTTATTTATCCTTGTGACTATTTTTATTGCGCTTAAGGTACCAAGCCAACGACTGTCCAACACCAAATAATACCGCGCCAACCGCTAGCATAACCGGGAATAGCCACTGAATATCAGACACCATCACCCAGCCGCCAAATAACAAAGTTAAAACGCAAACAACAATTTTATGTTTAATAGGCACGTACTTTTCCTCATAGTTTAAATTATTATGATCGACACATTATTGTTTTAATCGCTATGCTAGTTACTCAAATTGGTCTTAAGAGTCTGGTGTACTAATAATCAAAAGTACAACCACAGCATACCATTAACCTAAGAGTTAATTACTCGCTGTGGTATAAGCTGTTATAGAACAGGCTGAACTAAATACGGGCAATTGATAGAAAACCCAGCCAAAAATAGCAGAGTAAAAATGGCTATAGGCCAAGGCTTAAAACACGCTGATGTATGTTGGGGGCTACTAGCAGCCTCAATCGAGCTGGGTTTACTTAACAAGTAAATTATCACTAGTGAGATTGTATAAGCCATCAACCATATTACTGTCGCTGAGTGTACTGTCAACGCGACAATTATAAAGCTAACGAGCATTGAGGCTGTCGCCCAATATTTTGCTTTTTTAGGCACCACTTGATATTTTGTCCAAGCTGTTAAATTATGGCCAAATTTTGGATGATTTAACAACCACTGCCTCATTCTAGCTGAAGAGCGACTAAAACAAGCTAATGCCAAGATGAAGAAAATAGTGGTCGGCATTACAGGTAACACCATACCAACAATGCCACAGCCCAGCATAAAAATTCCAACGATAAAATAGAGTGATTTTTTCCAGCTTACGACCTGAGCTTTAAATGACGTCATCAAGCGCTGGCTAGTACATTATCAACACATGAATGAGCGTAAATAAATGCATTTAAAGCACCATCGAGCATCTTTATTTCATCTTGTTCAGATAATTCAATTGACTCCACGCACTGCATAAACTCGCGCCATGCGTTCCCCCTGCCATTGCCAGGACCTGCTAAGAATCGCGCACCAAACTCACCGCTTAAATTGAGCTTGCCAACTTCTTTTCCTAACACCGCAGCGCCTAATTTCGATCCTTCAATAACATATAACCAGCCAATTGCGGCGGGCAATGAAAGTGCATTAATCTCGTCATTACCATTCGCTGGCACTAACTGCTTGAAGTCAGCTAAATCTTGTTCAAGATAATTCAAACGACAGCGGGAATTTAGGTCGTTAAATACCGTTATTAACTGCTTATTTCGATAAAGCGGCGCTACTTTTTCCATTAACTTATGTTGAAATTTTAAAAATTTAACATAGTTTTCGTTATTTTCGAACGGTTGACAAGACATTACTTTATCATCAAGACTTTGATGTGAATCGGTGGTGATAGCACGCAGTTTAGTCATGCGAGGATATTGTTGTTTAATCATAGTAATTTCCATTTAAGTGATATTGCACAATCACAATGATTGCGCGTTATAAAAATTTTTTAATCGACGTAAATGCATTTAAATTATTAATACGTGCTCAATTAAAAATAGTATCAGCTGCGATGAAACGCAACTGGCACTGCCAATGTTAGTAACTCTCCGGGGACATCAGCCGGTGGTGCAGGCAAAGGTTGGGCCCGGAGCACCAACGCCACTACTTCTTTATCAAGATCGGCATAACCACTGGCGCGATGCAGCTGCACATCGGTTACTTTACCAGCACGGTTAATGGTAAAACGAACCCAAGGTATCCCTTGTTGGCCCAGCATCTGCGCGCGACGAGGATAACGTTTACGACGCTCAAGATGGGCCTGCAATTTGTTTTGCCAGCTAAGTTTGGCCGCTGATTCACGTTGATTGAATGCGCCAACAGCCGGGGCTGACACAGTATCGCTATCCTGTGCCTGCTGGGTTAACGGTGCACTGCTTTGCGCGACAGAATACTCGCCCGTGTTATCACCACTGCGATCTTGCGACTGATGTTTTTGCGGTTTATTCTCTAAAGGAAGCAACTCTTTAGGGGGTGTTTTTTTTTCAATCGGTGTTTTTGTCTTAGAGTGAGTTTTCTTATTAGGCATTTTCTTGTTTGGAGTTTTCTGCTCAACTGGCGGTTTTACCAATGAGTGCCGCTTTTTTGGTGATGGTGGGGGTGTTTTAATCACCACCTGCGATTGAATATTAACTAATGGTTTGATGAGACTGCTAACTTCAACACTGGCTTTAATTGGTACTTGTTCGCTACGCTGCTGTTGTGCTGGTGACGACGGTGCCGGGGACGACTGCTGCTGTTTCAGTCCAATCGGCAACGCAGTGGCAGCAGCTTTTGGTGCAGCCACCATGCTTACTTCAAAAACCACAGGAGCAGCCGCAGCCGCTAACAGCAACTTGGGCTGGGGTTGCCACCAGAAAAACAAAGCCACGACACCATGCAACAACAACGCCGCGCTAATTGCTGCCAGCCACAAATATCGCGGTTGCCAGCCAATATCAACTTGACCACCAGCCAGCACTGTCATGACGACAACTCCAGACCAACTAATGCAATCTTGTTATAACCAGCTTGGGCCAACAAATTCATTAGCGCCATCAGATCACCATATTGCACAGCGCTGTCGGCACGTAACAAAATAGCCTGCTCATTTTTAATATTCCTGCCCTTTAACTCTTGCGCTAAAATCAGCTGATCAATGACTTGGGCCTCGCCCAAGGTTAACGTCAAATCTTGTTCCAAGGTTAGGTAAACAGGATCGTCGTCGATTGTTTGTTGCGGTGTTGCCGCCGATGGTAAATTAACCGGCACGCTAACAGTAGCAAGAGGTGCAGCCACCATAAAAATAATCAGCAATACCAGCATCACATCAATAAAAGGTGTAACGTTAATTTCATGCTGTTCAGGCAATTCATCACTGCTGCCACTTTGCAGGTTAAACGCCATTAGCTAGCATCCTTGACAAGTGACATTGGCAGTACCGTCTCACCGGTGATCAAATCTGGAAGTTGGCGGGCATTGGGGTGATGGCGGTCCAAATCACGACTAAGCAAGATCATCACCGCCGTCATAATATCTGCAATTAATGCCCGATACCGACCAATAGCACGAGAGAAGTAATTATAAATTACTACCGCGGGGATCGCCGCAACCAAGCCAACAGCAGTAGCAAGCAGTGCCTCTGCTATCCCTGGTGCTACCACAGCCAAATTAGTGGTTTGGGTTTTTGCAATGCCAATGAAGCTATTCATAATGCCCCAAACTGTTCCGAACAAGCCGACAAATGGTGCTACTGAACCAATACTAGCCAAGATCCCTGTTCCCTGATTCATACTAGCTATCAAGGATGCTTGAACCCGTTCAAGACGTGCAACCACCCGTTCTTTTAGGCCATCATCAGAGGCTGGGCCAGCGGCTGATAACTGTAATTCATGGCTCGCAGCTTGCACCAATAATATTGCATCGCCTTGATGTTTCGTTAACTGCTCACAGGCTTGCGCAAAACTTTTATCGTCAACTAGTTGGAGCAACAAACGCCGTGCACGGCGACAAGCCACATTGAGTTGAATGGTTTTGAACAACCAGATAGCCCAAGTTAGTACCGACGATAACAGTAACGCGATCAACACTGTTTTAACGATAACATCAGCCCCTTGATACATGCCCCAAGGCGATAGATCATGGCCACCAGCAGCATCGTCTATCGAAGCTGCGGTCATTGGCGACGTTGTAACTCCAGAAGCATCTAAATTGTTAATCTCAGTCGATGAAACGAGGACTGATGGCACTGGTATTACGAGAGAAGGTGCCACAGATTCGGTTATTTTCACCGCTGGTTCGATCAATGGTGCCGGAGCCTCTGCCGCAGTTAATGAAGTAAGTGTACTGCCACACAGCAATAACAAAGCTAAAGGTAGTCGTGTCATTTCTGACTCCTGTCATGAAGAATATATAAAAATTGAATGTCGCTGCTTGATTGCTTTCGTAAAACGAGACCTTGGCTAAAAAAAAGCGCTCATTACTAATAATGACGAACGTGGCAGGATTTCCCTCAACCTATTTTTCAATTTTTTTGATCTTAAAATTTTGCCCAAAGTAACCTGCCAAATAAATTTCACTATTATACTTTAAATGAGAATAAAAATCATTTAGTATGCGATTCTTTAAAATATGTTACATGAGGTTGGCCCCTTGAGCAGTAATGAATCTACTGATGTGGGATTTAATAAACTTTACCAGGAACACCATCAGTGGTTAGTGATGTGGATCCGCCGTCGTACCCGCAGCTCAGACAGTGCCTGGGATCTAGCACATAACACATTTATCCGATTGCTCGATCGCCCCACTATTCCTGCAAGCCTTCATAATCCACGCGGTTGGTTAGCAAAAACGGCGGGCAATTTGGCGATCGATCAGGCGCGCCGCGAGATTCTTGAGAAAAATTATCTCGATTTACTGGCAGTGGTACCACAAGCCGAGCACCCTTCACCAGAAGAGCAATGGCAATTGTTGGAATTATTGAAGAAAATAGATCACTTGCTCAATGGACTTAGGCCTATCGAAAAAACCGCATTTTTAATGGCGCGGCTTGATGGTTTAAGTTATCGCGAAGTTGCCGATCAGTTGCAGGTAAGCTTGTCATCGGTCGAAAAATACATCGCCAAAGCGATGTTATCTTGTTATACGGCAACCTATGGCGAATTGTAGACAACGAATGGCGAATTATAACCAACCGATGGAGCAACTTGTTTTATGATGTCAGACCAACCTAACAACCATCATGCACGTTTACCTGATCCAATCGTTCGTCAGGCTATTGCTTGGCATATTCGGCTAAACTCAACATCAACAGCGCCTGAATTTGCAGCTTGTGAGCACTGGCGTCAAAGCGATCCGAGCCATGAAGTTGCCTGGCAACGATTGCAGCGCATGGACTCAACTTTTGATCAGGCAGCCAATAGTGCTGGCTCGCTAGCCCACGCAACCTTGTTGCAAACTAATAATGATTGTCAGCAAATTAGTCGCCGTCAAGCTTTAAAAACAATGGCAGGATCGGCATTTAGTATCTGTGCTATTGGTTGGCTTGCTTATGATCAAGGTGCAGTACACCGTCTCAGAGCGGATTACTCAACCGTCAGTAATCAGCGAAACAGCTACACGCTGCAAGACCATAGTCAGCTTTGGCTTAACTCTGATAGCGCAGTACAACTAAATTTTACTAGCGAGAAGCGGACATTAGAACTGACCAGAGGAGAAATTCACCTAACTGCCGCTTATGATTCACGGCCATTACAAGTTGCGGTGCCGCAAGGTTTGATTAGCGCGACCAATGATCAATTTGTGGTACGTAATGCCAGCGATCATAGTCTGTTACAAGTGGTTAGCGGTCGTGTAGTCATTGAACAGCCCCAGACAAAAATAACGACTGTTGTACAGGCTGGCGAATTATATCAGTTCAACCATAACGAAATAAAACAACTCGACAGCACAATGTTTGACTACAGCAGTTGGGTTGATGGTATTTTTTCTGTTCGCGATATGCCGCTTAAACAGCTCTTGGCTGAACTATCTCATTATCGGGCGGGTTATGTCCGTTGTGACTCTAGCCTTGATAATCACCTTGTTTCCGGCGTTTATCAACTGCATGATACCGATCTTATTTTGCAAATATTAGCACGCTCTACTAATGCCCAAGTGCGTTATCTGAGCCGCTGGTGGGCGCAAATTATGCCTGTGGCGACTGCTTAACTAATACCTTTACTACTCCCTTTACTAACCTCTTCACCAACTCCTTTATTATCTCGCTAACTAACTCCTAGTTAAACGCTTAATTAGCCGCTAACTAAGGGGTTAATTCCACTAAAATAAATTTAATAAAAATAATTCTTATTTGTGTTACGGGTTTTTCATTTTCATTCGGCTATTAATGTATACCGTCAGAAATAGGAAATTGTTTAAATGCCGTGCCACAATAAAAAACGTCTGCTGCCCGCCTTAATGGCATTACTGCTGGTTGCACACCCAGCAGCAGCTCAGACAAAAATAGGATCAACCAGCGCGCCATTGATCGAGTTTAAATTGCCTATGGCTAACTTAGGTGATGCATTAAATATTTACTCACGCCAAGCTGGTGTAACACTCTCTTATGACGCCCAGCTAGTCAATGGCATCATGGTGCCCGCATTCTCTGGCAACTATAGTGCGGCAATGGCGTTACACACCTTACTTCAAGGTACAAAATTGCAGGCGATTGCAGTCGGTGGTGGCTGGTTGATTCAAGCGATTAAAGATGACTTAATGGTACTTGACACAATTCAAGTGCAAAGCCTCAGTGGTGGTATCGAAGATCAAGTCTATCGCGAGTCGGCTTCGGTCAATATCCTAACCCAAGCGAAAATTGAACGTTTTCGTGGGACCAGTGTTGGTGATATTTTTCAGGGCACATCAGGGGTACTAATCAGCGAAAACCGTAACTCTGGTGGTCTCGACGTTAATATTCGCGGCATGCAGGGTCAAGGTCGAGTACCGGTATTAATCGACGGCAGTCGTCAGGAAACCACCGTTTATCGTGGTTATTCCGGAGTTTCTAGCCGCAGTTATCTTGATCCTGATCTCGTGGGTTCAATACGCATCGACAAAGGCCCTGCCATGACCGCACAGGGCACAGGCGCTACTGGTGGTGTCATTAGTGCCAGTACTTTGCGCGCCGAAGATATAGTCAAACAAGGAGAGCTGTCTGGCTTGCGGATCCGTGGCAGCGGCATAGGCAACAATTCTGCGGCCCCAGCGCCCGGCACCTATGCTGGTTATTACTTACCGCGCAATGCCTACCGCTCTGATTGCAGATTCTCTTCCGATTGCAGTCCCAAATACCAAATGCCTGACAACTTTGCGCCGGAACATGGCATGGATCGCCCTAGCCTGCTCGAGTTTGGTGGTTATGCGGGCAGCTTGGCCGCCGCCAAGCGCTTTGAGTGGGGAGATCTAGTTGCCGCTTACGCCCGGCGTCAACAAGGTAATTATTACGCCGGTAGTCACGGACCTTCTCCGACAGTGACAATAGGTACACCAGACAAATTAGCGTGGTATACCGAAACACCAGTATCACAAGATGGCGCTTCGCGTTTTCGCGCCCAAGAGCGGATCCCCAACACCAATTTCACCAGTGAATCCTGGTTGCTAAAAAATAATTTGTATTTGCCGCAAGATCAAACGCTTGATCTGAGTTATATGCGTTATAACAGTGCGTATGGCGAAATGATGCCGTCACAAATTCGCGCGTTTGGTCAGGCGCGACAATGGCTCGACAGTGAGGTGCTTAATCAAACCTATACCGCGCGCTATCGGTGGCAACCCGTGCAATACGATTGGGCCGATTTGCGATTAAACTTATGGCACACCGATACCGTCACCCAGCTTAATACCCCAGGCGTTGGCACGGTTGATCTTGCTTATAATACCCAACGAACCGATGATTATCAGCGTTATGGCGCCGATATTAGCAACCGGATGTTATTTTATCCTTTAGGCGAATTACGTCTCGATTATGGTGTCGCGGGTCAATGGGAAGACATGGATACCGATACCCCACAGACCGATGGCTTTTATGCTGGCTCTCGAAGTGGTAGTCGTGATGAATTTAGTGCTTTCACCGCCATTCGTTGGCAACCAACCCCACAATGGACATTAGAAGCCGGTATTCGTTATACCCGCTTTAGCTCTAGAGACAATAATCCGCTGTCACTCAGTCCTAAAAATCCCGCCTGTGAATCTGACGGTAATAACGGTTGCTTGCCGGTATATTACACCAACAATCGCTCTGGCAGTGCCCCTGTTATCGCCCTAACTTGGGAACCAATCGATGGTTTGCAATTGTACTTGCGCCGCGCTGAGGCATTGCGGATGCCTAGCTTATTCGAAAGCACTTCTGGCTGGTCGGTTAGTCCAGCGCTCGACATTGAGCTAAAACCGGAACATACCACAAATCATGAAATCGGCATTAACTATTTAAAAGATGGTTTCTTTAACAATGACGATAAATTACGCCTCAAAGTTGCTTATTTTCGTAATCATGTCTCCAACTATTTAACCCGTACCCAGCCCAATGCTTGGGAGGTTGAACAAAGTGGTTTTGATTTCTTCCGGCTTCGCAACATCGACAGTTTAGATCTTAACGGCTGGGAACTTAATCTTAGTTATGATGCTGGGCGCTGGTTTACTCAGTTAACGGGCACCCGCTACGACCATATTGAAGTGTGCAATGTTGGCAGTAACGTCCGTTATTACTGCAGCGACTGGGGACTGCCGCAAAGCTACGTTAATAACATGATCCCGCCAACTTGGCATGCTAGTGCCGAAGTAGGAGTACGACTATTTCAACAACGCCTAGAGCTCGGCGCCAGAGCCACCTTGATGGGCAAACGCAACTCAATTCCACGTTATAGCGCGCCAACTGGCTTTAATGCACCCGTGTTGTGGCAAAGCTATCAGCTGCTTGATCTGTATGCCAACTATAAATTTAACCAAACAGCATCGATGGATTTCACCATCGATAACCTGACCGACAGGTATTACCTTGACGCCTTGAGTCTAGGCCTAGTGCCCGCTCCAGGAAGAACCGCACGACTAAGCCTTACTTTACAGTTTTAAAAAAGTCTTACTTTGCAGTTTTAAAAAAGCCTTACTTTACAGTTTTAACTAATTATACCATTTTGGAGAACCAGCTATGAAACGAACATCGGCCATAATTGCCACACTCGGCCTAACGCTCTTGCTTAATGCATGTGGCGGCAGCGGCTCAGATACCGCAGTACCAAAACCCACCGCGACCCTTGGCGTAGTTGGTGATAAGGCTCCGGTCAACAACACCTTTTCACTAAAAGATGGCGCGGTAACTACTCAGCTAACGGCTGCCCAAAGCACCAGTCCGCGTCAGGCTGATTTAGAATATCGCTGGGAGCTAATTGCGCGGCCACCACTAAGTCAAGCTAAAATAAGTGCTGTTAATACTGCTGTTATCGACTTTACTGCCGACTTACCCGGTGATTATGTGGTTAGTCTAATTGTTAATGACGGCACAAGTAACAGCGCCGCATCACGAATGACATTCACCGCCACCAGCCCAGTACCAGTAGCTGTAACCGAAGCAATTCACAGTGTTAGCTTAGGCATTGACAGTCTAGGCCTCAGTGGCGATAACAGTACCTTGCCAACCGGTCAAACTGGCCAGTTACAGTACCAATGGACATTGAACGAAAAGCCCAAAGACAGCGCAGCTTCTTTGCTCAACGCAGATCAAAGCCAAGCAACTTTACAATTAGATATTGCTGGTGACTACAAATTACAACTAGTGGTGATTTACGATGGCATAAGCAGTACGCCAAACGATGTTGTGGTTACTGTATCATCGGGCAATTCCGCCCCAGTGGCCAAAGCTGACGATCTAACTATTGAGTTAGGTCAGCAAGTGGTACTTGATGGCAGCGCCAGTATCGACCCCGATGGTGAGCAACTGCAATACCGTTGGCAGTGGGATTCTACGCCCGTCAAACCCAAAGGTGCACCAGTTCCTGATTTACTAGGCAAAGACAGCGCAACGCTACGTTTTACTCCGCAAGCGGTAGGCACTTATCACCTAACTTTCTTTGTTTATGACGGCGTATGGAAAAGTGCAGAAAAAGATGTGGTTGTTACCGTGGTTAATCCAACGGATGCCACCACCAATACCCCACCTATCGGCGAGATAGTTGCAACTGGTTATTGGCCGTCATACAGTATTGGAGAGCAGGAAGTTGGCTTGCGTGCTAACTTTGTTTTTACTGGTTATGATAGAGAAGGTCAGCCACTGCAAATTACCAGTGCTAAACTGATCGAAAAACCGAGCGGCAGTATTGCTGAACTAGTTGATAATAAATATAATCAGTTTGGTAAAAAAATCCAAAAGCTAGATGTTGTCGGTACTTATCGTGTCCGCATGACCATCTCAGATGGCGTTAATGAACTCATTAAAGAAGCCACTATGGTTGCCAAGATCGGCAATGTTAATGGCCAGCCTTCGACCCGTGGCGTAACAGCCCAAGCCAAATCGGTACTGGTTGGTGATGCGCTGATATTTGATGCCTCAAGTAAAGATCCAAACAAAGACCAAATGACCTTCCATTGGACCTTGGTTGATAAACCAGATGGCAGTAATGCGGTAATTGAGGCAGTGATTGAACCTGAAAGTAAGGAATATCGTCGTGCCAAGGTGATTACTGATATGCCAGGTTCTTACACTGCGCGTTTGATAGTGTCTGATGACCGTGGCCTTTATGCAAAATCTTATGCCCAAGATGATGGCATGGCCAAATTAAGCAATACTGCTCCAGTAATTCGCTCGGTAGTGTGGGCACGAAACTGGAGCCGCATGGCACCTGGTGAAAGTTATTATCAAATATTACCTTGTATGTCGTTACTGCATCGCCCGGTAATCGTTGATGCCGATGGTGATAAAATTTATCCCCATGAAAAGTTAATTAGCACGCCTGAAGGCGGTGCTTTCACCAGCAAGCCAAGCAGCGAAGACTGCCCTGATAGTCGTGGCCAAGTATTCTCTAAACCTGGCACTTATACCTTCCGTTATTATGCTAGCGATGGCATTGATGAGGCTGTAGAGTATGACTTTGTGGTTAAGGTTGACTCATTTGAAGAAGCAACAGGCGTTCGTTTACGCAGCATTAACTCTGACAATGAAAGCCTATGGCGACCACTGCCTTACGAAAACATTCCTCCTTTCGCCAATGATTTTTACGCCAGCAGTCATCCCTATCTAGATGCGGGCGCTATTGAGTGGTCATTGTCAGCAGAAGGCGCTGATTACACCATCGAAAATGTTCAGGTTCGTCACATTAACGGTGGACTAACAGATTTGACGCCATGGTTTGAAGGGCTAAGCGAAGGTCTGGTAATAAAACAAGGTGAGTCGCTCGACTTTAAAACTTGGCTGCCAGCGGTTACTTGCATTCGCAATAACGAAAAATCCGAGGGATTCCATTTGTCATTCCGGATAAAAGAAATTCCTGAAATTACCTTCACCTACGAAACTTGGCGCACCGCCAATGACCGATCATCGTCTAGTGACTGGTCACAATGTGACGCTGGATAACAGTTCATAAATTTAATGAGATGCGGGACTTACTGTCCCGCTTTTTCGTTAATCTCACTAATATTTTTAGCAATGCCTTATTCGATATAAAGCTCTTTTAAGATCCGTTTAAAGGTGCCATCATTTTTCATTTCTAATAGTGTTTTATTAATTTCATCAATCTTATTTTTTGATGTCCAGGTAAAATTTTCATCATTTCAGTGCCAGAAAGATAAAATATTGGGACCAAGTCAATCCGACCCAGTAATAACATTTGCAAACTTTGATTATCACTGGTTATTACACTGACACTTAAATCATGATTTTTTACTGCGTTATTCCAGTCTTCTCCATATTCATAACCTCGCGTTATTTGTAAACGATAAGGGTTTAAATCTGCCCATTGGTTCATTCAAAAATGTCGAACCGATCAATGGAATAAGCTAATAACATAGGTTCTGTATAAATAGGCACTGTAAATTTCATGTATTGCGCGCGTTTTTGCTTCTAACAAGATTTAGAACTAGATCAGACCGTCCGTCTTTAATTGCCATTAATGCGCGCGACCAAGGCCTTGTATTGAACTTCATACCACCACTTTAGCATATGAAGCCTTTTCTATTTCAACCACCTCAACCGTTAAAGAAACGGCTAACATATTAAGGCTTTCGAGTTGAACTAAGATCAATTGCGATAACATCTGCCGTTGCGCCAAGTTACGTCCAGATAATATTTTGGTTGTCACGTGCACAAAAGATTGTGACTGCAAACCCGTTTGATAATGCTCAAAGGTTATCGTTCTGGTTTTTATATCGCTATCTTCAAATAATTTAGACTGCTGAGCACCTTTAAATACAGCTGTAATAAGTGCTGATGGCTCAAAATTATTTGAATGTTCAATAATACAATGTGGCACTGTACCGCTCCTATTATTTTGAACTGCCTAACAACCTTTGATCATCTTCAAGCATCTTTACCGACAACCCACAATCAACTAAAAAATGATAAAAGCGTAGATCATCGATTAAGTCCGCTGACGATATCTCAAAGTCTCGGTAGGTCTCATTAGTAAATCGAAATCGGAGCCTATGCTCAAATCTTTTACTCTGACAATAAAGTACTTCACTGAGCTCTGCCAATACTATCGTTACTCCTAACAATTCTAATTCACCGTCTTTGACCTCAATCGCATTAGAGTCCTTGGCATTGGCCACCAACCAATCAATCAGTAAAGAAAAAGCAACCGCAAAAGACAAGTAAGCCAGCTGATGCCAAACAGTTAGCTCAAGCAACTCCTCAAAATAGAACAAAACTACCGCCGCCATACATACTCGAACCGCCAAGCTATGGAAAAACTTGAAGCTAACCAACTTCCTTTGCCTTTTTAGTATGGTCATAAAGTTCCTTTTTAGTTATGTTGGTATCAATTGAGTACCCAGCGTAAAAACAATATTAAAGCAGCTTATTATTTCGTAAATCGTTAATCGGAAATATCATGGTGTAATCATCCCAATTCAAATTACCGTCAACAATCTGGTAGGTTAAAAAATTCGATTCTTCGTGGTACTGAACATAGTCTGGATGTTTATTTGAAAAGATAAACGGTGCAAAATCAACGTACTCGATATGGCCATCTGAAAATTCAATCACTAAAATATGTAATTTTTTATGCTGAACTGATTTAATAGATAATGATGATAACTCGCCGTTTTTCCACTTATTATAGCGGTCTATTGCTCGCTCTTTGACAATAATCTGGTCTGAAATATCGCTATAACGATCATAATTTCGGTTAAGCGGTGTAATTCTTAGTTTTTGTCCGGCATCATTTTCACACGCAGTAAATTGCACCGGGAAAACACGATGCCAGCGCTGCTCATCATACCAATATGACATCCCTTTTTTAGATATTTCGACGACATCAATAAATGGCAGCTCATTCTCGTATGCTATATAGGCGACCAGTAACTTGCTATTTTTCATCCTTAAATCCTAATAATTTGAGCACCGTAATGCCGCATATTGATAACGTCTAAATTAATTTTTTATATGCTTGCTCAAAATCTTGCCAGTTATATAACGCCTCAGGATTAAAATCTTGACCTTGTGGCCATTCGAGATTACCACCATCATTTAAAAATACTTGATTGAAATAATCAAGCTCTTGCAAGCTTTTCATCCAGCCAATGCCAATGACTGACGTAAAATCGATTATTTGCAACGTACTGTCTGTAAAGACAATTTTAATTGTATAATTTTCAATAATGGTAAAACTAACTATAGTCATCGATTGTAAATCTGCCATGTTAATAACCGCTCCTAAACTCAGGTGTTAAATATCAATTTGCAATACAACTTGTTAGCGACTTGTCGGCGGTAGAACCTCTGCTATTTCATTATCTAAAAAATCTAATACTGCTTCATAACCATATAATGGTGTCCAGCCAAGTTCAGTTTGGGCCAATGTCGAATCATACACGCGGTCTAAACTCTTGGGGAATGTCCAGCCACGCTTTTTGAAATCTTGCGCCAAGTTAGGTGCACACTGGCTGATTACATCAGGGGCATTACAATACAACTGCTGGCATTGTTTGGCGCTAAAGGGCGTTTTGCCTGAAATAATATATCGCCTAAAACCCGAAAGACGACTCTCAATTGCCAATTGATGGGCACTGGCGACGTCTCTGGCATCAATGCCTCGTGTCATTCGATAAATCGCCATCTGGTTTGCGGGTTCAGGAAAACAACGAGACATTTGCAATACAGTCACAGGCAGGCCAAAGACATTAGAAATGGATTCAAGTTGCTGCTCGGCCTTAATTTTAGTTCGGTGGTAAACAGATTTCGGCTGTGCAATCACCTGCTCAGTTATCCAACCTGCCGTGCCACTTGGCGTTGATGCAAAGCCGTATAATGCCGTTGTGCTGGTGTATACAAAATGCTTGATACCTTTTTTGATGCCCAGCAATGCGAGTTTTTCTGTCGCTGCAACATTAATCGATTCAAACTCATCGTCGGACCTAATGCCAACATGAGGGGCATGCAAGGCGGCACAGTGAACAATAACATCGACATCGGTTAAGGCTTGCTCTAACAAATTTTCATCGCGAATATCACCAATAAAATCCACGGTTGAACACGGTGTAATATCAAGTCCGACAACGTCATGTTGCTTCATAAGCTTAATGTAAATAGCCCTTGCGACTCGACCAGCCGAGCCTGTAACCAAAATTTTCAAAATAACGAACCTTAAAAATAGACTGAAATGAAATCGCGTTCACAATTAGATCGCGCTAGTTATACCGTCACAATATTTTTGCTAGGTCTTAATACTTTTCAACTGAAAATATAAAATAAAACGAGAAAGCGCATAACCACTGCCCCAATAAATCAAATGCAATTCAACATTAAAGAAAATGCTGTAAATCGCATACCCATAGAACAAATAAAGCTCCCACGGGAATTGATTTCGATATTTTTCTTTTGAAATAATTAAATCAATCCAAGGCAATGCCAAACCGCACACAAAAAATATCCAATTGATAGGTATAGTCTCGTATAAAGAGCCAAAGATAAGAATCAATAATATTTTTGTTAATTGATAGCGATAATCCATACGTTACAACATCCTAATTTAAACTTAACTTATCGATATCCCTGAGCATTGTTATTATAAACTATGGCGTTAGCACAACCTTATTCATTATTTAAATTAACTAAATAAAAACTACCAATAGCGTATACCACCTCAGTATTTGGTTTTATTCGATGCTTTGTCTTGGCCTGGACAATCAACTTATCAAGTTCATGATCAATTTGTTGTTTTAGTAACGCGAGATCCGACATTTTATAATTGCTAGACTGTAATACCTGCTTTAGCACTACCCCGCGCCACTCGACATTCAGGCGTTTGAGCATTTCTTCATAGTTGTCCGAGGTAAACGGAGCTTTATCAAAGGGTTCACTTAAGAATTCAACGGAGATCACAAGGTTATATATTCCCTTGTCTTCAATAGATACAGAAGCTGTTATTGCCCCACCCAACGAACCCGACGAATAATAAGATCCAGCAGATGTTTGCCAAGCCATCGTTAATAATAGCGGTAAAACACATAATTTTATTTTATTCATTCAATACATCCTTGCTGCTTCACTTAATATAAAGCTCATTTAATAGGTAATTGATAATACAGATTACTGGTGTTGTTCAAACCAAAATCGTCAATTTAAGATTAGACCAAAACAATTCCAACTCAAGCGCGCCTATTTTTTCCGACATGGTTTGCAACAAAATAAGTGCACTAGATGTCGATTAAAGCCTGAATACGTCGTATTTAAATATGAAAAATTTAACCATTGTGTTCCAATACGCGAACCAGACCGACCAACTATTCAAGCCGGAGAAGTTAATGCTCAATATCCGTAATAAAGTATTATCCGCTTTTTTAATCACCGCACTACTGCCCATTATTATTATTGTCTCTTTAACGTCCAATAATATTATCGAACAAACTAAACAAGATTTTATTCAAACAAGCGATTTAGATATTTCAATTATTGACCAATCGTTTACTAACTTTTTTGATGTCTTAAGTTATAACGTTTCTTTTATTGCTGACACCCCCGCCGTGCGTGCAACTGCGCAAGGCCAGATCAGCACCTATTTCGAAGAAGGCAGGAAGCCCTCCGTAGTTGCTAAAGCCAACGGTGGTCGCGAACAAGAAATTTTCGAATTGTTCAGCGCAATCGGCAAAAACAATCCTTCTTTAGGTTATGTTTACTTAGGGAACAAAGACGGCCAATATCTTGAATGGCCAGGCACCGCCAACTACGAAAAATGGGATCCACGCCTGCGCGAATGGTACACCTTAGGAAAAACCGCTAACTTTGAAGTAGCAAGAATAGACGGTTATTACTGGGAGCCAGATGACGCCGTTTATGTCTCCGTGCTCAAAGGTTTTAAAAATGAACAAAATCAATTTGAAGGTGTAGTTGCCATTGATGTCTCAGTTAAGGCGTTAACCGAAATGGTTCAAAAAATTAAAATTGGTGACACTGGTTTTATCATGATTATCGAGGGCAACGGTAATATTTTAGTCGATGCCCGCGAACCAGAAAATAACTTCAAGTCGCTAAGTAAATTAGCTGCGCCTTATTTTAAAACTATCGCGCAGACAGACTCTGGCGTTCTTGAATTAGAAATTGATGGCATCAATTACATGGCCAATGTTTATAAATCTGATGCGTTAGGCTGGAAGTTTATTGGCTTTAAGCAAACGGACGAAATTTTTGCCAGTACTACCCAATTAATTTGGTTAACAGCTATTGTCAGCATTATCTTAGTAATATTACTGATTATCCTTGGGGTTTTCTTTGCCCGAAATATTGCAGACCCAATCAATGAGGTCAAAGATGAACTGAAAACCCTCGCTGAAGGAGAAGGTGATTTAACAACTCGCCTTCATGTGCGAAGTAACGACGAAACAAGTCAATTGGCAAAATGGTTTAATCAATTTATTCAAAGCACTCAAGCGATGATTCAAGAGATAAAATCTAACGCCAATGAGATTTATCAAGTCTCTACAAATACCAGCGACAGTGCCGTTAAGGTAACGCATTGCTCTAATACACAAATGAACGAGATAGAACAAGTGGTTACCGCGGTCACAGAAATGGCAGCAACGGCTAACGAAATAGCACAAAATTGTGCCGAAACAGCCACCGTTTCAGAACAAGGGTTACAGGCGGCTCAATCGGGCCGAGAAGTTATTAACCATAATATTTCTGGGGTAAAACAGTTAGGGCAAAGCATTGAAAAGTCAAAAGATGTTATTGCAGACCTTGAATCAGAAACTGAGAACATCAACAAAATATTGTTGACGATTCAAGCCATTGCCGAGCAAACGAATTTACTGGCCTTAAATGCAGCTATTGAAGCAGCCAGAGCTGGGGAACAAGGTCGAGGTTTTGCAGTTGTAGCCGATGAAGTCAGAAATTTGGCAAAACGAACCCAAGATTCAACGTCGGAAATAAATCAAATTTTAACGATTTTAACCGAACGTACTAAAGCTGTTTCGGACAATATGACCGTGAGTTTAGCCCAATCAGCTGATGTTGTAAGCTCGTCGGAACAAGTCAGTGTTGCTTTTAATGACATAGATTTAGCGGTAGAAAAAATTAGAGACATGACCACCCAAATTGCCACTGCTGCTGAAGAACAGCATTTGGTGACCGAAGAAATCAATACCAATATTGTCTCTATTTGTGACCAAGCGTCAATGATGTCACAGCTATCACATGATGTCGAAAATTACGCCAAGCAACAAACCCTGTTAAGCCAAACGCTTTCAGGTTCAGTGGCTAATTTTCGCACCGAGTAATAAGGTAGCCTAAGTAGCGGTTAAGGTAATATAACCGCCGCTACCAAAGCTAATACAATGCAAGAAAAAAGCTCCCACGGGAGCTTTTTCTATTTAGAACTGTGTGTTATACCAATCTCATTGGCTATGTTGTATGTATTAAATACTTAATATCAATCCGGCAACCGCAGCGCTCATTAAGTTAGCTAAAACCCCCGCAAATATCGCTCTAAAACCGTGACGAGAAATAAACTCACGACGCTCAGGCACCATGCTGCCTAATCCACCAATCAATATAGCCATGGTACTAATATTGGCAAAGCCACATAATGCAAACGTAATAATTGCAATTGAGTGCTCGCTTAATTGATCTTTAACTTCCATTAATTGAATGAATGCGACAAATTCATTGACCATAATTTTGTTGCCAATCAGAGCTCCAGCAGTAATGGCTTCGTGCCACGGCACACCAATCAACCACGCCACAGGCGCAAATGCATAGCCCAAAATTAATTCAAAGCTAAGATTCATGCCAAACCAGTCACCAATGCCACCTAGCATGCCATTAAGCAAGGCGATGACACTGACAAAAGCTAACAAGGTTGCGCCAATAGCCGTCGCTAATTTTAAGCCTGAAATCGCGCCATCGGCCAACGCTTCCACAACATTGGTCGCGCGTGGCAATTCGACCTTGCTCATTTCAACATCACCCTTGTCATCAACCGACGGTGGAAATAATAATTTAGCCATTAATAAACCAGCTGGCGCCGACATAAATGAGGCAGCAATTAAAAACTGCATATTAACACCTAACATCGAGTAACCCACTAAGGTGCCACCAGCAACAGAAGCTAAACCACAGGTCATCACGGCAAAAAATTGTGAATCGCTCATGCCTTTCAAGTAAGGCTTTACAACCAAGGGCGCCTCAACTAATCCAACAAAGATGTTAGCGGTAGCAGACAATGATTCAGCACGGCCAGTCCCCAATAGTTTTTGTAAACTGCCACCAATAATGTTGATCACTTTAGGCATCAAACCAATATGGTATAGCGCTGAGATTAGCGCCGAGAAAAAGATGATAATGCAAAGCACATTAATCGCAAAAACAAAGCCACCAGCCGTTAAGCCGCCGAACAAGAAATTGATACCCTCTTGCCCATAATTAATCACATTAGATACACCGCCACTAAAGCTATTGAGTGCTTCTTTACCCGCTGGCACATACAAGACCAAAAGAGCAAACCCCACTTGCAAAGTAAAGGCCAAAACGACAGTACGCACTGGAATATTTCGACGATTGTTAGAGCAAATAAATGCCGTAAATAAAATGGCAACAATGCCTAAGATGGATGTCATGAAACGAGCCTATATATGGTAAAAATTAAAGGCGCGCATTGTAATGACTGATTTTTATCTCAGCAACAGCAACAAGTTAATCGATTGTTACGGGGCTTAACTAGCGAGTGACCACTACAGTTCAATATATAATTAGGTTATTGTTTTTAAACAAACTTATAGCAGGCTAGCAAATTATATTTTCCATATAGAAAATATAATTTCACCCACAAAGATAAGTAATTAGATTTTTATTTGTGAGACTAACGCCATATCCCAGTAAGCTGGTTCGCCAAGGTGATCTTTGAAAAAGTTAATCGCTACGCTAATTTTCTTGGGTAGCTGTTTTCGGCTGGGGTAAACCGCATAAAAACGCATTACTTGACTCGCTTGCCAGTGTGGCAATAACTGAATTAACTTGCCCGTTTTAAATTCATCGGTTAACAGGTAACTCGCCAAATAAGCTATGCCCCACCCTGATATTGCCGCATCACGAATAGCTTCGGCTAAATCGACTCGGTAATCGCCATTAACGTTAACATTAAGCGTCTGCTGATCGTTTTTGAACGCCCAACAGTTGTAATTTCGCTCGCGATTTTTATAAATCAAGCAGTTGTGTTGCTGAAGATCTTTCGGCTCGTTCGGTGCCCCATGCCCAATCAAATACTCAGGTGACGCAGCAACCACAAAGTGGGTCGTTGTTAAACGCTGCGCGACATAACCCTCGGGCAGGTTTTCAATATTGGTCAGCCATAGATCTAACCCCTCTTCAATCATGTTCGCGGTATGATCAAACAAACTTACTTCAACCCGTAACTGTGGGTATTGTTGCCGAAACAATTCAATCGCCGGAATAATATGCAGCGTGCCAAATGATTGCGACACCCCGAGCCGTAAAGTACCAGACACCTTGTCTTGCAAGTTAGCCATCATAATTTCAGCTTCTTGCACCTGATTCACCACATGATCACAATAAACGGCAAATTGCTGACCAGCATCCGTTAGAATAAAACTGCGGGTTGAGCGCTGCACCAGTTTTATATTCAAGCCCTGCTCTAAGCATTTAAGTTGCTTGCTAACATGCGAAACCGAGACGCCCAAACTGTGGGCAGCACCAGTGAAGCTGCCTGTTTGCACCAGCGTATCAAAAATCACCATTTGGTTAGCACGATCTTGTATCAAATCTAATTTACCTAATAACGTTAAAACGGCGGCAGTGTATACAAAAATGCATTGTCATTAAAGCGCTAAGCTATTAACGGCTAGCTTATTAAGCCGTAGCACGGGTATATCACCTCTCTAGAGATTTTTGCGCATGGTGCACACATCTGCTTATATTTTGGGAATAAGTCTTAACCAAAGTCACTGTCTTACATTGTTGAAAATCACAGAAGTGTTTAATGGCATCGAAAAATGCACAAATGAGCGTAGCTGTTGATCAAGAAGATGCTTAGCAAATTCTTCGATACTAAGCATTTGAAATAAACTCTGCAACACTCTGCAGAAAATCCTCGATAAGGAGACCACGACGATGACAACTGTTTCCACACATCGCAGTATTCCCTATCGTCATCGCAGTCTTTTAAGCGGGGATCTTGTTCAACACGCTGTGAAATAAACTCTGCGCCAACCCGCTAAAACCACTGCATTATGGTGTAGGTGCGCGCCTGAACTCTTTAAAAATAAGCAAAATACTACATTTTCTCTGTTCGTTCATCGATACATTCATAGGATCCCATCTCAAATTCTCGACAAATCCATGGCCTATTTTCATAAATAGAACACATTAAGGTATCTCGATCTAATGCTGAGCACCAGCCATCGTCTAAACGCAACATCGATTCACTGCCATTTTCATCAACATAAATATGCTGACTAGGTACACCAGTCTCTGAAATAATCATGACTTCGGCACTACAACAACATGCCTGACAGTTACTACATAAAATTTCAGGGGTTTGTAAATTTTTTATTTTAATGTTCATACACAACAACTAATTTAATGACCCCTAGGATACGCTATATTACAACGATCCTTTAATAATTATTAAACCTGCATAACTCAGTTATCAATAAAAATTAATTTTTCATCATTTTCAATTGGTATTACATTGCTTCTTTAGTATCACTGGGATCAAAACCAAGTTCAATAAGCAGACTTTCCATTGTCTGATGGTCAAGCGCGATCTGCTGCTGCAACCAGCTTCGGTAATTATCTTGCAGAGTTTGATAACTACTCTTTGGGTGGCTCAGTAACAAGTAGCTAAAGCCTGTGATCAACGGCATCTTAAATGGGATCACTAATCGGCCGCTTCGCAATGAATCGAGTGCGTAGGTTATATCACCGACAAGAACCCCAATACCGTTTTCAGCCGCAGACAACGCCATGTCCAGAGTCTCAAACTCATAACCCTTGCTTGTATCTAATTTCTCCATCCCCATCACTTGGGCCCATGCTTCCCAATGAATATGACCATCAAGCCGGGTATGGATCAGCGCTTTATCTAACAGATCGTTCGGGCAAGTGATTTGACCGTGACGTGCCATATAATCCGGCGAAACCATCACATAAAGGGATTCCTTGCGCAGTAGCTCTGCGTGTAAATCTTCAAAGGCATAATTAATGCAGGCATGGATTACTAGCTCACTACTTTCGGCTTGAATACGGTCACGGATCGTTCTCAGCCAAGTTGTTTCTATATGAAGATCGAGCTTTGGGTGACTTTCTTGCAATTGTTCCATTCGCGGAATTAACCAGCGCGCCGCAAAGGTAGGGGGTGCTTGCAAACGCAGACGCCCCGCCTCACCCTGTATTTCATCAACAGCCTGCTGCAGGCAATCAAGAGCTTGCACACAGCGCTCATGAAACAACAGTCCTGCGTTGGTCAAACTGATTTTTTGCCCTTTCCTGACAAAAAGAGAAACGCCAAGGAAAGCTTCTAGTCCTTTAATTTGCTTGCTGACACCACTTTGTGTCATCGCCAACTCATGCCCCGCCAGCGTGAAACTTAAATGGCGAGCTGCGGCCTCAAATACTCGCGTTGACTGCTGGGCAGGCAATCGTTGGTAACGAACCCTAGTATGACTGTTTGTCATGATGCAATAACCAAAACTCGTTTGTTGATAGGTTGATTTTTGCATATTCTCTAACAACTAGATAGTTTATAGGTTCATTTGTCATGACAAATAAGAATAACAAGATTACAGCTTTTTTAATGGTAACTACATGCCGATTGACCAAGTCGCCATCTCTCCTTTTGATCGTGGTTTTTTGCTCGGTGACAGCATTTACGAAGTTATTCCTGTATACAAGGGAAAAATGCTGGCTCACAATCAGCACTTCCAACGATTAATTAACGGCTTGCACGCTATTGGCATCGAGCCGCCGTATACACCATCACAATTGGCTGATATTTGTGTAGCAGTTTTGTTAGAAGATGAGGCAGCTCAACTGATATATATTCAAGTTACGCGGGGCAATGAACAAATTCGCAAACACCGATTTCCCATTGATTGTGCCCCCACTGTGCTGATTTTCCCAATGTCATTTACACCATCAATTAATGAAAATCATCCCGGCTGCGCTGCGCATTTACAAGATGATATTCGCTGGCAACGTTGCACCATCAAAGCGACGAGTCTAATGGGCAATGTGCTGGCCTATCAACAGCTCTATATCGACGGAGTCCCCAATGATGAAGCGTTGTTGATTCGTGATGGCCACGTAGTTGAGGCTCCTAGTAGTAATCTATTTATGGCAAAAGATGGCATTATCTTTACTCCGCCAATCGACAATATTTTACCCGGCATTACCCGCGCGCTGGTGATTGATATTGCCCTAGGTCTTGGTCTTGAGGTTTGGGTGACGAACTCACTGGAGGAGCTAAAACCTGTTATCTCCATCGACGGTCAGGCTGTTGGGCAAGCAATACCCGGTAAAATTTGGCGTCAACTACTCAAAAGTTTTCAGGCTTTAAAGGGATGCGAGGCGTAAAAAATTGTCACGTTGAATGCTTATTAAAACAACGGCCAACTAAAGGTGATAAATCAATTAGTTGATTCTTAACCGTATTATGAATAGGCATTTAATTACTTACGCCGCCCTTTCATCAATTTAGGCACTAATCAGCCCCATTTGGCCAAGTTATTTATTGTCACTATGACAATAAATAGATTAAAAACAAACAGAGAGTGACAACCAATATAGGAACAATTAAATAAAGAACAATATAGGCAACAATTTTGTTGTTTTCTTTAAAATTCAATATCTTTTGGTAAGCATCATCAAACAAAGGAAATGTAAATTTCGCTTTAAATGCAATGAGAAAAACCACCGTTAATTCAAGTTTAATTACAAACCAATATTGTGCAGGGTTGTCCTGCAGGGAAGCTTCCTGATAATTTACACCATACAAACCCATTGAGAATGCTGTGCCTGTCAGCAAACCAATGGCAGGCATAATCGCCAATGTTAAAGCAGCGCCTAATATTACTTTATCAATTCGATCTCTAGCTTTAATTATTTTCATACCATCCCTGTTATTGATTTGTGCACAAACTAAAAGCAATATACATATGCCGCTTTAGCTGTTTATCAGACTTGTTCGTTCTCTACTCAATTGTCCAGTTAGCAGCAGATGTGCCGGCTTCATTAAAGCTTATCTTTATCGGGTATTTATTGTTACAGCCTGTGACAATCCATAATTCCCACCAAATTCTTTCTCCGGCTTTTCCCTTAGGATCTTGGATTATATAGGGTGTAAAAAATTCAGGTTTGCTGCAACCTAATATAGCCACCTTTCCAGCAACCCCAATCATGGTATCTTTAGCCAGTTTTTGATTGGTCCAAGAGCCTTTTTTTATCACTCCATTGGGCAATGCATCACCAGCAAAGGTTAAATTCGAAAAAACAAATAATGATATTGTGGCAATTACATCTGATATTTTCATCTGATCCAGCCCTTTGATATGTATTAAAATAAACCAGAACACCATCGCGAAGATATCACATGTTTCAGTCAGACCAATACGCTGCGATTATTTAATGAAATAGTGTCTGCCGATGCAACAGCACTGCGAGTCTAACCCAAAAAATTCCACCATGGTTTAGATGGTGCGCACTCTATTGAGTCCTCGCTGTCCAGATCCGAAGGCAATACAACATAAAAATCGGTGTGCACTGCAATGAGATTACCCTTTAGATCATAACCACCTATGACAGGATAGTAACCATCTCCCCAGCCAGAGTGAAATAGTATTAAATTATTATCGGTAATAGGCAAAGTTATGTTTGCAATTCCTTTTCGAATTAAATTTTTATCATCCATTTGATTAAACCAGCAATCGTTGTTTTCATTCTCAAATAAAGCGTCATACCATGTGTCCTCGTTAGGCATATTTGAATGAATGGTTTCAGCATCTGCAAAACAACTAGTACCGGCATCTACGCCATATCCAATGAATTCATCAGACGCTAAAGGCTGATTAGATGATTGGAGGTTCGATGGTTTACCATTTTCTGTCGGCTCAAGAAATCTCCTTGAGCTTTCTAATGAAGCACTATCAATAATTAAGCTAGCATACGCTTCACGAAAATGAGAACCATCTAAATTGGGACTAACATCAGCAAGAGTGACAATGACTTCGTACTCTCCGGGAGGAACTTGAACGAAATGATTGTCTGATTTACTCATTCCTGAAAAAGGGTCGCAAATAATTAATTTTCCAGAAGGCAGCTTTAGTTTTCCACATGAAATGGTGCTTAGTTTTATGTTTGTATCTTCATTTAGAATGGTTTCAGTTTTTAATGCTGACCATTCAACGCCATTGGGGTATGACATAGGGCTATCCTTGTGTTGCGTGTCCGCTTGATGGGCTTAGAAGTAACAGTGTTACCTGCCATACTTCCCGCCAACTAATAAATCATAGCCCCAATTAAAAATTGCATTAGGAAAAATCATTTCAAATCTACGTTTGACAGAGGGCATATCTGCATCCACGATACGATCGTCTGCAACTTCTATTTTCATTACATTGTGGTATTTAGATAATCTTGGGTACAGTATCTCTAATCCTACACAACTGTAACATTTAGCTCCTATGCGAAGTGAAGTTACCAGATCGCTATCGATTATTGACTCTGCTTTATCTAAATCATCTTCACTCCAAATAAAGAGCCTGCCATCTTTGAATATTTCCATCCGCTCCCTCATCCGCTCTGAAAATCGCGCGCAACACTGATTCATAAACTTATTATAATCGGTGGTTAAAGTAAGCGCTAGTTATGCAATATCCATTAATTTCGCTGACTAAAATCGTGATATAAGGCTGCTAATACAGAGTAACTACCAATAGTAATTGCTAACAACAAACCCTACACACCAAATTTAAACCAAGTTTTGTAGCTATTTACCTACGACAGCCAACTGTTAAACGTCCGCTTAGGCAGCTTGTAATACTGCATTGCACTTATTTTGGCTTTTCTTCGTGAACAAGCATGTTCATGAATTTTTTAAACCGCCTTTGTCTAGTTTCGGTTTTTTTCGCACTTAATAATCCGTACGCAATAACATAACGACTCGATTTATTGAGCGTTTCAAAAAAATCTTTAACATACGGCTGACTCTCCAGTGCAGCGATGAAATCCGCTGGCACTTCCATTTCACTGATCACATAAGCATTTTCCCAACGACCGTCTGCTTTTGCAGCTCGAATATGCACGAGGCCTGCTCCCATCATTCGACCTTCACTTATCAAACGTTCCGCGTGCTTGGTGTTCCTTTTAGACCAGTTGCTTCGCGTTTTTCTGGGAGTAATGCGCTGAAGATAAGCTTGGTCATCGATTGACTTCTTAATACCGTCAATCCAACCCCAGCATAAAACCTCGATCACGACATCATTCCAAGTCACGCTATTTATTCCACTATTTTTTTTGTATATCTTCACCCATAGTTCATTTTCACAGGCGTGATTCACCTCTAGCCACAGGCCAAGATCTTTGGGTGTTACAAATGTCATGATTTTCAATGGATCAGATTCAGGCATCAACTTAGATTCTCTTTAATGTTTTGGCAAGCGGCTTAAAAATGTTGGCTACACTTGCGAGGAACGAGCGCAGCAAACTGTTTTACTAAGCAACTAAGGGTTACTCTTACTCTCATTTTCAATCAATTATTTTGTAACCATTACTTAGGGCCGTGTCATAGATAGCTTTAAAACCTCGGTTAAAAGCGGTTTCTTAGCTTTTCTATATTATGGACTAGACAATACATCTGCCATTGGGCGTTCACTTTGTCTTTACCGCGCAGGGTAAATTTATTCATCCCTTTATTCACAGTGATGTTGCCGAACACCGGTTCAATCATGCCTAAACGTTTGCTGTATTGTCGTCGGCCAATGCTGCTGTCTATTTTTATCCGTGTAAGATAATTTCCGCTCAGCATTAAGTAAAAACTGGACTTGCCGCCCTCTGTCTTGCGGCGGTTTTCGCATGCATTGCTGCTGTAATGGGCAGTGCTTACAGTCTTTTAAATATCCAGCAAATCGACTGTAACGTTTACCCTCACTCTCAACATTCTTACAACTTAGCCACAGTAATTTTCCTGCTGGGCAACGACACGTCATACGTTGTTCGTCAAAGTAAAAGTCCTTTGATGTAAATAATTTGGGGCGACCTTTGCTGCGCTTTAATCGTCGTTTTTCTTTTTAAGTGTGATAGGTTTCACTGGTTTTAAACAATGGATTGCGACTTCTGAAGTGAGTATCGGCAATGTAGGTATCCAGTCCGGTACTCGCCATAAATTTTAGATTCTTCTCGCTATGAAAACCACTGTCGGCGGTAAATGCTGCTGTTGAAAATGAGTCTGGCGTGCCGAGTTTAGCGAGTTGTTCTTCTAATTGTTTGACTGCTGGCGCTAAGGCTTGTTGTTCGCCGACTGAACCCCAAACTTTTGCCTGCATGATAATTTGATGTTTGTCGTCATTTATCGCGATACCATTGTAGCCCTGAATTGTGCCTTTGCTTGTGGTCATTTTGGCACTGTCAGGATCGGTGATGTTGCTCTTTACTGGTTTGTTTGTCACGCCGAGTTTTTCGTCACTTGAAGCTAAGAATTTCGCTATTTTATCAGCACTTTTATCGAGTTTATCTTTTTGCTTTATGTCATGAGTTTTTTCAGGCTCACTTAGACTGTCTTGCGCTTGATACCTTGCGTAAATAATGGCTCAATTTGATCTTCCATTTTTGCAACAAATGCAGCTATTGATGTCCAGTGCGGCTGGCTATCACCAGACAAACTCATGAACATAATATTAGTCGCACAAGCATCGGCAATACGGCGACTAGTAATTAATCCTCTTGAATAACCTAGCAGAATAATTTTTAACATCACCTGTGGAGAATACGCTGCCGCGCCTTTTTTATCGTTCGAATACCATTTATCAAAACCAGACAGGTCAAGGCGATTATCGACAATATGAGCTAATGCGTACTCGAATGTACCGGGGACAATTTGCTGGGAGAAATCAATGGGTATGAATTTATTTTGACAAGATAAATCAGGTTTGTAGTTGGCCATCTTGTTTCACTCGGGGTGAATAATAACCATTAGATCACAGACCAGATCGGGGTTCAAGCTTAATATTCATACAAAACCCATAAACTACAAAAGAACGTGAAAACGTTCTTTTTGGATAAACTCTACAGCCTCAACGCCGCAATAAGCGGCATGTAACCGTTGGCTAGAATTGCGAGGCACGAGCGGAGCCAACTGTTGCATGTCCGTTTTGATTGCCTTGTTATATTTTTTAACCTACAATGTACCACATTACCGTACAAGAATAGTGAGTCAATTATGGATAGCATAAGCGTAAATCAATTTAGAGACAACCTAAAAAGCTATGTGGAGCAAACAGTTAATGATCATGAGCCGATTAAAGTTACTCGGCGCGCTGGTGATGACTTCGTTGTAATGAGCGCAGATGATTGGGAAAGAGAGCAAGAAACGCTACATATTTTGCAAAGTAGCAATTTAATGAAGCAAATTGCAGCTTCTATGAAAACACATCAAAGCGAATCCGGTTACAAACCAACACAAGAAGAATTGAATGAGATCACTGGTTTTTGAAGGTAATACATGGTTGGTTTATGAACAGCTTCGAGAAAAAGATAAAAAACTTCATAAAGCGCTGTGTAAGATATTAAAGGAAATGTTACGCTCGGATCCGACCAGTGGCTTGGGAAAACCTGAGCTATTGAAACACAACCTATCGGGTCTGTGGTCAAAGCGCCTATCACAGAAAGATAGATTGATTTATAAATTTGATGATGACAATGTCTATATCTTTGCTATTGGCGGGCACTACGACCAACATTAAAAATAATCGCCAAGCTAACCAGCGGCGTGCTGGCACACTTTTTTGCGTCTCATTTGCGAAAAATGCGACAGCTTTAGCCGTCTGATTGAGCTTCTTGTTAGTTGAAGCCAAAACAAGTGCTTATCCTATTGTTTTTGTGGACTAAGCACTAGTAAAAAACCTGCTCTCCACACCTCGAAAAAGTCTAAATTGAGCCAGCCGTAAATAGGTTAATTTTACCACGCACTATAAAGCATAAGTTGCCTCTGTCTCCACCAAAAACACTTTGGCGAACTTGGGGCTGCGCGTGCATTCGTTACGTTAGTCGATAATATAAAAGCACTGAACCACGTGTAGAAATATGGCGGTATTCCACCGATATTTCAGCACACAAAAAATAACGTGTGGGGACAACGCCCAGCTAAACTGTGAGTAATACTGGCGCGTGGTTTTTCGTTTTTCTAGCAAAACGCGTGACCGTGTTACGAATCCGATTTGAGCTGCTTGTTATGCAGTTCTTTCACAAATTCAGGCGCTAAATCAGCACCATTAGGCCAAGTGATTGTTTCTAACTCAGGGTCTACAGAGACCAGTGAGAAATAGCCAATATCCTGCAAAGGTTCAAATATCGGTCCTGTGAGCGTCCCAGCAAGGTCAACTTCGCCAGATGAACCATCATCGAATGAAACCCACAATTTGTGCGCTGAAACATGCTGTGCTGATGTAATGTGAAGCATAATATTATTCCAATGGTTCAATATCGTTTAAAGGTTGCCCTGTTCGAGCCTTTTCCCAGTTGTCTTCAAGTTCTGCTTTGTGAAATGAAATCCACTCTCGAACAAATTTAATTGCTCTTTTGGGAAGTTCCCCTTCCAGCAGTTCACCATCGAAATTAAATAATGCCTCTTGACCAGAGTACTTTGCATGAAAATGCGGAGGATTATGATCATTGAAGTACATTGCTATCAAAATACCATAAAATCGACTAATTATGGGCATAAAAGCCTCAACGAAAAAACAATTACACCGATCGTACTAAAACACACGCTGAAGTCAAATAAACTGAATAACGCCCGCTTCACGGGCAACTTGTAGTGAAGCATTTTTGTGTGATACTGACGCGCAGCGGCAACACAAAATGCGTAGCTAAAATTTGTCCTTGTTGACAAACTTGTTAAGCCGCATTACGCCATTTGAAAGTTATATGGCGAAACATGCAATGACTTTTGTTCTTGCCTTGTTTG
>Ga0105359_10000576_pt1 | contig 30817 bp, 33 predicted proteins | sample GOMGulsemesocosm_6_FD_83659 | JGI IMG/M metagenome (GOLD analysis project Ga0105359, IMG submission 83659) | Methane-oxidizing microbial communities from mesocosms in the Gulf of Mexico - GOM8C Gulf of Mexico | ecosystem: Environmental > Aquatic > Marine > Cold seeps | place: Gulf of Mexico...
CTAGTACTGCTACTGTTAATCCTAAAAAAGTAACCCAAGAGTTTGCAAAAGTTGTTCAAGAACTAGGGGTTGAATTGGTACTAGATTGTAAATATGAAGGTTCCACTAAAAATGTTATTAGAACATCTAAAGGGGATTATGAAGGTATACAAATTATTAATTGTGCCGGATTATATGCGGATAAAATTGCAAAAGATTTTTCTTTTTGTAAAGATTTTGTGATTATTCCTTTTAAAGGAATTTATCTAAAAGACAAAGAAAATATTTCTTCTTTAAAAACAAATATTTATCCCGTACCTAATTTAGACAATCCATTTTTGGGTGTTCATTATACTTTAACAGTGGATAATGAAGCCAAAATAGGACCAACTGCCATACCTGCTTTTTGGAGAGAAAATTATAAAGGCCTTGATAATTTTAAATTAGGTGAGTGCTTAGAAATCTTATATTACGAAGCAAAACTTTTTCTTACAAATGCTTTTGGTTTTAGAGATTTGGCATTTTCAGAAGTGAAAAAATATTCTTTTAAATATTTGATTTCCTTGGCTAAGAATTTAACACAAGATATGAAGCATGAAGGGTATGATTCATGGTCAACACCAGGAATTAGAGCACAGCTTTTGAATAAAAATACGCTTGAATTAGTACAAGACTTTGTTGTTGAAGGTGACAAGAACTCCATTCATGTTTTAAATGCAGTTAGTCCTGCTTTTACTTCTTCTATTCCTTTTGCTAATTGGGTGGTAGAAGAACATATTCTTAAGAATAATAAGTAATAAATATATTTAAACTATTTTTATGTTAGAATAAAAGAAAAGGATGTTTATGTTTGTAGAATTAAACGACAGAGTTCACTTAAACTTTGCAAGAATTACAAGAACAAAGATTGACCATGTGGAAGATGGTATACGTATTCGATTTTATGAAGGACAAGACCAAGTTGCAAAATCGCAGCGTTTTGAAAATGTAAAAGAAGCTCAAAAATACTTGAAAAAACTGTTTAAAAAAGTAAATAAAGCTTAGGCTTTATTCTTTTTTAAGACTATATTCCTAAAAGATAGACCATACTTTTAATTCTTTAAATCAAAGCTAACCATAATTTAGATAAAATTCAAAAAAAACATCTAGGAAAACAAATGGCAATTTATACCTGTGGACACACAACACCTGATTCAGATTCAATCTGTTCGGCTTTATCGTTAGGATATCTTTTAAATCAAATTGGACGTGAAGCAATTCCTGCGCGACAAGGAGCTCTTAATCCAGAAACACAATTTATTTTAGATAAGTTTGGATTTGAAGCACCCTTATTAAAAACGCAATTTGCAGGTTGTGAACTGTTTATCGCAGATTATTCAGACAGAGGTTTAGCTCCAGCTGATATTGATGAAGCTACTATTGTAGGTATTGTAGATCACCACAAATTAGGAGATTTAACCACATCTGCTCCACTAGAATGTTGGATAAGACCAGTAGGTTGCTCTAATACAATTGTAAAAGAAATGTATGATTATCATAAGGTTCAGATTCCTGCTAATATTGCTGGAATTATGATGTGTGCTATTTTAAGTGATACTGTAATTTTTAAATCTCCTACTTGTACTCAAAAAGATATTGATGCAGTAAGAGAATTATCTCAAATTTGTGGTATTGAAGATTTTGGTGCTTTAGGTATGGAAATGTTTAAAGTAAAATCGCAAATGGACGGTGTTGCTGTAAGAGACTTAATTTTAAGAGATTACAAGCCTTTTGATATGCATGGGACTTCTGTTGGAATTGGACAATTAGAAGTGGTTGATTTAAGCGTTTTTGATAGTATGAAAGATGACTTCGAAGAAGATTTAGAAAAACTACGAATTGAAAATAATCTTCACACAGCCTGTTTAATTCTTACTGATATTATGAAAGAAGGTTCAGAAATTCTTGTAGCTTCAAGTGACAAAAGTATTTTTGAAAAAGCCTTTGATATTACATTAGAAAACAATAAAGTTTGGATGCCTGGGTGTTTATCAAGAAAGAAACAAATTATTCCATTTTTAGAACCTGCATTTAAATAAACATGAAAAAGAGTAAAGCTTACAATATGTAAGTGTTTACTCTTTATTAGTTTCTTTGTATTATACTTTTGGCAAAGGAAGACTATGACTCAAGCAATTAACTTACTTAAAAAAAATAAAATAGATTTTAAAATTCATAAATATACTCATGATACCTCTGTCACAAACTTTGGGCTTGAAGCAGCTTGTAAACTTGGTCTTAATGAAGAACTTGTTTTTAAAACACTTTTAGTTGAACTTAGTCCAAAAGAACTAATAGTAGCTATTATTCCAGTTAATAAATCTTTGTGTTTAAAATCACTTGCTAAATATTTTCATGCTAAAAATGCAAAAATGGCAAACAAAGATGAAGCACAAAAAGTAAGCGGATATTTACTTGGAGGAATTTCTCCTTTTGGTCAAAAAAAACTTCTTAGAACGCTTGTAGATGAAAGTGCTAATACTCATAAGCATATTTATGTATCTGGAGGCAAGAGAGGCTTAGATTTAGAAATCAAAGCAGAAAGTTTAGTAAAAATATTAAAAGCAAAATTTGCAAGTATAGGAATATAAATGGAACCTTTTAAAAACGTATTTAATGAAAAATTTGTTAATAAGTTTGCGCAAGCTATTGAATCATATGACAAAAGTTTTAAAAAAGATACTTATGTAAAAACAATTATGTCAAAGCTTGAAGCGCTTGAATTAAAAGAGCGAATGCGATTAATTTCAAGTCAAATTAATTCTTATAGTGATCTTTCTTATGTTGAAATGTTAGAAGTACTTAAAAAAAGTAAAACACATTTCTCTTATGAGGAAAATATGGGTTTGGCTTCTATGGTTTTTCCTGATTATGTAGAAGTATATGGCTTAGATAACTTAGCTGAATCTTTAGAAGCCTTAGAGTGTTTTACGATTGATTCAAGTTCTGAATTATCAATACGACCTTTTATTTTAAAATATGAAGATGAAACGATGCGTCAAATGTTAATATGGGCTAAAAGCAAGAATGAACATATACGTAGATTTGCAAGTGAAGGTTGTAGACCCAGACTTCCCTGGGCTATGGCTTTACCTCCTTTTAAGAGCAATCCCAAAAAAGTCTTTGAAATATTAGAACTTTTAAAGAATGATGAATCTTTGTATGTACGTAAATCCGTTGCAAATAACTTAAATGATATCTCAAAAGACAATGCTTCTATGGTACTTTCCTTTGTGGGTGAAAATATAAACAAAACAAAAAATACCGATTGGATTTTAAAACATGGATCTAGAACCTTACTCAAAAAAGGAGATAAAAAAACACTCTCTTATTTTGGATATAAAGAAACAGAACACATAGAATTAAAGGATTTAAGACTTAATTCAAGCGTAATATTAGGAGATAACTTAGAGTTTTCTTTTGCTTTGTCTTCTTCTGAAGTTTTGGGAAATTTAAGAATTGAGTTTGAATTAGATTTTGTACGCTTAAATAATAAACGTGGACAAAAAGTTTTTATGATTTCGCAAGGAACACATAGTACAAAAGAAAAAACGATAAATAAAAAATACTCTTTTAAAAAAATCACGACTAGAGAATATTATAAAGGGGAACATTTTTTAAGTATTATTCTTAATGGAAACAAATTAGAAACAAAAAGTTTTTTATTGATTTAATAATGTAATACAAATTTTTTATTTGTAATATAAAAATAACAAAGGATATGTAAACAAAAGGCTTATTATTAAAAATAATTAGATTATACGTTATTAATTAATCAAATAATGATATTAATAATTGTATTATTGTATAAATCAAATCTAAAAAGAGTATGTATGTCTGCCAATAAATTCAAGGTTCAAAGCTATTTTATCTTTTGTGTAATTGTTTTTTATCTTGTTATGGTTTTTATCTTAATGAATGACACCTTTGTTATGTATGATAGTTTTATGCAATTTAAAAATAGTTTTTTGTTTAAGATTATTTTTTTATCTTTGTTATTTATTATTATTACTTTGATGTTGAGTTTTTACAAGTTAAGCCGTTTTCCCTTGGAATTTAATACGAAAAATAAGTTGTCTAAATTATTTTTGCAAGACGAAGCCTTGAAAAGTATAAGCATACTCGATCCCCTAACGAAACAATATAATAAGGAATATTTCGATTTACGTTTTGATGAAGAATATAAACGTGCAATACGAGATGAATTGGCTATTTCACTTATTATAATTGATGTGAATGAATTTAAAGCATATAATGAATTGTATGGAAAAAAAGAAGCAGACTCTTGTCTTCGTAAAATTGCAAACTGTTTAAATAAACAGTGCTCACGTCCTGCTGATATAGTATTTAGAATTAAAGCAGATGTTTTTTACGTTCTTTTACCTAATACAAAACATGCACAAATGATTGCGCAAAAATGTAAAGATGCAGTTGATAGTTTGGCATTATCTCATGATAATTCCATTCATAGTAATATTGTGAGAGTAAGTTTTGGCTTTGCTAGTATTTCTGCTAAGAATGCAAGTGAAATCGATTTTTTAATCAATAAATCCCAAGAATCCTTAGCCGTAAATAAAATTAAAAAGAATTAAAAAAGAATAAAGCATTTTAGGGTATTTCATATTCTAAATGAGCACCTAGTTCTTCATAAAAGTGAATATTAGTTTATATCTTGGTTCTTTTATAAGGGTTTATTTTCTCTTAATATTTTTTCTTCTGAAACTCTTGAATAGATTGATTTTTTATCAAGTTGATTTTCAAAATCTTCTATAGCTAACCACAGATTATGATTTGTTTCATTTAATATTTTTTCAATTGCATTTGTTACATCAATATATTGTTCCTCGATTAGGTTTGCCATTTCTTTTGCTTTTTTAGATAATGAAATAATTGTTCTTCTTCCATCTTTTTTGTCTTTTTTCTCAATTATGAGGCCATTTTTTTTCATCTCTTTAATAATAATAATTACAGAAGGGTGAGCATAACCTAAGTCTTTTGCAAGTGAAGTTATTGTCATTGATTCTTTTGAATGAGATAAAGTAAAAAATACTGAAAACCATTTTGGTTTTATATCTATCCCATGTAATTCAAACAATTTGTAAGAATCCTTTGCCACTCTTTCTGAAATCATTCTTAGTCTTGTACCAATAGCCATAACTCCAGCTTTTTTGAAAAAAATATTCAATTTAAATTCCTTAATTTATATTTTATATATCATCACTGAGGATGATAATATATCTGTTCCTACTGATATTTTCTTAGCAATTCCAATTTTTTTGAAGCCTGCTTTTTCATAAAAAGATTTAGCTTGGATATTTTTGTCCGATACTGTTAACCAAATATACTTTTTATTTAGATTTTTTGTAACATGTACAGCACTTGTAAATAATTCTTTCCCTAAACCCATGTTATATTCACTTTTTAAAATATACAGTTGTTTCAGTTCTATAGATGTATTATTTATATTAAATGGACACTCTTTATCTTTTAGAATATAAAAACCAACTGGAAATTTTTCTTTAAAAGCTATAGTACATATAGCTGTTTTTGAAGATAAAATTCCAGAAACAAGCTTAGTTGTAAAGTTTTTATTTATGTATTTTTTTATGTTTTCTTCTGTATGAATATTTTCATATGCTTGAGTAAAAGTATCATTCATCAAGTTTTGTAATAAATGAGAAAATTTTATATCTGCTATTTTGAATTTATACATTCACTTTTACCCTTGAATTATAATATTTTTATCAATGCATCATCATCATTTTAAAACAATATTTGACAAAAGAAGAATTATAACATATAATTACGTAGTTGACTACGTATATTGCAAAATGATGAAAGTGAAATAAAAATAGTTTCTAGTCAGTAGTGTTACTTTCACATTTTTCTAGAGCCAATTACTCCTATTCTTATATATTTTGTTTTCTATACAATAAGAATTAAGTTAGTTTTTTAATAAAAAAATTGAATTTATATGGAATATTTATCAGTGCAGCGTAAACAAGGATTTTAATTAAAAGGAAATTATATGAGTATCGAAATGTTATTTGCATTTATTACAGCTTCTGTAATATTATTAGCTATACCAGGACCAACTATTTTAACCGTTATAAGTTATTCAATTTCACATGGTAATCGTGCAAAATTACCTCTGGTTGGGGCAGTTGCTCTTGGGGATTCCACAGCACTCTTTTTATCTCTTGTAGGATTAGGTGTCGTTTTATCAAATTCTGTTTTATTATTTCAAGGAATTAAAATTGTGGGAGGCTTGTATCTTTTATATTTAGGATATAAATTATTAAAAGCAGGAATAAAAGGAGAAGCCATTTTATTTGAAAAAAATGTTGTTTCAAGAAAAAAGTTGTTTCTAGATACCTATTTTGTCACAGCCCTAAATCCAAAAGGCATTATATTTTTTGTATCGTTTTTACCTCAGTTTATTAATTCAAATGGAAATGTGCAATATCAATTGTGGGTACTTGCCATTATATTTGTAATCTTAGCGACGTTAAATGCATCATTGTATGCAATATTTGCAAGCAAAGCCAAAATGTATCTGACTTGCGAAAAAAGTCAAAAAAAATTTAATATAGTAGGGGGGTCGCTTTTATGTATTGCAGGAATTTGGGCTTTGAGCGCAAAACAAGCTTCTTAAGAAAACTTATTAGTACTTCTTCCTTTTAAGATCACATGAAAAGATAAAAATTTAAACTGAATTAATTTATTGTTGATAAAATAAAATCTCAAAAAATTAAATTTAGTTTAAATCTATTTCTAAATAATTTAGTTAATATTATAATTATTTATATAAGGTAAAATTATTTTATAAAATTTTTGTAGATGAGCTAAATATGATTAAACAATTTAAATTTCTAAGTTTTGTTACTTTCCTTCTGTGCCTGATATGTGTTTTTCTAATGTTTCTTCTTTTTGATACTTCTTTTATGTTTTACGATAACTTTATAGCATTAAAACAAACTCAAATTTTTAACCTTATTATTATGTTTGTATTACTAGTGATACTTATTATGCTTTTATATATTATAAAAATCAAATATGACCTTTTTTATAAATATAAAGAAAAAAGTACAAATACCTTATTACTAGAAAATGAAGAACTAAAGTTGTATTCAAAAGTTGATTTAATTACTAAAGCATTTAACCATGAATACTTTGAAACACGATATGAGCAAGAGTTTAAAAGAGCTGTACGAGAAAATTTGGATATCTCTTTACTAATTATTACAACAAATGATTTTTTGGCATATGAAGAGTTGTATGGAAAAATAGAAGCACAAGGAAGTCTTAGAAAAATTGCAAATGTACTATTTAAACAGTGTTCAAGGCCTTGTGATATTATTGCACGCATAAAAGATGATACCTTTTATATTTTATTGCCAAATACCAAAGAAGCTAGAAGAATTGCATTACGCTGTAAAAAAGCGGTGGATAAACTGAGTTTAGATCATGATAATTCTTTATTTGCTAATATTGTACGAATAAAATATGGTTATGCAAGTATTTTACCTAGCAGTATAGATCAAATGAAGGATTTATTACAAAATGCTAAAAACTCATTTGCTTATAATAGAACAAAAAAAATCAAAGAGTTTATCAAATAAAGAGAGAACTCTTTATTTGTTTTATGCGTAGTTTTCTTTTTTGTCATTTGTATCGATTTGTTGACCAATTTTTTGGTAACGTTTAAAATAAAAATTAACAAAAGAGTGAATGGTTTTATTTATAGGCATAAAGTATTTATCTTCTTTAATGGCAAACCTATTTAAAAATATACTAGCATCTTTTTTATCTAAATAATGTTGTGCTAAATTTGTATATTCTTTAATGTACCAATTTTTTAAGTTTTCATAGCTACTTTTGCTTAAATCAACACTTAGTTTTTCATTTTCCCAAATAAGGACTTTTGAATCAAACATAGCATTTAAATGAATTAAACCTTCACAATAATAAGGCTGTACTTCATCCACTTCTTTCCATCCTATTAATCCAACAGATCTTTTAATGGTATCGATTAAAACTTGTTTTTCTAGGTGTGCTTCATCTTTACTCTCATCTAAAAAGAAAGATATTAAGCCTCCTGTTGTTGCTTTAAATTCTTCAATATTTTTAAAGTTTCCACTTTTATTCATACGTGTTTCGCTTTCTTCATCGCACCATAGAATATGTCCAAACTCATGACCAATGGTTGTAATATCATATACATTATGCCAATCATCTTTTTTCCCAAATAAAAACTCTCGATCTTGTTTTAGAAAATCATTTGAAAAAAACTCAGCGCTTAGGGCTAAGAATGGTTTTGCTCTTGAGGTTTGTAATATTTCATCTGAAAAAGCAAAAATTTTCTTTCCTTCTTCTTTTGTAACTACTTCATCGTTTGGAACTACTTGGGCTGAGAATAAACCATTAAACTCTGCACCAAAAAACAGTGCAGGGCGCCCTATATATAACTGTACTTTGTCTAAAGATTTCAAAGAAAAATCATAAGTATTTTGATATTCTTTATTTGAAGTATCAAGTTTTGAATAAATCTTTTCAAATGCGCTTTTTATTTTATTTACTCTCTTATCATTTTTGGAAAATTCTGGATTTGATAAACGTATATCCCACTCTAATGCAACGGCTTTTCTAAGATGATCTTCGTAATATTCTAAGGGGTGACCTATTTGAATAGGAGAAGTTATTTTCATCCATGCTCTATCAACATCTGCCCATCTTTCAACTAATAAATGTGTTTTTGTCTCAGAAAAAGCTTTGATTAGGTTTTGAATATATAAGATGTATTGCCATTTTTGATTGTATACATCATCCTCTTCTTCAATTAAACTTTCTTCAAAGTCTTCTAGGGCATCTACTACTTTTGTAGTTTCAAGTTTAAAGGCTTTAATATAAGCTTCACTTCTGTAAGTATCATTATTTTTAACTAATGCAGAATAAGATCTATCTGCTAACATTTCATGATGTCCTAAATCAAATAGATTGTTTTCTTCTAAGTATTCAAAAACCTGTTTCTCATTACCATGAAACTTTTTAAGTAAATCTTTATTCACTCCATTTATAATATGTTTTGTCCAGCTACTTTGCCAAGAAGACATATGAATACCCACATTATAAACGCCTTGAAAAATTTTTTCATAAAAAGGTGTTAATAAGTGATTGTGAGAAATATACTCAATTGTATTTTTATGTTTTTTATGCCAAAACTCTTTAACAAATAAATAGGCTTTTTCTTGAAGTTCTATTATTTCTTCTTCATTTAAGTCACGTTTTTTTAATACTTGAACCAATGAATCATCACGTAAGTTAACCAAACGTGTTACTAATGAAAAGCGTAAATCATCTGATATTTCTAAGTTTAAGAACAAAGCAAAGTCATTTATGATTGTTAAGTGTTCTAATTCGTTGTTTTCAAGATAACGTATTAATTTATTTGTATTTTCTTTTTGAGAGTTAATAAATTCATATATTTCATTTACATCATTTAAAAAAGCATCAATTTTTGTATTTTTAATATTTTCACTCATGATAAATTCCTTCTTTATTAATAGTACATTTACTTACTATATCTTATTTGAAAGTTTATCTTTTTAATCTTTAAATACGTATATAAATATAGGTACTTAAAGAAGTAAAAGCACTATTCTAGTGACTGTGTTTGAATTTTTCTTGTATGTCTTTTGAATATAAAGAGTATTGTTTTCCCATTAAATATGAAAAGATTAATACAATTAAAAGAATAACAGGTATGGCTACTTCGATTATTGGGCTTTGTACATTGTAGTGTGAATATGAAGCAAAGACAAAATCCATTGCAAAACCACTGTAAGCTATATCTTTAATAGTTTTAACTTTTTTAGGTATTAAAATAGTAAAAGCTCCTAAAAGTTTAAAAATACCAAGTAAGGGGAAAAAATACAAAGGATATCCAAGTCTAGCAGCAGTATCAACAACGGTATCAACTTGAAAAATATCCATTAAACCACCAACAATTCCTACGAAACCTATAATGAAAACGGTTGTAAGTATGTAAACAACTCTAAGCATAATGTCTCCTTTAAATTTTTTATTTATTAATTATAAACCCAATTACTTAAAAATGAGATTAGTAAATAAAATTAGATTTTTAAGAAGAGATATAAATTAGCACTTTAATGCTAAAAGTGCTAAATTTTATCTAAACTTTAGCTTCCTTTTATAAAGTTTAGATAAAATTCTTGAAAGAAAATATTAATACTTAGGATATATTTATGGCAAAACATCAATTTCAAACTGAAGTAGGACAATTACTTCAATTAATGACACACTCACTTTATTCTAATAAAGAAATTTTTATTAGAGAATTGGTATCAAATGCATCAGATGCAATTGATAAACTTAACTATTTACAATTAACAGATGAAGCTTTTAAGAACCCAGAATGGAGCGGAAAAATTGAAATTTCATTTGATGAAGAAGACAAGTCTCTAACTATTGTTGATAATGGTATTGGAATGAACGAAGAAGATTTAATTGCTTCTATTGGTACTATTGCAAAATCAGGTACTAAATCATTTGTTGAAGCAATGACAGGTGATGCTAAAAAAGATTCTAATTTAATTGGACAATTTGGTGTTGGTTTTTATTCTGTATTTATGGTAGCTTCTCATGTAGATGTTATTTCTAAAAAAGCAGGAGATGAAGTAGCTTATAAATGGTCAAGTGATGGTTCTGGTGAGTTTGATTTAGATTCTGTTACAAAAGAATCTGCTGGAACAGTTATTTACATTAAATTAAAAGACGATGAAGTAAGTGAATTTGCTACTAAAGAGCGAATTGAAAACATTGTAAAAAAATATTCAGATCATATTGCTTACCCAATTTTCTTAAACTACAAAGAAGAAGTAAAAGAAGAGTTAAGTGAAGAAGATACTAAAGCTGGAAAAGAAGCTAAGGTAACTATTGAAGCAAGACATGAAAAAATCAATGAAGCAACTGCTTTATGGATGCAACCTAAAGCAAAAATCAAAAAAGATGAGTATAAAGCATTTTATCAATCAATTTCTCATGATTCACAAGATCCAATGCTTACGGTACATACTAGAGTTGAGGGTGTTAATGAATATACTACTTTATTTTATATTCCAGAAACTGCGCCTATGGATATGTACAGAGCAGATTACCAACCAGGTGTTAAATTATATGTTAAAAGAGTATTTATTACAGATTCTGAAAAAGAATTATTACCAACATACTTAAGATTTGTAAGAGGTATTATTGATTCTGAAGATTTACCATTAAATGTTTCAAGAGAAATTTTACAAGAAAACAGAGTAATTGCAAATATTAAACAAAGTTCTGTTAAAAAGATTTTAGGCGAAATTAAAAAATTAGCTAAAGATGAAGAAAAATACGAAAAATTTATTTCTCAATACAACAGAGCATTAAAAGAAGGTATTTACCAAGACTTTACTAACAAAGATGCTATTTTAGAGCTTGTTAGATATAAATCTACGAATGATGATAAAATGACTTCATTAGCAGCTTATAAAGAAAGAGCAGTGTCAGACCAAAAAGCAGTATTTTATATTGTTGGTGATAATGAAAAAGTATTAAATAATTCTCCTTTATTAGAAGCATATAAAAAGAATAACATTGAAGTATTAATTTTAGATGACAAAGAAATTGATGAAATTATTACTCCTGCAATTGGCGCTTACCAAGAGTGGCCATTAAAAGATATTTCTTCTTGTGAAGCTCCTGCAATTGAGCAAAGTGAAGAAGCAAAAAAAGAAGTAGAAGAAAAATTCGAAGATATCACTAAAAAAATCAAAGAAGTTTTAGGTGAGGCTGTTACTGATGTAAGAGTTACTAATCGATTATCTGAGTCTCCATCTTGTGTGGTTAAAGATTCTAATGATCAAATGGCTCAAATGGCACAAATGATGAGATCAATGGGACAAGAAATGCCAGAAACTGCTCCTATTTTAGAAATCAATCCTGATCATGAGATTGTTACAAAGCTTAATACTTCTAAAGATGATTCCCTAGTTGATGATATTGCATGGTTATTATTAGACCAAGCAAAATTAAGCGAAGGTTTAGATATTACTGATGCTGTATCTTTTGCACAAAGATTAAACAGAATTACTGCTAAAGCATTATAAAACTTAGACTGTTTACAAGTGAAGTTCACTTGTAAACAGCCCTTTAATTTATTAATTGCCCTTCATTAGATCATTCAAAGACATTATTATTTGTTTACTTAATTCTTCTGTAATAAGATTTTCATATTTCTTGAATACTTCTTTATAATTTATTTCACATACTTCATTCATTGTTTCATTAAAAAATGTTTCATCATTTATTTCATTGATTAGTTCATCAACTTTAATGCTCTTATTTTTTATTAGTTCAAGGTTTGCATTTACAAAGTTTTGCATGGCATCCATAGCAGCTTGTTTTTGTATCTCAGTGTCTAAAATTTCTTGGGCATTATCTAATTCTTTTATATCTTGTATTACTTCATAAATACTTCCTAATGCAAGCGTAAAATCGACTTCATAGTTTAAATCATTAATCTTGCTTAAACTTGCGAGTTTCCCTAAACTTACTTGATAATACAGTTCATAGGCACAAAGATTTTTAATGCAATTTTTTTGATTAAAGGCTTCTTTTATAATCATGTTTAAACCTTTTTTTAAGTAATTATATCAAAGCTTTATAAAAAAGAAATTGCTTTTTCTTTTTTAATAAATTATAGACGTAAGCAAAGCAAATTTATTGTATTATCCTTTTTTATTTTACACAAAACAAGGGTATTTTATATGAGCGAAATTTTTCTATTGGCAGTGATGGCTTCTATTTTTCTTTATCTTTTTTCAAAAGAAAAAACACAAAAAAAAGACAAGATGGAATTTGATATTAGAAAAAAAATTAAATAATATAAATATACTGATATAATAAATAAGATAATTTAAAGATTTATTAAAATGTAATACATAAGGTGTACCATGGGATTTTTTAAGAACTTACTAAATACTATTGCAAAAGCCGCAAGACCAATTTATACTTTTAAAGATAATAACTTACTTTTCAAAATTTCTTCTGATGAAATACATACGTATTTTTTAGATAAATATGATTTAAAAACAAGACATGATCCTTATGTTTTTGAAGCCTATACCTTAAGTTCAAAAGATATTTTTTTAGAATATATAAAAGTTGACAGTGATACTTCTTGGAATGGGTCTGCTATTAATTTTTATGAGAGTTTTTTTAAAGATGAATTAAAAATTAAAACATTAAAGACACTTGAAGATGAGGAAGTTGATACGTATGTGTTCAAAGTTTTTGAAGTAAATGAACAGTTTATTTTATTTTTTATATATATTTATGAAGTGAATAAAGATATATTTATTATTGATTCTAAGGGTGATTTATACAAAAACTTAATTTCTAAAAAAATAAAAGATTACGCGTTTAAATATGAAGAATCACTAAAAGGTGAGATTAATTTCGATATTTCATTGGTTAAGAAAAATTCTGTAGAAGAGTTTTTTACCTATGAGCGAGACTAAACACACAGAATAACAAAGGAGAGAGTTCTGTTAAACTGTATATTTTCATTAAATATATCGAAATAGGACAAAAATACTCCTAAATTAAAACTACTATTTAAAATATTTAATACTACTTTAAATATTATCCCTAAATAAAAGGAAGAGAATGCAAGATTTAGAAAAAATATTGATTTTTTTTATTGCTTATAAAAACAAAGAGCAAGAAGTAGAAGATATTTTAAACATGAAAGAAAATATTACCCTGTATAATAATTCAATTAGAAACAGTGATTATTTTAAAGAATATTATGATAATTACCTCTTAATAAAAGGTTATACCTATAGATTAGTTGATGATAAACAAAGACTTTTTTATACCTTTCGTGAGGCAGTTTATTCTTGTGATTTAGCAAAACTTACTAAAGATGATGAAGGAATTAAATTGAATTCTTTTATTTATATGTGTGTTATCAAGGATTGCATTAGTGAATTGTTAGAAGAAGTAATTAATGAAGATGAAAAACAAGAAGCTATTGCTCATTATGAAAAAGAGCAAAAAAGAAAATCGCAAGAAGACTCTAAATACCATATGTATCAATACTAAAAAAGGAAGATAATGTCAGATTTTAGAAAAAGTTTAGATGAAGAAAGTATAGACTTTATGAAAGAACAAAAAATGTTTTTTGTTTCTACTGCACCTAAAAACGGAAAAATCAATTTATCCCCAAAAGGTTTTGATTCTTTAAAAATTCTTGATAACAAGACAATTATCTGGTTGAATCACTTTGGTTCTGGAAATGAAACAGCAGCTCATTTAATGGAAGATGATAGAATTACTTTAATGTTTTGTGCTTTTGAAGGTAAGGCTTTGATTCTTCGTATATATGCCCATGCAAAAGTCTTACATGAAAGAGATGAAGATTATTCAAAATATATAAAAGAGTTCTCATATAATAATGCAGCCAGACAAATCTTTGTTTTAGATATTGAATCTATTAATTTATCTTGTGGAATGGGTGTACCTTTGTATGACTATAAAGAACAAAGAACCCAGTTAAAAGAGTTTTATGATAGCAGAAGTAAAGAAGAACATATAGCCTATATGAAAAAAAATAATATACGCTCTTTTGATAATAAAGAAACCAATTTATTTAAAGAAGTTTAGACTTCTTTAAATATTCGAATAATTTCATCTTTAATAAACTCTTTATTATCACTAAGAGTTATTAAATTAATATCTTCTTCATTTATCATTTTTTCTTTTGTAAGTGAACCTTTAATAAACGACATTAAATCTTTCCAATATTCTTCTCCCACTAAAAATACTTTGCAGCCACCTTTTTTTAACATATTGGTTTGAGATAAGGTTAAAACTTCAAAAAGTTCATCTAAGGTACCAAATCCACCTGGAAAAACAACACAAGCTCTTGAATATTTAACCAAAGCAAGTTTTCTTGAAAAGAAGTAATTAAAGGTCATTTCTTTTGTGGTATAAGGGTTTAAATCTTGCTCAAAAGGCAAATCAATGTTAAGTCCAATAGAATGTGCTAGTTTTGCTTCATAAGCACCTTCATTAGCTGCTCTCATAATACCAGGACCACCACCTGAAATAATATTAATATTTTCAGTAGCAAGTTCATTTGCAAGTTCTTGGGCAAAAATATAATATTCATTGTCCTCTTTTGTTCTAGCACTTCCAAAAAAAGTTACACAAGGTCCTGAATTATGTAAAATTTCATAGGCATTTGTGAAGTCTTCTTCAACTTTATTTTTAAAATTTATTTCTGATTTGATAATAGACTCTTTTTGTTAGATTAATTATTAATTAGTATATTCTATTTATTCTAGAAGTTTGATTAGATAATAGTGCTTTTTTATATTATGAAACTCACCAATAACTCACTTGTTATGACTAAAGTGATTAAGAAAACAAAGAGTAGAATGTAAATTATTCGAAACAAAAAAGGCCTTTTGTGTTTAGTGAAAAAAATATACCCAAACTTATAATCTTAACACCAATAATTACTGTGGTATTAATTGCTATTTTTATCATATACTTTTTTGTACAAAATCAAAATAATTATTTCGAAGAAGAGAGTTTTAGGGCAGAAGAAGAATATTTATTAAAACAAAAAAATATTTTGAAAAAAGAAGTAAACTCTGTTCTGTCTTATTTAGCCTATCATCAAAAAAAAGAGATGAAAAAGTTATCAAAAGATCCTCTAAAAAGAAAAAAAGAACTTGAACAAATTAAACTTAATCTTATAAAATATATCGAAACCATACGTTATGAGCAGAATGGCTATATTTGGATTCATGATACTTCTTATTATTTAGTTGCCCATCCTTTTAGACAGGACAGTATTGGACAATATGATATTAAACTAAAAGATGCAACAGGAACACTAATTACTAAAAAGTTCATAGATGAAACGCTAAAAAAACCCAATGGTAATTTTATTGAATACAATTGGGCAAAACCACAAGAAAAATTCTTTTCCAAAAAACTGGGATATTTTAAACTCTATAAAGACTTTTCTTGGGTTATAGGGGCTGGTTTATATATTGATGATATTCAAGAAACCATTGCACACGATAAAGCTTTATTAGAAGATAGAATTAATAAGTATATTCGTTTGGTTGTACTTATTTGTTTTGCTGTTATTCTAATAATAGGACTTTTATCGTTTATTGTTTCTAATAAAATCAATAAAGTATTTGCTTTATATAAAGCAAAAGTAAAGAAAAAAGAGAACTTATTAGAGCAGTTAAATCTTAGTTTGGAAACAAAAGTACAAAAAGCTATTAGTGATGTAAAGAAAAAAGATAAAGCAATGTTACATCAATCACGACTTGCACGAATGGGGGTTATGCTTTCAATGATTGCTCATCAATGGAGGCAGCCTTTAAGTAAAATTGCTTCTATTTTAATGGAGTTAGAAACAGCTACTAAGTTTAAAGAATCAAGTGATGAAAAAGTGTTTTCTTCTATTAGACAAAGCAATAAACAATTGTTTTATATGTCTAATACTATTGATGATTTTAGAAACTTTTTTAAACCAGACAAAGAAAAAATAGATTTTTATATTGAAGTAGCTTGTTTAGAAGCAATATCACTAACACACGCAAGTATTACAAGTATTGGCATTGAATTAATAAAAGATATTAACTACAATATTAAAATAAATGGTTATGAAAGAGAATTCGCCCAAGTTATTTTAAATCTGCTAAGCAATGCAAAAGATGTATTGAATGAAAGAGATATAAAAGAGCCAAAAATATTTATAAGCATAAAAAAAATAAAAGATGAGGTTTTGATTTGTGTGGAAGACAATGCAAGAGGTGTGGAAGAAGAACATTTAGAACTTGTGTTTGAACCTTATTTTACAACTAAAGGTTCTTTACAAGGAACAGGGCTTGGTTTATATATGAGTAAGATGATAATTGAAAAAAACATGGATGGTTCTTTAAGTGTTGAAAACACTACAAAAGGTGCATTATTTACGATTTCTTTAAAGGTATAGAATGAAAGATGATTTGATTAAACAATTAAAACAATATACTCTTTTGTGTATTGAAGATGAAGACCAAATAAGAGTAGGAATAGTAAATACACTTAAGTACTATTTTAAAGAGGTATATGAAGCATCTAATGTGAGTGATGCTTCAGATATTTATGAGGAAGAAAAACCAACTATTATTTTATGTGATATTCAAATGCCAAAAGAAAACGGTATAAGTTTTATTAAGCGTTTAAGAAAACATGATAAAGATACTATAGTAATTATGATTACCGCACATTCATCTGAAGAATATTTACTTGATTTAATTAATTTAAAAATAAACCATTATTTACAAAAACCCATTTCTTCTGATATCTTATTAGATGCTTTATTGGAAGTCTTAGATGAAAAACTTGACAAACATTTATATTTTTCAAAAGATTTATATTTAGATACAAAAAATTATAAACTCTTTTATCAAAAAAAAGAAGTGCTTTTACGTAAACGTGATATCGATTTTTTATTTTTGTTGTATAAAAATAAAGAACAAGTACTTCCTTATTCTCTGATTGAAGATACTTTATGGAAAGACAAGTCTATGAGTGCGTCTGCTTTAAAAACGTTTATCAAAGAGTTTAGACAGCGAATGCCTTTGGATATTATCGTTAATATTCAGCAAATTGGTTATAAATTAGAAGAATTTTAAAAAGAAAAACATTAAAATTAAAAACTCACTCAAAACTCACTTTATGACTTTAAAATGACTTTATCTTAAAACAATAAAATAAGGAGTCTTAAATGATTAAAAAAAGTATACTTGTTCTTTCTCTTGCAGCATCTGTGTTTGCAGCTGAGGTAAAAATGGATTTAAATGCGAAATATGGTGCAACAAATTTTCATACTAAAGGTGCAGTAGAGTTTGCTAGTTTGGTTAAAGAATATTCACAAGGGTCAGTTAATATTACTGTTCATCCAGGTTCTTCACTTGTAAAAGGTAATCCTTTAAAAGCAGTTAAAGATGGAACAGTTGCTATGACTGATATGTTTATTCCTTTTACTTCTGGTGGGGGTAAAGTATTTGGTGTATCTGCCTTGCCTTTTATTGCGCAAAACTATGATGATGCATATAAGTTATACCAAATATCAAAAGCGTCTTATGCAAAAACAGCTAAAAAATGGAATCAAAAATTCTTATATTCTGTTACTTGGCCAGCTTCTGGTTTCTACTCAAATAAAAAAATGACGGCGATTAGTGATTTTAAAGGTGTAAAAACAAGAACATATGATAAAAACTCTGCTAATTTTGTTAATTCATCTGGTGGAAATGCAGTTGCTTTACCTTGGGGAGAAGTATATTCTGCTTTAAGAACAGGAATGGTTAACTCTGTTATTACTTCATCTTCTTCTGGAAAAGATGGAAAATTCTGGGAAGTATTATCTGACTTTACAAAAATCAAATATGCTTTTCCACTGCAAGCTGTTTCTATTAATTTAGATTACTGGAATTCAATGAACAAAGATCAACAAAGTGCTGTATTAAAAGCGGCAGCAGCTATTGAGAAAAAACAATGGGCAGCTGTTAGACTTGAAGATTCAAATGCTTTAGAAATTATGGCAAAAAATGGAATGAAAATTTCAGAAGCAAGTCCTATGTTACAAAAAGAACTTGATAAAATGGCCAATAAAATATTAAATGGATATTTAGAAGATGCATCTTCAGATATTAAAAATATTTTCAAAGAATACAGAAAATAAAAGATGAAAACATTTTATATATTCGTAAATAAACTCTCCTTGTGGGGAGCTTATTTATCAGCCTTAATTCTTTGTTCTCTTGTTTTGTTGATTCTTACTGAAATCTTTATACGCTCCGCTTTTGATATGTCTACAATGATTGCAGATGAATATAGTGGATATTTATATTTAGCTTCAATTTTTTTAGGGTTGGCTTATACCTTTAATGAAAAAGCACATATCCGAATTAATATTATTAGCTCCAGACTTAATAAAAAAGCAAACAAAATTATTGATATGATTGCTGGTTTAATTACTATTCTTGTTCTGTCTTTTGCTTTTTATCGAACGGTATTGTTTACTTATGATTCTTATGAATTTGAAATGTTATCAGAAGCAGTATCTGAAACACCTTTGTATTTAACTCAATTTGTGATGCCTTTAGGGCTTGCATTGTTTATTTTATCTGCACTGGCATTTGTAATAAAAGGATTTAAAAATGATTAGTGATCCTTTAGTATTGGCTGTTATTATAATGATAGTTATGTTTTCTTTTTTACTGTCTTCTTTATGGATAAGTATTTCCTTGTTTTTAACAGGAATTGTAGGGATGTTAATATTTGATCATAACTTACCTCCTGTTATCTCAATTTATGACAAAATAGGGGACTTATTAGCATCATCTATTTATGATTCTTTGAATTCATGGTCTTTAGCAGCATTACCAATGTTTATATTAATGGGTGAGATTTTATACAAATCTTCAATTTCTACTAAATTATTAAATGGTTTAATGCCTTGGTTATGTCATATTCCTGGAAAATTATTGCATGTAAATGTTGCTGCGTGTTCACTTTTTGCAGCAGTATCAGGTTCAAGTGCAGCTACTACTGCAACCGTTGGAAAAATTACCCTAGATGAGCTTAAAAAAAGAGGCTATTCAAAATCCTTAGCCATTGGTTCCCTAGCTGGTTCGGGTACACTTGGATTTTTAATTCCGCCTTCTTTAATTATGATTATTTATGGGGTTTTATCGGATGTTTCTATAGGGAAGTTATTTATGGCAGGGATTTTACCTGGTTTATTATTGGCTTCTTTATACTCATTTTATATTATGATTGTTGCAAAACTTGATTCAAGTGTAGAACCTTTACAGGATGATAAATATACCTGGAAAGATAAAAAAGATTCATTAAAAGATTTAGCTCCGGTATTTTCTTTAATTGCAGTTGTTCTTGGCTCGATTTATGGAGGGTTTGCAACACCTACTGAAGCAGCGGCGCTTGGAGTACTAGGTTCTGTTATTTTGGCAATAATTTATAAAAGTTTTTCTCTTGATATATTAAAAACAGCTTTAGTAAATGCCGTTAAAACTTCTGTAATGATTAGTTTTATTATTGCTGCTGCTGGTTTTTTATCTCAAGTAATTGGCTTTTTAGGAATTGCTAGAGCCTTAAGTGAGTACATTACTACCTTAGGATTATCTCCTTTAATGTTAATTTTAATTATTGGCTTAATGTATATTATTTTAGGAATGATTCTAGATGGTATTTCTATCGTTGTAATGACGCTACCTATTGTTCTACCTATTGTAGTATTAGCAGGATATGACCCTTTATGGTTTGGTATATTCTTGGTTTTCATGGTTGAAATGTCCCAAATTACACCTCCTGTTGGTTTTTCTTTGTTTATTATTCAAAGTATTTCAAAAGAAAAGATTGAGTATATTTTAAAAGCTACTTTTCCTTTTTTCTTATTAATGTTTGTAGCAGTTGCTTTAATTACTTATTTTCCTGAGATAGTTTTTTATCTGCCTAATCTCATGATAAAATAAAAAGAATAGATTTTTCTATTCTTTTTATTACTCACTATTTACACACTTCTTTATTTTATACTTAGCTTAATAAACGTTAAGGTCTTATATGCATGAATATTTCTATATTTTAATTTTTTCTTCTTCTTTTTTGCTGACATATCTCTTGTCTTATTTATTTTTGGGGCTTTCTTTAATGCTATTTCTAGCTCTTTCTTACTTGTTTTATGTGAATATTCATTCTTTTAATCCATTTATTGTTTTACTTTTTGTTTCTGTTTTACTTTTTTTACGTATTAAAAAGAATAGAAAAGATTTAGAAATATAGGCTTTTTTTAATATTAGCTATATTCTAAGTAAAACTCACTGCTTGCACACTTTTTTTAAGTAAGATTTTATTCAATATCATTTACTATATGATAAAATAAGAAAGATTAGTGCAAGGTTTAACAATGAATATAAAATTAAATTGTGACATGGGTGAGAGTTTTGGAATATGGAATATGGGCTTGGATGAAAAAATTATGCCTTATGTGGATATGGCTAATTTAGCCTGTGGTTTTCATGCAAGTGACGCACTTACTATGACAAAAGCAGTTCTTTTAGCAAAAAAACATCAAGTAGAAATAGGGGCTCATCCTGGGTATCAAGATTTAGTTGGTTTTGGACGTCGTTCAATGCTTTGTTCTTTAGAAGAAATTAAAGCCATTGTTATTTATCAAATAGGTGCGTTAGAAGGAATTTGTAAAAGTAATTATGCCCAAGTCTCTTATGTAAAACCTCATGGTGCTTTATACAATGACATGATGAAAGATGAAAATATATTCAAGGCTATTTTAGCAGGTGTTTCTTCATATAATAAAGAATTAAAACTAATGATTTTATCCTCAAGTAAAAATGAAGAATATTCCCAAATTGCCATGCATTATGGTATCTCTTTGTATTATGAAGTATTTGCTGATAGAAATTACAATGATGATGGTTCCCTAGTTGCAAGAAGCAATGAAAATGCTGTGATTCATGATGAGTTTGAAGTTATGGATAGAATATCTTTATTAAAAGATAAGGGTTATTTATATTCAATAAACAAACAGCGATTATTCTTACGTCCTCATACAATCTGTGTTCATGGGGACAACGAAAAAGCCTTAGAATTTGTCAAAAATATTAGAAAACTGTTAATATAATGGAAATTAAACTAGCCAGTGTTGATTCCGTAATCGTATATTTTGAGAATGTTATATCCTTAGATGTTTCTTTAAAAGTCAAACAGTACTTAGAAGAAATAAAAAAACTAGAAGGTATTATTGATATTGTTCCTTCTTATACTTCTATTTTAATTACCTATGATATTTTTAACTATTCGTATGAGCAGTTTGTTTTTATTCTTGAAAATATTAAAGTAAATACCCTTTCTTCAAATGAAAGTAAAATTGTAAAAATTCCTGTTTATTATGGAGAAGAAGTTGCCTTAGATTTAAGAAGTATTTCTGAAGAAAAAAAACTCAGCATTAGTGATATAATTGATATTCATTCTTCTTCAACGTATAGAGTCTACGCCATTGGTTTTGCACCTGGTTTTGCGTATATGGGTGAAGTTGATGAGCGAATAAATATGAATCGCTTAGAAAATCCAAGAAAAGCAATTCCCAAAAACTCCTTAGCAATTGCGAATGAACAAACAGCCATTTATCCTCAAAGTTCCCCCGGTGGTTGGAATATAATTGGAAGAACTACTCTTGAAATGTTTGATAAATCACTTGATAACTTGTGTCCTGTTAATGTAGGAGATGAAGTTAAGTTTTTTCCTGTTTCAAAAAAAGAGTTTTTAAAAGAAGGAGGCGTTTTATGAGTGGTTTTGAAATTATTAATCCGGGTATTTTAACACTGGTTCAAGATAAAGGACGTTTCTCTTATGCCCATATTGGGGTTACGAGTTCTGGTTGTATGGATGAATATGCCTATTTTTGGGCGAACAAACTCTTAGGAAATGCAAAAGATTGCAATGTTTTAGAAATTGCTTTTCCCTCATTTAGTATAAAAGCCAGTGAAGATATAAGTATAAGTATTACAGGGGCTGACTTATCTTTAAGTATTAATGGTAAGTATTCTAAGCCTTGGAGTACGTATAATATTAAAAAAGGTGACATACTTAAGTTTTGTAAGTCTCTTAAGGGTGTAAGGGCTTATTTAGCAGTAAAGGGTGGGTTTTTACTTAACAAAGACTTTGATTCTTATTCCACTACGATTAAAGAAGGTTTAGGCGCAATAAAAGGAAGAGCATTAATTAAAAGTGATTTTTTACCCTATACACCTTATAAGCATAATCATAAAAAAGTATTAAAAGAAAAATACATTCCATCTTATGATGAAACCTTAGTTTTACGCGTATTATTATCGTATCAAAAAGATGAATTTGAAGAAAAAGAAAAAGAAAAGTTTTTTGCAAGTGAATTTAGCGTAAGTCCTGAATCAAATAGAATGGGAATGAAACTAAATGGAGAAAAAATTATACCCAAGATAAGTGGAATTATCTCAGAAGGAATTGCCTTTGGTTCTATTCAAATTCCAAGCTCAGGACAACCTATTATATTATTAAAAGACAGGCAAACTATTGGGGGTTATGCTAAGATTGGTTCTGTTTTAGCAATTGATTGTTTTAAACTTTCTCAAGCCAAAAACAATACTAAAATACGTTTTGAAGAAATAGATATTAAAAGTGCCCAAGAAAAGATGAAAGATTTTTATTTGGATTTTGACAATTAATCAAGGTTTATTCATTTAAACCTTGCGTTAAACTTTCTAGTATAATTTGGAAATTATCATTTTCTCTATATTCTAGGGTTGAGAAGTTAAAGCGTGCTTGAAGTACAATTCCTGACTTACTTTTTAGTGTAGTATTTTTCATCATTTCCATTATATTTAACAATAAAGTATTTAAACTTGTACGGCTTTCATCTTTTACTAGAATTAAAAATGTATCGTGAAAAAATCTCACACTTTGGTATTTAATACCTTCTTTTTTTAATTGTTTATTTAAAAAGTTTAATATAAAAATCAATAAATTATTTGCTATGAGTTCATTATGCTCTTCTTTTACATAATCAAAGTCTTTGATATTTATTAAAACAAAAATACCTTTTTCTTTAAGTTTTGAGTCTTTATCTATTAGCGTTTTATAAATCCATTTTCTATTGTACGTATTCGTAAAAGGGTCTTTATATATTTCATCTCTTAAGGAGATAAGCTCTTGTTCTAAAGTAGACATAGAGTTTTGAATTTTTTCTAAACTTTTTACATCATTGTTTTTAATAGCTACTTTTGCTATTTTAGTTGCAACACTAAGTGTTTCTATTGAACTTATTGTGGTATTCATATAATCATTAATGCTGTTAAACTCATCAGAAATAAAATGCTGCATCTCTTCTTGCTCTTTTTCATTGTTTAGATTCAGTTTTAAGTTTTTAGCATTTTCATCAAAGGTTTTAAAATATAATGAAGGTAAAATAATCTCATTTCCTAAGACTTCATTGATACTTAAATTAGTAATCTGAATTAATTTATTTTTCATTTTTTTCTCCTAGTATTTCTGTTATATGTTGGGGTTTATTAAAATAGTAACCTTGGGCATAGTCTATATCCAGAGTTTTTACATAACGCAAGATTTTCAAGTCACTTACAAATTCTGCCACGACTTTTATTTTATGAAGTTTTGAGAAATCAACAATGCTTTTTATTAAAGATCGATAAATATCTGTATCAATATTTTTAATCAAAGAACCATCAATTTTTATATAATCTATGTTCAAGTTTAAAATATTGTCGTAGTTTGAAAAACCAGAACCAAAATCATCGATAGCAACTTTAACTCCATATTTTTTAACTTCTTGTATAAAATCATTGACCAGTTCATAATTGGTGATTTTTTCACTTTCAAGTATTTCAATGGTAAGCATTTCTCCTATATGATTGTTTTTTAACTCATCAATTATGATTTTCTTTAGTTTTGGATTAAGCATATCACTAAAATCAAGATTAATACTAATATTGATTTTATATTTTCTTATATATAAAGAGACTTTTCTTATAAGTATGGCCATTAGTTTGGTATAAAGTCTAAATTTTTTAGATTTTTCAATAAAAACAGCAGGATAAAGAATATTGTCGTCTTTATCAAAAACACGCATAAGTGCCTCGTACTTATAAATACTTTGATCTTGGCAAGAGACAATCTTTTGTAAATAAGGTTCTACTTTTTTTTCATTAATATTGTATTGTAAGGTTTTAATTAAATTTGTTTTATTATCTTGTTCATTAAAAAAATGAGGATCAAAATATGCAAATTCACTGTAATTCATTTTTGCATTACTTAGTGCTTTTTCTGCATAAATTCTTAAATCTTCTATTTTTCCTTTTGTGCATCCTATGGTTAGGTTAATATTGATAGAATTGTCTTTATCTAAGTAAAAATCACGTTCTTCAATTTTTAAAAGAATAATGTCTTTGATTTCTTGAATTTTTTTAAGGCTTAAATTGGCCTGTATTTTAAATTCAAAGACGTCAATATATAAATACTTAAGTTTATATTTAACAATTTTATTGAGTGTTTTTGGAATTTCGTTTTTTACAATTTCATTAAGCAAGTCGTGGACTTGTGAAATAATTAAATCACCATTTTTATATCCATAAACATAATTTATGTCTTTCATATATAAGATATCAATTAAAAAAAGAGTATGAGTATTATTTTTATTTTTTAGATATCTTAAGCTTTGTAACAATACTTCTCCTTCTATTAATATAATATTATTTTATATTATAGTAATTTAATCTTAAGAATTGTATATTCTCCATATGTATTTAAATAATAACTGTGTTTTTTTAATAATTAGTAAGTAATATACTTAAAAAAGATGGGTATTTTACTTTATTTATTGTGTAGTTCTTTAAGTATCTTAGAACTATCTTTGTTTTTTTTATTTCAAACATGATAATTATAAGGACTTGTATTATCCCCTTGTTTTTATTTTGTAGACAGATTACGTTTTTTGTTTTTATTTATAATGTATAGGTAAAGTTTGAACACAGATATTTAAAATATAAATAAAAAGTACTTTGCTTTTTACCATATTACAAATAATACATAAAAGTATGATAATATACGAAATCAATTAATGTATATTAATAGAACAGTTAAAATTAAAAGGTTACACGTGGAAGAATTTATAAAAGAATGGGGTTATCTTGCCTTATTCCTATACTCATTTGGCGGAGGTTTTGTTGGTTTAGTAGTTGCAGGTGTTTTATCTTTTGCAGGTGATTTAAATATTTATATATGTATAGCAGTTGCGGCAACTTCGAATTTCTTAGGAGATCAATTTTTATTTACTCTTGCTCGTAATAATAAAGCCTATGCAAAAGAAATGATGGGTAAATATGGACGTAAAGTAGCTTATGCTCATATTTTAATGCGTAAATATGGCTCTCCTGTTGTTTTTATTCAAAAATATGTATATGGAATTAAAACGATTATTCCTTTAGCAATGGGATTAACCAAATACAATCCTAAAAAGTTTTTATTATACAATATATTTGCAGCCGCTTTATGGGCGTGTGTTGTTGGATACGCTTCTTATATGGTTGGAGATATTGTATTAAGTGCTGCTGATGAGTTTAAATACATTGGAATTGGAATTTTAGCAGTAATCATTGTAAGTATTTCATACTTCTTTAAAAAAATATAAAAGGATTTATTATTACTTCATTTAACAGCTTAGACATAAGTAAAGAGGCTTTGGATAACCTAGCTTCTTTGCAATATGAAAAAATGACAGAAATTCAAGAAAAGTCCTTACCTTTAATTATTGAGGGCCATGATGTTATTGCTCAAGCAAAAACAGGTTCAGGAAAAACGGTATCTTTTTCATTGCCTATTATTTTAAAATTAAATGTAAAACACTTTCGTGTTCAAAGTCTTATTTTAGCACCTACTAGAGAATTAGCAGCACAAGTTGCAAATGAGCTAAGAAAACTTGCACGTTTTAGACACAATGTGAAAATTTTAGAATTATGTGGGGGAGTAGCTTATAGACCCCAAGTTCATTCTTTATTTCATGGGGCTCACATACTAGTTGGAACGCCAGGACGTATTCTTAAGCACTTAAGTGAAGAGAATATTAAATGCGATGATATCAATACCTTAGTATTAGATGAAGCAGATAAAATGCTTGATATGGGTTTTTTAGAAGATATAGATAAGATTATCGCTTATTTGCCAAAAGAGCGACAAACCTTACTTTTTTCTGCTACTTTTGAAGATAATATTCAAAGTATTGCTAATAATATTTTACGTAATCCTAAAAGAATTCAAGTTCAAAGTACACACAATCAAAGCATTATTAATGAACAGTATTATAAAACAAGTGATGAAAGCAAAACACCTTTAATCTCAACAATTATTTCTTCTTTTAAACCAGAATCAATTTTAATTTTTTGTAATACAAAAATTAAGTGTGATGAGTTAGCAGATGATTTATATGATTTAGGGTTTGATGTAATTACTTTGCATTCTGATTTAGATCAAAAAGACAGGGATGAAGTTTTATTAATGTTCTCAAATAAATCCTATCCTATTTTAATAGCAACAGATGTTGCTTCAAGAGGATTAGATATTGATGATATTTCATTAGTGATTAATTATGATATTGCTAATGATGAGAAAGTACATACTCATAGAATAGGAAGAACAGCAAGGGCTGGTAAAAAAGGAATGGCAATTTCTTTATGCAATCATTATGATGAAGAAAAAATGCTTGATTTTAATGAAATTCTAGAAAAAGAGACTATCTTTTCTAATTCTTCTTTATTAGAAGATGATCTTTCTTTTAAATTAGATGCTCCTTTTAGAACTATTTATATTAATGGTGGTAAAAAGCATAAGGTTAGAGCAGGGGATTTATTAGGTGCTTTAACTGGAAGTATAGGTTTGGGAAAAGATGATATTGGAAAAATCAATATCTTTAATTTTTCTTCTTATGTAGCTATAAAAAAAGATGTTTTTGATAAAGCCTTAAGTGGTTTAAATGATCAAAGAATTAAAGGTAAATACTACAAAGCATACGGAAGATAAGCCTTGAGCTTATCTTTATTATTATTTTAAAATATGAACATCTCTTTGTGGAAAAGGTATGGTGATTTTATTATCATCAAGGGCTTTTTTCGCATTTTCTTGAATTCCAAAATACACATCCCAATAATCTTCACATTTACACCAAGGCATCATTAATAAATTTACAGATGAATCGGCTAAAGCATTAACCCCAATTGATGGAGCAGGGTCTTTTAATACTAATTCATGATCATTCATCATTTTTAATAATACTTCTTTTGCATCATCAATAGAAGAATCATAAGAAATTCCAACTTCTAAATCAACTCTTACGGTTCCGTTGGCCGAAATATTGGTAATCGTATTTGAAGAAACAGCTGAGTTTGGTAAAATAATTGTTTTATTTTGGAAGGTCGTTAAAATAGTATTAAAAATTTGAATTTCTTTTACAATTCCAAGTGCTCCTTGTGATTCAATTAAATCTCCTACTTTATAAGGTTTAAAAATGAGTAATAAAACGCCTCCTGCAAAATTCGATAAAGATCCTTGCAGTGCTAAACCAACAGCTAAACCAGCAGCTCCAAGTACGGCAATAAAAGAAGTAGTTGCAATTCCTATCATTGATGCAACAGAGATAAAAAGTAGAACTTTTAATACCCAAGAAAGCAAACTTTTTGTAAAAGGAATAAGTGTCTCATCAACTTTTGCTTTTTTCATTACTTTTGATGTCATATTTGTAAAAACACCTATTAACCATAAACCAACTACGAGTACAATCACTGATAATATTAACTTAGGTGCGTAATCCATAGTTAAAAGTAAAATTTCGTCAAAATATTCTTCCATTATTTTTCCTTTAAAATAAGTTATTTCATTATTTGAATAACATAATAACAAAAGATAACTTCATTTCAAGGTTTTAACTTTTATGTATAAATTTTCCTTATGCTATTTTATGATAAAATACTTTCAAATTTAAAGGATACTTATGGCAAATGCTAGTGCAAGACATATATTGGTAACAGATGAAAATCTATGTAAAGAATTAAAAGAAAAAATAAATTCAAAAGAAACAACTTTTGAAGCAGCAGCTTCAGAATTCTCAACATGTCCTTCAGGACAAAGTGGTGGTGATTTAGGTAATTTTACTCCTGGTCAAATGGTTCCTGAGTTTGATGTAGTTGTTTTTAATGAAGCAGTAAATGAAGTTCACGGACCTGTTAAAACAGATTTCGGTTTTCATTTAATTGAAATTACTTCAAGAGAAGACTAGAAATAAAAGAGAATAAAAACGCTTTTATTCTCTTTTTCTATGGTATTATGTCGCTTTTAAAGGATATAAATGCAAAAAGCTACTGCACGACACATACTTGTTAAACAAAATAAGCTAGCAAGCAAGATTAAAAAAGAAATACTTAATAATACGCTTACTTTTGAAAAAGCAGCAAAAAAATATTCACGATGTTCTTCCAAAAAATCCAATGGTAATTTAGGTACTTTTTCCCAAGGTGAAATGGTAAAAGAATTTGATGAAATTGTTTTTAAAGAAGCCCTAAATACCTTGCATGGTCCCGTTAAAACTCAATTTGGATTTCATTTAATAGAAATTACTTCACGCTATTAAACAAAAATATTAAAAAGAATTTCTTTTAGTTCTAATTTCATTTTATTTGATATTGTCTTTTTATTAATATACAAGAAAAAAGGAACAGTATTCGACATAGACTGTTTTAAACGTTTTCTTAAGGTTGATACTTCATCCAATAAAATAAGACTTTCTCCATCAAAAAGTTTAAAATCTTTTGCTAAACCCAAAGAAAAAGAAACTATTTGATAGGAAATGAAGCGGTTCTCATTTTCATATTTTGAAATAAAATCATCAAGTGCATCTTGAAGTTTGATTCTTCTTAAGGGCGTTATATAACCAAAACTCTCTCTAAACTTATAGCGTTCAGGAGTTGAGAAATTCAATACTTTATAAAACTCATTTAGATTTTTCCAAGAAGATGAGAAAACTCTTTTCCCAAAGAGAATTTCTTCAAAACATAAAAGATATTTTTTATCATCTTGTTTCAGCACTTCTTTATTTTTAATATCAAAATATTCTTGTTTTAACAAGGAAATAAGCCAATTCTCATCCAACATAGAAATAATATCGAGTTTTTTTTCTTCATTTTTTTCTTGATGAAATGTCCATAACATTGCAATATTATCTGATATCTTAGCACCTACTTTTTTGTGTTCTCTAAAATATTTTCTAGAAACAAAATAAATTACATTTTCTAATAATGCATCTGTTTTAGAAATAGAGAAATTATAAATTACTTTTTTATATAAATTAAATCTCATTTCAAGCATGTGCTCAATATCCATAAGTCCCATATCAAAAAAACACATTTCAAATTGATTATTGTTTTTAACAAGTACAGTATGTTTGGTTATCCTTATATGATCATTTGGCGCTCCTATGTAACCAGAAGCTACCATATCTCTATTAATATAATCTAACCTATCTGCATCAATGGTTCCAGATACCAGTGAGTGTAAAACCTTAAAATCAAAACCATAGGCTTCTTTCTCTTCTAAAATGAGTTTTACTATTTTATGAATAAGTTTTAAATAAGATTTATTGGATATTTTTTCATGTTTTAATTCATAATCAAAGAGAGTATCTACAAGAATATTTCCTATTCCTTCGTGTAATACGTCTTCTTTATTATTGGTTACTTCTTCATAAATATTTCTAAACTGAACTTCTTCTTCGCCATTTTTAGTACTTTTCATATAGAGTTTGTTTAAGGCATTTTCTACTTGATGAGAAAATGGTAAATGTCCTACGTCATGCAATAATCCAACCAATCTAAGGGCTTGTAAGATAATGATATAGGTGTTTTTTTGAGCTTTATTCTTTGTAGGAATCAAAAATTGAAATAAGGCTTTATTTTCAAAATACGCAAGACTTTCATTCAAGGATATATCAAGATTTTCTTCTTCTATAATTTCATTCAGAGCATTTTTAATATTTCTTAAAAAATCATTTTTATCGTCTTTTCTAGCATTAAGTAAGGCATTTTTTAACATATAG
>Ga0105359_10000582_pt1 | contig 30686 bp, 29 predicted proteins | sample GOMGulsemesocosm_6_FD_83659 | JGI IMG/M metagenome (GOLD analysis project Ga0105359, IMG submission 83659) | Methane-oxidizing microbial communities from mesocosms in the Gulf of Mexico - GOM8C Gulf of Mexico | ecosystem: Environmental > Aquatic > Marine > Cold seeps | place: Gulf of Mexico...
CCTGCTTTACTCATTTCTTGGATTAGTTGACATTTTAATGGTTGGCCAATTAGGAGAAAGTGAAATAGCGGCCGTGGGTTTAGGCAATAAAATTTTCTTCTTTAACCTATTAATGATGGTAGGGATAAGCCATGCTGGAGGCGTATTAGCAGCCCAATATTACGGTGCCAACGATCTCTCAGGATTACGTCGAAGCTTAGTAGTATCACTGCTATTTAGTATCGTTAGTGTTATCCCCTTCATCGCCCTGTATGCCTTATATCCTGAAGTAATCACACGCCTTGCAAGTGATGATGCAACACTAATCACACTCGCTAATGATTACCTCGTTATTACCGCTTATAGTTTTATTTTTACTGCGGTAGTCCTGCCACTAGAAACTGCACTTCGTTCAGCCGGCGATACTAAAACAGCGATGAATATAAGCATTTTAGTATTACCGATTAATGCGCTACTTAATTATATTTTTATATTCGGTCACCTTGGCTTTCCTGAAATGGGTGTTGCAGGCAGTGCATGGGGCACACTCATTGCTCGTTTTATTCAGATGTTATTAATGGTTGTTTTTGTGATTAAACGACGCCCATTTATCATTGCAAAAATTAGCGAAGTAAAACAAGCATTAAGTCTTTTTGAAATCAAACGTTACACAAAACTAGCGCTACCAATGGTATTACATGATGGTGGTTGGGCGTTGGGTGTATTAGTTTATACACTGATTTTTGCAATGATAGGTGTGCAAGAGCTTGCAGTAATGAGCATGGTTTCAACCATTGAACAAACCATCTTTGCTTTGTTTATTGGTATCGCAATCGCAAGTGGCACAATGATTGGCCACCAACTGGGTGCTAAAGCGTTTGCTCAAGCGTGGCAACAGGCATGGACCTTCATCCTATTTGTACCGATACTGGCATTTCTTTTTACCCCCATCATTATATTTTTCAGAGACCCCATTTTATCGCTTTTTCCCACGCTTTCCGTTGAGGCCATGAGTAGCGCATCGCAAGTACTTTTAGTATTAGCACTTGTACTGTTTGTACGCGTTATAAATTTTATCGGTATCATTGGTGTTTTACGTAGCGGAGGTGATATAAATTACAGTACATTTATTGATATATTTTGCATGTGGTGTGTAGGTATCCCGCTCACCTTTATTGCTGTGAAATATTATCACTTCACCCTTGTGGAAGCCTATATTGTCATGCTTTCAGAGGAGTTAATAAAAATTATTTTGGTTATTCAACGAGTACATAAAAAGCACTGGTTACGTAACATGTTAAATAGCTAAATAAAACAACAAAGATTAAACAAAATCGTGAGGTTTTTCCTGTTATTTGAAATACAACCTGCTAACATTCCACAAAATTCTTTCTTTATATCCAGTTTAAGGGACATCCATGTTTTTAACTAAAAAAACACTTTTAGCAGTATTTACTGCTATTGCGGTAACGGGTTGCGTCACTACCGACAACAAAGAACAACAAACTAAAATAACTAACTTAGAAGACTCACTGGTTGTATCTCAAACTAAAGCACAACAAAGCCAAGCTGAGCTAAATAGCGCAAATGATGCGTTAAAAATGAGTGAAGATAAGATCACTGAGCTAACGATTGCTTTAGAGAAAAGTAAAAAAGTGGCAAAAAACAACAAACCAGTAAAACAAACTAAGCCACAAAAGGTAAAGCATGTGGATGATAAAACGATTTTAGGTCAATCTGAATGGGTTTATGTATCAACAGTAAAAGAAAATTACAAAGGTCGTATTGATACAGGAGCAGCTACATCATCGATCAATGCAGTTGATATCGAACGATTTGAACGTGATGGTAAAAAATGGGTACGCTTTAATTTATCGCATTCTGAAAATGGCAAAGCACAAATGATCGAAGCTAAAATTGTGCGTATTGCAAAAATCATCCAATCAAGTAAACCAGGCGTGGAAACTGAGCGCCCAGTCGTTGAATTACATGTGCGCATCGGTGATGTAAAACACTTGACTGAATTTACTTTAACTAACCGTTTACATATGGAATACCCAGTGTTAATCGGACGTACTTTTATGCAAGACGTTGTTTTAGTTGATGTTAGTAAAGAATACATTTTTCCAAAATACCAAGCGCCAACAGAAAAATAAATAGTAGGGAATACTTATGAACGCACGTACCTTTTTCTTTGTTTTAGTAGCAGGCTTACTGTCACTAGGCATATTCCAGACGGTGCAACGTCACGTAGCTTTTGATATCCCATGGATGCCAGGCGAAACACGTACTATTTGGAATATAGATGCAAAAATCAACTTTGATGCAAATGATGGGGCTGTGCTTGCTTCATTAACAACACCAGAGCGACAAGCGGGTTATACAAAAATCAGCCAAAATGCATCATCTCCTGGTTACGGTCTATCGTTTTTAGATGATGGTGAAACACAAAAAGCAGAATGGACAATACGTGAAGCGAGTGGCAAGCAAACACTTTATTACAATATTCAGGTACTTGAAGATGCTAAAAGTCTAGATCAACAAATCCTTGAGATGCCAGCATTATTTGACAGAGAGTATAGCGCAGCAGGTTTTGCTGCAGGCACATCGATTATTAACGACGCAATGAAAACCAGTGCAGACGCATTTAGTTTTACACGTGAAGTATTAAAACAACTTAATGCAGATAACCCTAACCAGAATGTAAGTTTAATTTTAACGGGTAAAGCTACTAAAACTGAAATCTTAATAGCACTGTTAAATGAAGCTAAAATTCCAACTAAAAAGATTGGTGCTTTAGTTCTAGAAGATGGTCGTCGTCGACAACACCTAACCCCTTTAGTTGAAGTGTTCCAAGAGAAAGATGGTCTAATCGTTTCTCGCCTCTTTGATGCAACATCCCTCAAAGCAGTTAATCGCGATAACCTACTGTTATGGGATCAAAGTGGTAAGGCACTGCTTGAGTTAACCGGTGGTAGTGATTCCAAAGTCAGCTTTGCAATGATTCAACAGGAGCAACCTGCACTTTCTGCACTATTGCAAAAATCTGAAAATGAACATCTTTTCAACTTCTCAATTCACAGCTTACCAGTAGAAGATCAGTCACTGTTCAAAGGCATCTTAATGATTCCTTTAGGTGTTTTGATTGTGGTAATGATGCGTGTATTAGTGGGTCTTAAAACCTCAGGTACCTTTATGCCTGTATTAATCGCAATGGCATTTATTCAAACAAGCCTTGTTACTGGCTTAGTTGGTTTTGTTTTACTTGTTGCTATTGGTTTATTTATCCGTTCATATCTATCACACCTGAATCTATTGCTGGTATCACGAATATCCACAGTCATCATTATGGTTATCCTACTGATTGCGATGTTTGGTGTACTGTCATACAAACTAGGCCTAACAGAGGGTCTTAAAATCACCTTCTTCCCGATGATCATCCTCTCTTGGACAATTGAACGTATGTCTGTTTTATGGGAAGAGGAAGGCGCTAAAGAAGTAATGATTCAAGGTGGTGGCAGTTTACTCGTGGCAGTGCTAGCGTATTTTGTAATGAGCAACGAAGTAACCCGCCACTTAATGTTCAACTTTATTGGTTTGCAGTTTGTTGTTATGGCATTTGTGTTATTACTGGGGAGTTACACGGGTTACCGTTTACTCGAATTACGTCGCTTTAAACCATTGGCTGATAAGGAATAAACTATGTTTTTTTCTAGTCCCTTTAAATTAAAAAGCAAAGGTATTATGGGTATGAACCAACGTAACAGTGGTTACATTGGTCGCTATAATCCACGTAAACTCTATCCGTTAGTAGATAACAAACTTAAAACTAAAATCATTGCACGTGATGCTAATGTAACGACACCAGCTCTATTAGGCGTCATCTCTATGCAGGCTGAAGTCGAAGGTGTAGAAGCTTATATCAAAGACACGCCGGGCTTTGTAATAAAACCCGCTAAAGGTAGTGGTGGTAAAGGTATTTTAGTTATCACTAAAGTGGAAAATGGTCGCTATTACAAACCGAATGGCAGCGAAGAAAGCCTTGCTGAAATTAAACGTCACGCAACAGATATTTTAGCAGGTCTATTCAGTTTAGGGGGTAGTGCCGATGTTGCCGTTATCGAAGGGTTAATTCAATTTGATAGTGCATTTGATGGATTTAGCTTTGAAGGTGTACCTGACGTACGAGTTATAGTCTTTAAAGGCTTTCCAGTGATGGCAATGATGCGCCTTTCAACAGCAGCATCCGATGGTAAGGCTAATTTACATCAAGGCGCTGTTGGTGTTGGTATTGATATTACAACCGGTGCTGCGATTAATGCTGTACAGTTTGATAAACCAGTAAAATTTCATCCAGATACCAATAAAGAACTTGCTCTATTACAAGTTCCTAAATGGGAGCGTTTAATTTATTTAGCATCAAGTTGCTATGAGATGTCCGGTATGGGGTATTTAGGCACAGATATGGTATTAGACCGCGATTTAGGCCCAATGTTATTAGAGCTGAATGCACGTCCAGGTTTAGCCATTCAAATAGCCAATGGGCAAGGTATATTGCCACGTCTTAAGTTGATTGAAAGCTTAGGTGATGACCACGGCATGAGCGTTGAAGAGCGTATTGAATACTGTAAGAAGCACTTCTCACAATAAGCGAGATAGTTCAAAATGCAGATATAAAAAAACCTAGCTAAGCTAGGTTTTTTTATATCTGCATCAAGCTTAAAACTATTTAACAATCTTCAAACCAGCTCTATTCTTAGTGGCTGGTTTTTCAGGTGTTACAGCTTCCGTTTCCGGTTTAGGCTGTTCAGCTTTATCTAGCGCTTGATATGCAGGCTCTTCAGGGAACATTGTTCCTGCACCATTTTCACGCGCATAGATGCCTTCAATTGCGTATAAAGGTACATAAACCTGCATAGGTTGCCCAGAAAATCGAGCGTTAAATGCAACAGCATCATCATCCATTGAAAATTGCATCACCGATCTAGGTGCAATGTTTAACACTATTTTACCATCTTCAATAAACTGCTGAGGTACTTCAACACAGGGCTGGTTCGCATCAACAATAATATGAGGTGTACACTCACTATCAACAATCCAGTTATAGAATGCTTTAAGAAGGTAAGGACGTTGCACTAACATGCTATTCATAACAGGCTCCGTTATTGACCGATGCGAATTTCACGCTCAGTTTCAGTCATAGATGCTTGGAATGATTCACGCTCAAACACTTTAACCATGTAACTTTTAATACCAATAAAGTCTGTTCCTAAGTCGATTTGTAACTCTGGTAAACGCCATAGTAGTGGTGCCATGTAACAATCAACTAATGTGAATTCTTCTGACATAAAGTATGAGAAGTGATCAAAGATTGGTGCTACTTCAATAATTTTTTCACGTAGCGTTGCACGTGCAACGGCTGCTTTTTCCACATCTGCAGACATAATGATTGCTACAAGTGGGTACCATTCTGTTTCAATACGTTGCATCAATAGGCGGCTTTTAGCACGCTCTACAGGGTAAACAGGCATCAATGGTGGATGAGGGAAACGCTCATCTAAGTATTCCATAATGATGCGTGAGTTATAAAGTACTAATTCACGATCAACTAATGTTGGTAATTCGCTGTTTGGTGTTAACTCTGCAAGCTCTGCAGAAGGGGTCTCATCATCAACATAAGTAATCTCTACGTTAACGCCTTTCTCTGCTAATACGATGCGTGTTTGATGGCTATATAGATCTGAAGGACCTGAAAAAAGTGTCATTACAGAACGTTTGTTTGCTGCTACTGCCATGGTTATCCCCTAAATGGTAATAAATAATAATTTATTTCTGTAAAAACAGAAAAAGGCAATGATGATTAATTTCACCATTGCCTATCAAGCTGAATGAGTTGTTAACGTCGATTAATGAATATCGCGCCAGTACTCTTTCTTCAATAAATAGCTAACAATAAATAGAACAAATAGGAAAGCTAATACCCAGTATCCCATTCCTTGACGCTCTAATTTATTTGGCTCACCTGCATAAACAAGGAAGTTTACCAGATCAAGTACCGCTGCGTCATACTCATCCGATGACATCTCACCAGACTCATCACTTGTTAACGCGACTACTTTCTTATGTTCGATACCTTTAGCATCAGTGCTTACTTCAAAAGTAGGTGTTGATACGCCCTGAAGTTCCTCTAATACATGTGGCATCCCCACTTCTGGGAATACCGTATTATTAACGCCAAATGGACGACTCTCATCTACATAGAATGAACGCAGGTAAGTATAGATCCAGTCTGCACCACGTACACGAGCAACCAATGTTAAGTCAGGTGGCGGAGCACCAAACCATTGACCCGCTTCTTTTTTATCCATGCTGTTAAACATCAGGTCACCGATTTTACTATCCGTAAAAACCAGGTTTTCCATCATCAACTGATCTGGAATACCTAGATCTTTTGCAACACGTCCGTAACGTTGGTATTGCGTTGTATGACATGCAAGACAGTAATTCATGAACAGTTTTGCACCATTTTGCAATGACGCTTTATCTGCTAAATCGTAATTTGCTTTATCCAATGGAACTTTCGCACCAGCAGCAAATACAAAAATAGGTAACATTGCCACTAAGGCGATCATTAATTTTTTCATTAGTGTGTCAACCTTTTAGGTAATGGCTTAGTTTTTTCATTTTTGCTGTAAATAAACAGTGCGATGAAGAAAGCAAAGTATCCGACAGAAGTAATCTGAGCAATTAGCGTGTAAAGCGGTGTTGCTGGAAGCGCACCTAATACACCTAAGATAATGAAACAAATAATGAACTGAGTTACATTCAATTTATGTTTCCAGCTACGGTAGCGAATCGATTTAACTTTACAACGATCAAGCCATGGTAGTAAGAACAAGATAGCAATTGAACCACCAAAGAATACAACACCAATTAACTTATCAGGAATCGCACGTAAGATTGCGTAATACGGTGTGTAATACCAAACTGGAGCGATATGGTCAGGAGTTTTCAGACCGTTTGCAGCCTCAAAGTTAGGTGGCTCAAGGAAGTAACCGCCCCCTTCTGGAATAAAGAAAATTACCGCAGCAAAACAGATTAAGAAACCTGATACGCCCATAATGTCTTTTACTGTAAAGTAAGGGTGGAACGGGACAGCATCTACGATGTCTTTCTTACCGCTGTACTGTTTATGGAAAGTAAATTTACCTTTCTCTTCTTCTGTTGCAGAGCCCTTTTTCTTTTTAATCTCGACGCCATCAGGGTTATTTGAGCCCACTTCATGTAACGCAACGATATGAAGGAAAACCAATGCCACAAGTGCTAATGGTAATGCAACAACATGCAAAGCAAAGAAACGGTTTAACGTTGCACCAGAGATTACATAGTCACCACGAATCCAAAGTGTTAAGTCATCACCGACGATTGGAATCGCACCAAATAGAGAGATAATCACCTGTGCTCCCCAGAAAGACATTTGTCCCCAAGGAAGTAAGTACCCCATGAATGCTTCAGCCATTAATACTAAGAAGATTAACATACCAAATACCCAGATAAGCTCACGTGGCTTCTGGTAAGAACCGTAGATAAGACCACGGAACATATGTAGGTAGATAACAACAAAGAATGCTGACGCACCTGTTGAATGCATATAACGCAATAACCAGCCGTAAGGTACATCACGCATGATGTACTCAATAGAGGCAAATGCACCCTCTGCAGAAGGGTTGTAATGCATGGTTAACCAGATACCGGTTAAGATTTGGTTAACTAATACTAACATTGCTAGTGAACCAAAAAAGTACCAAAAGTTAAAGTTAACGGGTGTTGGGTACTGTGCTAGATGTTTATTCCACGTTTCCGTCATTGGAATACGTGCATCTACCCAGTCAATACCATCACATACTAATTTCTTAAGCATTAAGCACCTTCCTTGTCTTGGCCGATAAGAATCTGTGTTTCACTAACGTAATAGTGTGGTGGAATAACCAGATTTAATGGTGCTGGCACGTTTTGGAATACACGTCCAGCCATATCAAATTTAGAACCGTGACATGGACAGAAGAAACCAGACTCAACACCTTCAACTTGCTCACCAAACGAATCAGGCAAGTAAGTTGGAGAACAACCTAGATGAGTACAGATACCAACAGCAACAAAAATTTCTGACTTTAAAGAACGTAATGCATTCGTTGCATAATCAGGTTGTTGTGCTTCGCCTGAGGCAGGATCACGTAATTTACTATCAAGTGTCGCTAATTCATCAAGTACTTTCTGAGTACGTGAAACAACCCATACAGGTTTACCACGCCATTCAACTCGAATTAGCTGACCTGGTTGAATTTTACTAATATCAACCGCAACAGGGGCACCGGCCGCTTTTGCTTTTTCACTAGGACTCCAAGATTTCACGAAAGGAACTGCAACAGCAGCAGCTCCAACCGCACCAACAACACCTGTTGTTAGTGTTAGAAACTTGCGGCGACCAGAATTATCAGGCGCATTGCTCATTTAACCATCTCCATTGGGAGTTACAAAAGTAACCCGTTTAAACATAAAACTGTGCTGTGCCTTACCCTGCAGATCAAGCATAGATCAACAGGCACACAAAATCTGGCTGAATTCTAAAGAAATCGCCCAATATTTACAAGCTATTAACATTACTTTTACGATGGAGATGATAGAAAAGCATGGCTTAATTGACCATGCTCTCATTAAGGGGATTTTTACTGAAGTTTAAACGGTTGCTGTAGTATCCATTATTGAGCTTGAACCATTTTTAGCAATATCTGCTAAATCTTTATCTACCCAGAACAACGCCTTACCATCTTCACCAACCAGTTCAATTTTATCTAAGATTCCTTTGAACAGCTTCTCCTCTTCATGTTGCTCAGCAACATACCATTGTAAGAAGTTAAAGGTTGAATAATCGTGAGTTGTGAATGCAACATGTGTTAATTCATTGATTGCTTTAGTGATCAAACACTCATGCTTGTAAGTTTCAGTGAATATCTCTTTAAGAGATTCAAATTCATGTGGAGGAGCATCGATACTTCCTAAGATAGGCAAAGCACCCGTTTCACTAACATAAGTAAATAAGCGATTCATGTGTGTTGTTTCTTCAGCTGCATGCTCACGCAACATCATAGCGGCACCTTCAAAACCTTTATCTTCACACCAAGCACTCATCTGCAGATATAAATTTGAAGAATAAAACTCAAGGTTAATTTGTTCGTTTAGTTTTTCTACCATAGTGGGTGCTAACATTTTTTTCTCCAATAATTATTTGTCATTACAATAAACGTTAATGAAGTTAGAAGCAAAAGAGTTTAAGTGAGGATCGAAGAGATAAGGAAAAAAAGGACAAAAAAAAGCCCAGATAAACTGGGCTTTTTTGCAATTCGGAAAACGAAATATTAACGTTTTGAGAATTGTGGACGTTTACGTGCTTTGTGTAGACCAACTTTCTTACGCTCAACGATTCGAGAATCACGAGTAACAAAGCCAGCTGAACGTAGTTCAGAACGTAACGTTTCGTCAAATTGCATTAACGCACGAGTGATACCTAAACGGATAGCACCAGATTGACCAGTAGTACCGCCACCTTTAACAGTGATGTTAAAGTCGAATTTTTCAGCAGCGTTAACTAATTCTAATGGTTGACGAACAACCATTACAGCAGTTTCACGACCAAAGTATTCAGATACATTGCGTTTGTTGATAGTGATTTGACCACTACCAGCTTTCATAAATACACGAGCTACAGAGCTCTTGCGACGACCAGTGCCGTAGTATTGATTTGCCATTGTTTTATATTCCTATTAGATGTCTAAAACTTGTGGTTGCTGTGCAGAATGTTGATGCTCAGTACCAGCATAAACTTTCAACTTACGGAACATTGCGCGGCCTAGAGGACCTTTTGGCAACATACCTTTAACAGCTTTCTCAATAACACGCTCTGGAGCACGTTGGATAAGATCTTCAAAGTTAATTGATTTAATACCACCGATGAAACCAGTGTGGTGGTAGTAGATTTTACCTTTAGCTTTATTACCAGTTACAGTAATTTTCTCAGCATTTAATACGATGATGTAATCACCAGTATCAACGTGAGGAGTGTATTCAGCTTTATGTTTGCCACGTAGGCGTAATGCGATTTCAGTAGCTAGACGACCTAAAGTTTTACCTTCAGCATCAACTACAAACCACTCACGTTTCACGTCAGCTGGTTTAGCAACAAATGTTTTCATTAAGTTATACCCAAATTAATGATTTAAAAAAATATGATAAGCAATTTTGCTCATCAAAAATGTGTTTTTTGCCTTTTGTATCCCTTCGAATACGTCAAGCGTAGTCAAATCCACCATATAAATTTTGGGGTGTGGATAAGGTGGGCGGCGAGATTATACAGAAAATAGCGAGCTAGATCACCACTTTATTACAAATAAATGTAATTAAATTTTATTAGCGCCGTTTGCTTAGAGATTTCAGAAATTAAAGCTCTACGTGATGTGCTTTTTTTAAGTACTCTTCGCTCTGCATCTCTAGCAAACGCGAGATACAACGTTGGAACTCAAACGCTAAGCTATGGCCAGCATAGAGGCTATATACGTCAACCTCAGCACTAATAATCAATACCACATGGTGGTTATAGAACTCGTCAATCATGGCGATAAAACGTCTTGCCATATCATTTTTCTGCAGGTTCATTTGCGGCACATCGGCAAGAATTATTGTACGGTATACAATCGCTAATTCGATGTAATCGGCCACCGCACGTGGCCCGTCACACAAGCTAGCACAATCAATCAACAGGGTATCCACACTATAAGCACGTGTTTCAATATCCCGCCCATTAATAAGTAATGCTTTATTGTACTCTTTATCACCGTTGGCTAGATTTTCAAACGTATTGCTCACTAAGTCCTGTGCTTCGTCACCCAGAGGGTAATGGTAAATCTCAGCTTCTGTTAAGCGGTCTAATCGGTAGTCTTTACCACCATCTAGATTATAAATTTCACAGTTTGATTTTATTAAATCGATGGCAGGCAAAAATCGTGCGCGTTGTAATCCATTCTTATAAAGGTCCGTTGGGTGAATATTAGAGGTTGCTACTAACACGACTCCTTCCGCAAACAGGGCCTCAAACATGCCAGCTAAAATCATAGCGTCGGTGATATCATCAACAAAAAACTCATCAAAACAGATAATATCGGTTTCAGCTGCGAATTTTTTAGCAATTTTTATGAGTGGATTTTTTTGTCCAGCCAATAAACCTAACTCTTTATGCACACGCAACATAAAATGGTGGAAATGCATACGTGACTTACGATCTGTTTCAAGACTATGGAAAAACATATCCATCAGATAAGTTTTCCCTCGCCCTACGCCACCATAAAAATACAGCCCTTTAATCTCTTGTAGTTGACTGTTATCACGTTTAAATAGGCGCGAGAACAACCCCGTTTGTGGCTTAGGGGTAGATGTACGCTTTTGTAGGTCATCAAACAGACGTTGTAAATACTGAACAGCTTGCGCTTGTGAGTCATCAGCAAAAAAAGTTGGCTTTTGAAGATCGGCTTGATACAAAGATAAAGGGGTCACAGAAAATATCACTAGTTAGAAATAAAGTGCTATTTTGAAATGATTTGACCATAACTGCAAACGATTCGTTAACCTTTTGTTAACAAGTGAACAAGTTCTCCTAATTTTAGAACTTTTATGAGTAAATTTGGTCAATACTTTAAGTCTTTACTATATAAAGGAAGAAGATATGAACAAGATTGTCCCTCGCCTACTGATCCTGTCAATGCTCATTACTGTTCAGGTCCCAGCCTTGGCTGCCTTACCATTTTTTTCTGATGATTCTCCCACGCTCGCACCACTGGTTGAAAAAGTCAGCCCTGCAGTGGTTAATATTTCAGTTTCAGGGAATACGTCAGACCAATCCTCAATCGATAATCTATTTGAATTTTTTAATCAACAACGACCAGACCTTCCAGAACAAAAATTTGTTGGTTTGGGATCTGGCGTGATCATTGATGCAAAAATGGGTTATATCATCACTAACTTTCATGTTATTGACCAAGCTAATGAAATTAAAATTGAGCTAAAATCAGGCAAAGTTTTAGATGCAAAAATAATTGGTCAAGATAAACAGAGTGACATTGCACTTTTAAAGGTCAAGGCAGATAAGGTAAAGCTCACTGAAATTGAGTTTGCTGATTCCGATAAACTACGTGTAGGTGACTTTGTTATCGCCATTGGCAATCCATTTGGACTAGGGCAAACAGTTACCTCTGGCATTATAAGTGCGCTTGGCCGAAGTGGACTCAACCTTGAGAACTTGGAAAACTTTATTCAAACCGACGCAGCTATTAATAGTGGTAACTCTGGTGGTGCACTGGTTAATTTAGAGGGACAGTTAATCGGCATTAATACCGCAATTCTAGGCCCTAATGGCGGAAATATTGGTATCGGCTTTGCCATTCCGGCAAATATGATCAATAGCCTTGTTAAGCAACTCATCAAGCACGGTGAAGTTAAGCGCGGTATTTTAGGCGTCCGTGGTGGTGAAATAACCCCAGAGTTAGCAAAGAGTTTCGGTTTAGATTCTCAACATGGTGCTTTTGTTTATCAAGTTAATAGTCATTCAGCAGCCGAGGAAGCAGGTATTAAAGCGGGCGATGTTATTGTTGAAGTAAATGGGCGACAGATTAAAAGTTTTGCTGAACTTCGCGCCAAAGTCGGCACATTAGGTAGTGGCAAAAAAATTAAACTAAAAGTTATTCGAGATGGAAGAAAAGTAACGTTAAGTGCGGTGCTTAAAGAACCACAAATTAAAGGCAAACAAGCACTTTCATTACACCCAGCTCTTTCTGGTGCAACGCTAACAAGCCTTAGCAACAATAAAGGTGTGAAAATAACCCAGGTTATACAAGGTTCAATGGCTGAACAATATGGGTTACAGGTATCAGATGTCATTATTGGCATCAATCGTACCCAAATTAATAACCTTGAAGCGTTACAAAAGATGATAAAATCATCTCCGGCATTAGTTGCTCTGAATATTAAACGTGGCGATCAACACCTATATCTAATTTTAGACTAACCATATTTTGCCAATATCGTTAAAAATGTAATAAAATTTCAAAAATAAATGCAAAAACAGAAGAAAAATGATTATAAATCATTTTTTATTCCTTTTTTTCTTGTAAAATGTGCGCCAGAAAATATGGATGTTATAAAGATTTAAAATTTTTTTATAAACTTGTAAGAAAACAACATAATCACTCTTGGAGAAAAGACGGTGAGAAAAACTAAAATAGTATGTACGATTGGTCCTAAATCAGAATCAAAAGAGATGTTAGCAAAACTTGTTGAAAACGGCATGAATGTTATGCGTCTAAACTTCTCTCACGGTGACTTCGTTGAACACGGTACTCGTATTACACGCGTACGTGAAGTATGTGCAGAAACAGGTAAAAACGTTGCTGTTTTACTTGATACTAAAGGTCCAGAAATCCGCACTGTTAAATTAGCAAACGGTGATGACGTATTATTAACTGCTGGTCAAGAGTTCACTCTTTCTACAGACCAAACTATCGTTGGTGATAACACTATCGTAGCAGTAACTTACGAAAACCTTACTAACGACCTTGTTGTTGGTAACACGGTTTTATTAGACGATGGTCTAATTGAAATGACAGTTAAAAGCATCACAGATACAAACGTTGTTTGTGAAGTAATGAATACTGGTGAACTTGGCGAAAACAAAGGTGTTAACTTACCAGGTGTTAAAGTTCAACTTCCAGCACTATCTGCAAAAGATAAAGGCGACCTTAAGTTTGGTTGTGAGCAACAAGTTGATTTCATCGCTGCATCATTCATTCGTAAGAAAGAAGACGTATTAGAAATCCGTGAGCTATTAAAAGCGAACGGCGGCGAAAAGATCCAAATCATCTCTAAAATCGAAAACCAAGAAGGTGTTGATAACTTCGACGAAATCTTAGCTGTTTCTGACGCTATCATGGTTGCTCGTGGTGACTTAGGTGTTGAAATCGCTGTTGAAGAAGTAATCTTCGCACAGAAAATGATGATCGAAAAAGCCAATGCAGCACGTAAGCCAGTAATTACTGCTACACAAATGCTTGATTCAATGATCAAAAACCCACGTCCTACACGTGCTGAAGCTGGTGACGTTGCAAATGCAATCATCGATGGTACAGATGCTGTAATGCTTTCTGGTGAGTCTGCTAAAGGTAAATACCCTGCAGAAGCTGTTGAAATCATGGCAACTATCTGTGAACGTACTGACGGTACTATCGCATCAAAAACTGATGAGAAAGAATCTAACCTACGTATTACTGAAGCAGTATGTAGCGGCGCAGTAAACAACGCTGAACAACTTGATGCTAAATTAATCATCGTTGCAACTGGCGAAGGTAAATCTGCACGTTCTTTACGTAAATACTTCCCTTCTGCTCAAATCTTAGCGCTAACAAGCAATGCTAAGACTCGCCAACAGTTAGCATTAACTAAAGGTGTTTCTGCTAAAGTTATCGAACAGCAAGATTCTATCGAAGCTTTCTACAAGCTAGGTATGGACTTTGCTAAAGAGCAAGGTTTAGTTGTATCAGGCGACAAAGTAGTAATCGTTTCTGGTGCGCTAGTATCTTCAGGTACTACAAACACTTCTTCTGTACACGTTATTGCTTAATAACTCAGTATAAAAGAATATAAAGCACTGCTTCGGCGGTGCTTTTTTTTGCCTGCAATTTAAGCACTAATTTCATTCTCACAAATCCTATTAAAACATCACTTACTCAAGTCGTTATTGCGTTATACTCCCCCTTTTCTATTTTCGATTGATAGGGCCATAAAAGATGAGTGAATCCTTAGATTTAAGCTTACAGGGTATAGAGCAATTACCACTGGCTAAATTTACTGAAGATGCCTACCTCAACTACTCCATGTACGTGATCATGGACAGAGCATTGCCACATATTGGTGATGGTTTAAAACCGGTACAACGCCGTATCGTTTATGCAATGTCAGAGCTTGGTTTATCCGCCCTCTCTAAACATAAAAAATCAGCCCGTACCGTGGGTGACGTATTAGGTAAATATCACCCTCACGGTGATAGTGCCTGTTATGAAGCGATGGTCTTAATGGCACAGCCTTTCTCATATCGCTATCCGTTAATTGATGGCCAGGGTAACTGGGGTGCACCCGATGATCCTAAATCCTTTGCTGCAATGCGTTACACTGAATCACGCTTATCTGCATTTTCAGAAGTCTTACTTTCTGAGATAGGCCAAGGTACAACCGACTGGAAACCTAACTTTGATGGCACCATGAAAGAGCCTGAACTGTTACCTGCACGCCTACCACATATTCTATTAAATGGTATCACCGGTATTGCAGTGGGTATGGCGACCGATGTACCACCGCATAATGCACGTGAAGTCGCCAATGCTTGTATTCACTTAATTGATAACCCTAAAGCGGATCTGGACCAGCTGATTGATATCGTGCAAGGTCCTGACTATCCAACAGAAGCTGAGATAATCACCCCAAGACGCGAAATTAAAAAGATCTACGAAACAGGTCGTGGTAGTTTCAAAAGCCGTGCTGTATACACTATTGAACAGGGTGAAATTGTTATTAGTGCCCTGCCACATCGTGTATCAGGCGGTAAAATATTAAAAGATATTGCTAAGCAGATGATCGACAAAAAGCTACCAATGGTTGCTGACCTTCGTGATGAATCTGATCGAGATAATCCAACGCGTTTAGTCGTGGTACCACGCTCTAATCGTGTTGATATGGAAGCATTGATGTTTCACCTGTTTGCATCAACTGATCTTGAGGTTAACCACAAAGTTAACCTTAATATGATCGGTCTTGATAAACGCCCACAGGTGAAAGGCTTAGTTAAGATCCTCAAAGAGTGGCTGGTTTACCGTAAAGAGACAGTTCGTCGCCGTTTACAATTCCGCCTGGATAAAATAGAGACACGTTTACACCTTTTAGAGGGTCTATTAATCGCTTATCTTAATATTGATGAAGTGATTGAAATTATCCGTAGCTTTGATGATGCAAAAGCAGAGCTTATATCTCGCTTTGATCTTTCAGAGCGTCAAGCACATGCTATTTTAGAGATTAAACTACGCCAACTTGCCAAGTTAGAAGAGATTCAAATTCGTGGCGAAATGGCAGAGCTAAGTGAAGAGCAGAAAAAACTAACCTTGCTACTTGGCTCAGACCAGCGTTTAAATACCTTGATCAAAAAAGAGATCAAAGCCGATGCACTTAAATATGGTGACGATAGACGCTCACCTCTTATTGAACGCCTAGAAGCAAAAGCACTCACTGAAAAAGAGCTGATGCCAAGTGAAGCGGTGACTATTGTATTATCAACGCAAGGTTGGGTACGCTCCGCTAAAGGCCACGATATTGATGCGGCTGCGCTGAGTTACAAAGCGGGTGATGAGTTCCTGAACAGTGCCCAAGGTAAAAGTAACCAAAGTTGTATCTTCATCGATGCTACGGGTCGTGCTTATTCATTGGATGCACACTCACTGCCTTCAGCACGCTCTCAAGGTGAACCGCTAACAGGTCGCTTTAATCAAAACGATAATGTGCCATTTGTAAATGTATTGATGGGTGAAGATGAAGATCGTTATATTATCAGTAGCGATTTTGGTTACGGTTTTGTGGCTAAATTTAGTGATATCAATAGCCGTAATAAAAATGGTAAAGCACTCATTAATTTAGGTGAAAATGCCCTGTTAATGCCGGCGCAAAAACTCTCTGATAATGAAAATGATCTTTGTCTAACCATTAGTAATGAAGGCAGAATGCTGGTATTCCCAGTGAATAGCCTACCGAACCTGAGTAAAGGTAAAGGCAATAAAATGATCAACATAATGGCAGCTAAAGCGACTAAACGTGAAGAGTTTGTTACCATGTTACAAATTGTTCCAGAGGATGCGTCTGTTACCCTACATGCAGGCAAGCGTAAACTCACCCTGAAAACTGCTGATTTAGCACATTACCAAGGTGAACGTGGTCGCCGTGGTAGTAAACTGCCTCGTGGTTTACAGCGTGTTGATAAAGTAGAAGTTGTTACCGTTCCAGAAGAAGAGAATTAAAGATGTTATTTGTTATCCGTTTTATGTTAATTACTATATGTGTGGTGCTAATGAGTGTTTACTCGCTACTATACTGCGCATTTAGCCCTAGAAATCCTAAAAACACTCATCACTTTGCAATCCTATTTAGTAAAATGGCACGCATTGTGGGTTTGAAAGTGACCTACCGTTTTCCTGAAAGTGCTAAAACTAATGGTTCAGTGGTTTATATTGCCAACCATCAAAATAACTACGATATGGTTACAACCACGGGTTCAGTTCAACCCGGTACCGTTACTATCGGTAAAAAAAGTCTAGTTTGGATCCCTTTCTTTGGCATTATCTACTGGTTAACAGGCAACATTATGATTAACCGTGAAGATAAAAAAAGTGCCAAAGAGACCATTAAAGATGTGGTTGATCAGATGCAAGAAAAAGATCTATCGGTAATGATCTTCCCTGAGGGCACACGTAGCCGTGGTCGTGGATTAATGCCTTTTAAGATGGGAGCTTTCCACACAGCATTGCAAGCTGGTGTAAACGTGGTGCCAACCGTTGTTTCTAATACCCACGAACAAGTGAATTTAAACCGCTGGGACAATGGTGAAGTAATTGTTGAAGTACTAGACCCTATTGATATTAGCCAGTATAAAAAACGTGAAATTCGCCGTTTAATGAATGATGCACAAGCTATAATGCTAGCTAAATATATTCAACTTAATGATGAAGTAAAACGCCCAGATAATAATACAGATTGTTGCGGTTAAGGAACTAAACATGACTGAAGAAAATACAAACCCAGAAGAGTTAACACAAGCAGAGTTATTACAAGAGCTTGCCGATGAAACACAGGATATCGTTGAAGCGATTTTAGAAGATGGTAGTAATCCCGATGCAGTTTATATGATTGAGCATCACATCTCATGTACCGATTTTGACCTATTAGAGAAAGCCGCTGTCGCTTGTTTTAAAAAAGGTTACGAAGTAACTGATCCAGAAGAACTTGAACTTGAAGATGGCTCCATTATTTTAGCCTTTGATGTGGTCGTTGAAATGAACCTTGATGAGCAAACTATCTTTGAAGATGTTGAGAAACTGTTTTTATTAACACAATCATTTGGTATCGATTATGATGGTTGGGGTACTTACCCTGAACAATAGATAGCAATGAGCTAGAAACTAGAAACTAGAAATAAAAATGCCCGATTAAGATATCTTAATCGGGCATTTTTATTGTCTGAATGAAACTATTACTTAGTGAACTGTTTCATCTTCGCTTTGGCTTACAGCCTGAGTTTTTTCTAACAATGAATTTTTTAACACCATCGCTTCAACTTCAAGGCCATATAACTCTTCATCCCAGTTTACACCGGCGAATACTTTCTGAGATTGCATGCCATCAAGCCACGAGTCTAAAAACACACCTAGCTCAATTGGCGTAACTTTATAGTTTGCCCATTCAGCATTTTGCAGTTTTTTAGCTAATTTCTCATCCGACCAAAATAGGTAAACAGCTTCAGCATCACTATTGTCGTGTGCATGACAATTTGCCCAACCTTCGTTTTCATCAAACAGGCCAAATAAAGTCAGGCTTTGAGTGACATCTTCAACGAATTTTTCTGCATTTTTTAAATATTGTTCTTTCATCTTATTTCTCAGACTCTTGTTTGGCTAAAGCTTCTTGTGTACTAGTACATTCTGCTGAAGAAAGCTTACTTTCAAGTTCAGCAAACTTGGCTTCCATCTCAGCTAACTTTTCACGAGTTCGTAATAAAACATGTGTTTGCACATCAAACTCTTCACGGCTCACCATATCAAGTTTACCCAATTGAGCTTGCAAAACCTGCTTGATTTTACGATCTACATCTTCACCGAAACTCTTTACACCGGTTGGCATTGCATCACCGACCTGTTTCGCAATCTCTTCTAATTTTTTAGGGTTAAACATCATATGCTCCTTAAATTTGAGCCACTATTGTAAACGCACTTTTTGCTTATTTCTATGTTTTATCACATGCCAATGTTATTTAGCATTAGTAGGGATTTTACAGTTAATATTTTTGTCTGCTAATTGCTTTAGTTTACGATGATTTGTAAGTGTTATACCTTTATCGATAATAATTTGATTTAATTTATCACTTAGCCAAATTTTATAATCATCGTAACGAAAAGGGGCATCTAACATGCCCAGTTTAGCACTCGGGGTTAAGTATGAAGGGTGAATTGCAACATGGTGTAATGCAGGTTGTGCATTTTTAAACATTTTATGATAAAGCATTTTGCTAAGGTACTGGTTTTGGGCACGTTTAGTTGGGTTGTAATACATCCAAAAAATATCGGGAGCAATAAGTCCTTTTGCCTTTAGAGCCGACACTTTTGTTATTTGCTCATCTTGAGTAGCCCAATACATTTGCATGATAATCGGTAAGTTATATTTAATTGCGACATTTAATGTCATTGTGTATAGGTCATCTCGCACAGCCCAATACACCATATGAAAATCAAGATGTGTCACCTCTAATCCCAATGCCAATGCCCTATCTATTTGTGCTTCTATCTCTAGTTGTGCCTCTTCAGTTTTAACATTGTCAGCTATCTCTTGACCTGTGGCCCACATGTAACCTTGCTTGTTATATAACGAAGGGACTATTTTTCTATCTAGAATTGGAGACCAGCCATTGGCAGCTTGCCATTCATTAGTTAAGGTTAAATGTAAACCAACAGGTACGTTATTTTTAAGGGCATACATGGCAGCCTCATCAAAGTTATTTGCCGGCACCATCAATGAAAACGTTTGGATTTTTCCAAGTTCATACAACTCAAAAACTGCTTTATCCATATCTTTATGCATACCAACATCATCCGCATTAATGACAAATGAGATGCTACCCGAATCACCGTTAATACATTGTTCTGTCGTTAAAAAATTGCTTGCCGTTGTTGTGCAAGCAGGTAAAAGAGCAATAAAAAGGCAAGGTAATAGATAGCGAGTCACGTGCTTATACATTGTCGCTCCTTGTAAAAATTGGGTTATGCAATCAAAATCATGGAAGTTGTAGCAATTTAATAACAAAATTCAACGATGCTGTTTTACCTTACGTGAGTACTGACTTTATTAGTCAGGATGTAAATTATAAATATCAGCAAACTGTTGGAAATTATCATCAAACAGTTGACATAAATTGGGGTCAAACTGGCCACCAGCAGCATTTTTTATCTCAGCCTTAGCCTCATCAAGTGGCCAAGCTTGTTTGTAACAACGTTTACTGCACAGTGCATCAAATACATCCGCAATGGCAGTGATACGCCCTTCTAAAGTGATATTTAGCGCAGCTTTCCCATTAGGGTAACCACTACCATCCCATTTTTCATGGTGATCTAATACCAAGTTAGAAGCCATTTTAATAATCGCGTTATCTAAGCCTTGCAATATATCCCAGCCTTTAATGACATGTAGTTTCATCTCTAACCACTCTTCGTCATTAAGTGGCCCCTCTTTTTTTAATACATAATCCGGTACCCCCACTTTGCCAACATCATGTAACTGTGCAGCTAAGCGAATGCGCTCACAAAAATATTTATCCTCGCCATGTAACTTAGCTAACAATGCTGCAAATAAGCCTACCCTAACAACATGTTCCCCAGTTTCTTTTGAATGCGACTCCATCGTTCCGCCGAGCAGAGTGATCGCCAACTCCTGCGTCTCTTCGTAGGCATTCACTAACAGTAAGTTTTCATAACTGAGCAGTACATTTCTTAAGAAGAGATCGATCATATCAACCTCCTCCTTCTCTAATATATGCTTAGTTTCAAAAGCAAATATAGTATCGTAGCCACGTTCAGAGTGGTGGTAATACACATAATAACGGTCATTATGAAAGTTTTGCTTTATCTTTAATGCATTTTCAAAAAGTAATCTTTCATGGTTGGGCAACATATTAATATCACTATGTTGAAGAATTTTTAGATCTTCACCATTAGTTGAAAACATATTTAATCTATCTTCCATCTGGGAAATTGCAAATGCTTCATGAGATTCCACCAGCATTTTTGTAGAGGAAAGGTTTAAGACAAGCTTTATTTGTGCAAGTACCGCACCGGCAAAGTTGAGGAGGTCTCCAACTTGACTGATATTGGCAATAGATTCAATTACCTGCTCTAGTATTTCACGATGTTTTTGCAGTTGACAAATATCACGGTAAGCACGTAATGAAGTATAAAATGCAGACTCTAAATCCTGTTTCCTAAGCTCCGTTTTACATTTATAACCATCGATATCAAAGTTACGAATAACACTCTGCTCAGGTGCAATACCTGGTTGTCCCGTTCTGAGAATAATACGACTAAAACTATTTTTTAACTCCAAACGAATATATCGAGCTAAATCGAGGCCGGCATTTTCTGTTTCCATCACCACATCAAGTAGTATAAGTGAGTAGCGCTCTCCTTTGTTAAGTAACTCACGTGCTTCCTTCGCAGAGTAAGCACTAAAGAAACGCATCTCTTTATCTTCAAAGGTGAAGCGTTTCATAGTGAGTTTGGTTGATATATGTATATCCTCTTCATCATCCACAATTAAAATATTACAGTATTGTTTATCTGTAATTACTTCAAGCCCACTCTCTTCCTCTGCTAACCAGTCCACAGTGACCTCCTAATTAGTTTTCTATTTGCATTGGAAAATGAATATAAAATGTTGTGCCTTCACCTAATACCGACTTACATTTAACAGTCCCTTGAAGTTGATGCACAACTAAATTGTAAACTATGCTCATGCCTAAACCACTGCCTCCATTGCCACGCTGGGTAGTATAAAAAGGCTCAAATACGTGTTCAGCAACCTCCGGGGGCATGCCTTTGCCATCATCAGCCACTTTCATTATTAGCTCTTGCTTTTTAATCGTTATTATAAAACTAAACTTGCCATCCGCTTTGCCATCATCAAAAGCATGGATTAATGCATTCATCGTTAAATTCGTCACAATTTGCGCTATCGCACCAGGGTATGTATTTAAATAGGGTTCATCTTGTGGCGCTATCACTTCGACCTTTATTGCTGTTTTTTTAATGCGAGGATGTAAGCTGAGTAAAACCTCATTAACGTACTCACTAACTTTAAAAGTTCGTATTTCATCACAGCTTTGATCAACAGCAACCTGCTTAAAACTACTAATTAAATTTGCAGCCCTGTCTAAATTTGATAATAACAAAGCACAACTTTCCACGGACTCTCTACAGTATTGGTCTAAATCAGAACGTTTGAGTTGACCACTTTCCACCTTAGTTAATAGTAATTTTGCCTCCTCTTGTATGTGCGACCCCAGTGTTACACTGATACCTAAAGGTGTATTTACCTCATGAGCGACACCACCGACTAAATTACCCAAGGAAGCCATTTTTTCTGATTCAACAAGTTGGTCTTTGGTTTGTTTCATCTCATTAATAACTACTTTTAATTGTTCACGTTTTTCAAATAACTCTAGAGTACGGTTAGAGACTTCACGCCTTAATGCTTTTACAAAGAGTACTTTATTGTTTGACTGCATACGCAGGTTGTACAGTAAAAAAGATATTAATAGCAGGTAACTAATAGTAGTTAACGTTGCTAAAACAAAGTGTTGGGATGATTTTGACTCTTTTAGCGCTTGACTGCGTGGCTCCTGTAGGTCAAAAAAATCATTAATGTATTGTTTGATATTTGCCTTTTGAAGTAGGTAATTATTGCTATAAAGCAACGATAATGCATTATCTCGTGCTTCACTTTTTCCATAACTGCTACTCGTAGCTAAGCCATCACCTACTTCTGAAAATGCCTGTAATTCAATCATGGATAATTGTACGGATGCATTTTTTGCCTGTAACAATAATTTGCTTTCAGTCTCAGGTAAATTCAGCTGCTTCATCAATTGTTTAAATGATTTTTTTTCTCCGCTTGTAAAAGGAGCAATGCCATTTTCAGGCATTAAAAGGTCCCAATAAACGCGATGGTAGAATTGTGGGCGAGATTGTTTTCCTGAGCGAACGTCCACTATTTCATTATAAAAATTACGGTATTTTTTTTGGCCTGTTACCGCGTAACTACGTGCCATCAATGATAATTGGTCTGAGCTTTGATGAAGCTGTGTCGCTAATAGGTAGGCTTGATAACGCTGTTCATCTGCATGCTGAGAGTGTTTCAAGCTCTGATAAGAGAGGTAAGTTAAGAAAAGAGAGCAGACACAAAACGCAAGCGAAAACAGAGAGGAAGGATAAAATGAAAGTATACGCGGTAAACGATTTTCTTTAACCGGTGGGCGTACGCGCATGATCTCTCCTAAGCCAAATAAGAAATTAACCTTAAGAGCATAATTTATAATTCATTATTTTGCGTTATTGAGTGCTCACTTTTCTAGAATTAGTTTTATAAATAAAGTAGATATCTACTGTTTAACTGTTAATCCACCACTTTACCCACGGGCTACAATCTATACCCTGTGTTATTGTATTGTAAGCTCACCACTTTATCGCCACCTTCGATACACGACGTTAGCAGAGTTAACTCGCGCGACAACAATTCCAATCACAAACTTTACACATGACAGTTTTATGATTTATGTTTCAACACAACTGATAAACGCATTAATTAATGGCTCCTGTAAACGCTTTTTATAACAACAAACGCCAAGATCAAAGGATTGAATAGAGGTCTCACTCTCAAGGTTTTTCACCCTATCTCTTACTGGGCTATTCTCTATCACTACGTCAGGCGCTATACCAACACCGCAACCTAATGCCACCATGCTAATTAATGCTTCGTGGCCAGCGACCGTCGCATAAATGAGTGGCTTACCTACTTTGAACTTTCTAAACCAGTTATCAAAACGACGTCGTACAGCACCATGTTCAGGCAAAATAAAAGGGATCTTTCTCCAATCTATATTGGCCTGATGAATCTGTGGGCTTAATGCGCAGGTGATTGAAGGAGCAATGATTGAAAGCGGAATTTCTGCCAATTTTTTGAAGTGTAAACCGGCAGGAAAACTATCAGGATAAGCGGTGATAGCAAAATCAACCTGCTCTTGTAATACCTGATCAACTGCAATTGCACTATCACCTGTATTTAACTTTATCTCTATTTTAGGGTGAAGCTGCCTAAACCTATCTAGAATAGGCGGAAGATGACTGTAAGCTGCTGTTACCGAACAAAATAGGTTAATCTGCCCTTCAAGTTCACTTTTAGAAGATTTTAGCTCTCGCTTTAAAAGCTCCCACTGCTCTATTTGGTTGAGCGCATACTGTTTAAATAAATTACCCGCATCGGTCAATACAACCGAACGGTTATCACGTACCAACAAAGCGACCCCTAACTCATCTTCAATCCTTTGAATACAACGACTTAATGTTGATGGACTTACATGTTTGGCTTGAGCTGTTTTACTAAAATGTAAACTCTCACTTAGGTGTAAATACAGTTTCAGTGATTTAATATCCATCGCTCTTTCCTATTTCACAACAGGTAATTGAATATCAGCGCCCCATTCAGTCCATGAACCATCATAAACAGTGAGATTTTGATAACCACATAACGTGGCGCCTAACGCTAATACACAGGCTGTTACACCTGATCCACAACTAAATATAATATTTTCATTATCAGCAAGTAGCGAAGCATAAATTGCTTTTAGCTGTTTAATATCTCGCATTTTTCCATTTTCAATTAAGTCAGTAAAAGGTAGGTTTTTAGCCGTAGGCATATGCCCACTACGTAAATCAGCTCTTGGCTCTGCAACCTCTCCTAAGAACCGCGCTTGAGGCCGTGCATCTAAAATTTGACTACTTTTTTCTTCAATCGCTTTCAAAAGATATTGTTTATCACAGATAAAGTCGGTCTGATATTGGGCAGTAAAATCGCCCTTACTACCACTATATTCTTTACCTGATTTAACTTCTCCACCAATTTCAACCCAGCTATTTAATCCACCATCTAATACAGCAATATTATTAAAACCCATGCTTTTAAACATCCACCATACTCGTGGACTTGAAAATATTCCTAAGCGATCAAATACCACAATGGCACTATTTTGATTAATGCCTAACTCTTGTAACACCTGTTGAAACTTATTCGCACTTGGCATCATATGTGGTAGCCGGCTCTGTGTATCGCAAATCTCTTTGTCAAAATCAAAGTAATGTGCCCCAGCGATGGTTCCTTGTTGCCACTCAGCCTTGCCATCACGTTTTAAAGCAGGCATAAACCAACTTGCATCTAACAATATTAACCTTTCATTATTAATGTTTTTTGCAAGCCATTCGGCTGAAATAAGATCACTTGGAAGTGTTAATAAACTCATTGAATTACCTCTTATTTTGATTATTATTGACGGTGACCATTATATTGCACAATTTGCAACATAGTATTGCTAATATATCATTTTGCGCAATATAAGTTATGCGTTATAGTGCGTTTCGTAAATATATTCCTAACCAATTTAAAATGGAGCACAGCTAACATGGCTAACTACTTTAATACACTTCCTCTAAGTGAAAAACTAAACCAACTAGGTCAATGTCGTTTTATGGATCGTAGCGAATTCGCTGCTGGTTCTGAAGCATTAAAAGGCAAGAAAGTAGTAATCATCGGTTGTGGCGCACAAGGTCTTAACCAAGGTCTAAACATGCGTGATTCAGGTCTTGACGTTTCTTACACATTACGTGCTGCAGCAATCGCTGAAAAACGTCAATCTTGGAAAAATGCTACAGAGAACGGTTTCACTGTTGGTACTTACGAAGAGCTAATTCCAGAAGCAGATCTTCTATGTAACCTGACTCCTGACAAACAGCATACTGCTGTAGTTGGCGCGGTTATGCCTCTTATGAAAGAAGGCGCTACTTTAGCTTACTCTCACGGTTTCAACATCGTTGAAGAAGGTATGCAAGTACGTGAAGACATCACTGTAATCATGTGTGCACCTAAATGTCCTGGTTCTGAAGTACGTGAAGAATACAAGCGTGGTTTCGGTGTTCCTACACTAATCGCTGTTCACCCAGCAAACGATCCACAGGGCCACGGTCTTGCATGGGCTAAAGCATACGCATCTGCTACTGGTGGTGATCGTGCTGGTGTTCTTATGTCTTCTTTTGTTGCTGAAGTTAAATCTGATCTTATGGGTGAGCAAACTATCCTTTGTGGTATGTTACAAACTGGCGCAATCCTAGGTTACGAAAAAATGGTTGCTGATGGTCTTGAGCCAGCATACGCTTCTAAACTAATTCAATACGGTTGGGAAACAGTAACTGAAGGTCTTAAATACGGCGGCATCACTAACATGATGGATCGTCTATCTAACCCAGCTAAAATCAAAGCGTTTGATATGTCTTTAGAACTTAAAGATATCCTACGTCCGCTATTCAACAAGCACATGGATGACATCATTGAAGGTGAATTCTCTGCAACTATGATGGCTGACTGGGCTAACGATGACGTTAACTTACTTAAATGGCGTGCAGCTACTGCTGAAACTGGTTTCGAAAAACAACCAGCTGGCGACATGGAAATTGATGAGCAAGAATTCTACGACCACGGTATCTTCTTAGTAGCAATGATCAAAGCGGGTGTTGAGCTTGCATTTGAAGCAATGACAGCATCTGGCATCATCGATGAGTCTGCATACTACGAGTCTCTACATGAAACTCCGTTAATCGCTAACACAATCGCTCGTAAGAAACTTTACGAAATGAACGTTGTTATCTCTGATACTGCTGAATACGGTTGTTACTTATTCGACCACGCTGCTAAACCACTACTTGCAGATTTCGTTAAAGCGCTGAGCCCACAATACCTAGGCTCTGCACTTGAAGTTAAATCTAACTCTGTAGATAACGCACGTTTAATCGAAGTAAACGAAGCAATCCGTACTCACCCAGTTGAAGTTATCGGTCACAAACTACGTGGTTACATGACAGACATGAAAACAATCGTTGAAGCGTCTTAATTTTCTTAATTAAATAGTTAAGCGATTATTAAGCCAAGGTTTTTACCTTGGCTTTTTTGTATCTGTCATTTAAGTAACAAGGATCTACGTTATGGTTATTTGTAATATGAGCGCATATAAAAAAGCCAAGATAGTTACTTATCTTGGCTTTATCACTTAAGGTAACTTGAAGAAACTTACTTTAGCGCTTCTCTGCTACAGTGCCCCCATGATTAACAAGTTTGACTGTAGCTAAAAATAACACTACAAATAAATTCAAAAGTGATTTTAGCAATGCTTTTCCTTTAACAGTTTAACAACTGCTTATTACATGTAATAAGAATCGAGACTTTATCTATTACCACCGCAAGACAAAATATCAGTAGGGTTATCTGAGCCAACCCCTTCGCAAGCACCAGAAACGATATCTAGGTTACCGCTTTGAGTATTTTCAATTGCACTTACTGGAGCGATTATAAGTGAAGTTGCAAATAGCGCTGTTGCAAATAAACTAATTAGTTTTTTCATTTTTCCTCTCCTTTAGATACTAGAAATAGCATTCAACAGTGAATGCGTAATAGAAGAACGATCTATGTCACAAAAAATTTCACATAAAATAAAATATTTTTAAATATCAAGTTAACATTTTGAAAATAACAATAATTTTTTTTAAAAAATTATTCTTTTCCCTCCTTTTTTAATAATAATTTATTACCGCAAACAAGTTAATTTACAGGCTGGTTTTATATAGTTTATAGGTAATTTTTTTCACAAATCTCCATTAAAAATGTTAACCTCTGAAAATTATTATCAGTTACTTTAGGACCTATTAATGTCTACCTATGAACAACGCTTTGGTGGTATCAAACGCTTATATGGCACTACTGCACTTGAAAGGTTTAAAAACAGCCATATATGCGTTATTGGTATTGGTGGAGTTGGATCTTGGGTGGTCGAGTCACTTGCTCGCTCAGGCATTGGCCAAATCACCTTGATTGATATGGATGATCTGTGTGTCACCAATATAAACCGCCAAGTACATGCCTTGACAGATTCAGTAGGTAAGCAAAAAATTGAAATAATGGCTGAACGCTGTAAACAGATAAACCCAGAAATTATTATTAATTGTGTTGATGACTTTATCGATAAACAAAACTGCTTTGAATACCTTTCAAAGGATATGGATTATGTATTTGACGCCATTGATAGTATCCACGCTAAAGTTGCACTCGTTGCACACTGTAAACGTAATAAATATCCGCTACTCACCTGTGGTGGCGCAGGTGGGCAACTAGATCCGACACAAATTCAAGTAACAGATTTAGCAAAAACAATTCAAGATCCATTGGCAGCTAAAGTGCGCTCTGAATTACGCCGTCATTTCAATTTCAGTAAAAACGTAAAACGTAGATTTCATATTGATTGTGTTTTTTCAACAGAACAACTTAGCTACCCCGATATGAATGGTGAAGTATGTAAGGAAAAAGCTGAATCTGATGGAAATATGAAAATGGATTGTGCCAGTGGTTTTGGTGCTTCAACGATGGTGACAGCGAGCTTCGCGTTTATTGGCGTTACATTTATGCTAAAAAAAATGCTAAAAAGAATGGATCGCCAAGCATCTGAATAAACTATTAGCACAACACCATCACCACTAATGTTAATCAGCGTACGAAGCACCTATGAGCTGATTAGTACTATTATAAATCACACGTTAAATTGCTTGATTAAAGCAAAGAGCTGGCTCGATAGTATCTGCTAGCTCACAACTTGAAATCAAATCATTGTGCTACCGGCTTGATCTGTTTGTGTAACAAACATATTGGCAAGTGCACAATTTGTTTATCATCAAGTTAAAAATATTTAACGACTTAATAAAAATTAACATATGCATTTAAAGATAGGAGCGTGCTTTATTCGCTGGGATTTGTGATTAAAAAGACGCAACAAACGGTGGAACACACCCAACAAAAGAGCCACAAATAGTTTGATCTCTGCCATTGTTTTTAGCTTGATAAAGCAATGTATCAATCTGCTCAAAAACTTGATCTGATGACCACTTTTGGTGCTGGGGAATATGGAGTGCACCGATACTCACGGTAACGTTGAATTTATCGTCACCACTTTTGAATGGATTAGTCGCAACATTGTGATTAATTTTAGCACTAATATCACGCATTATTTCAGGAGATACCCCCTGTAGAACAACACAAAACTCTTCTCCACCTAGTCGTGCTAATACATCCTTTTCACGAATACAAGATTGTACTCTTTTTGCCAAAATAGTTAACGCAATATCCCCCACAGGGTGCCCATAGGTATCGTTTATCGGCTTAAAAAAATCAATATCAATCATTAAAATTGCACAACCATCACGATAATTCTTACTCTGCATCTCTCCTAAATAATCAATCAGAAAACGACGATTATATAACCCGGTTAATACATCACTATTAACCTGTTCTAATAATTTTTCATTGGTAATAGCAAGTTGTAATGTGCGTTTCGCAACTGCTTTTCGTAAGCTATAGATGTAAGTTATAGCGACAAAGAATAAACAGAAAATAAGGCTGTTATAAAACCAAAAAGGGACTTTAGTTTCTGTGTTTATCCATTTTTGTTTTATCTGATCAATATCTTCTTTACTAAAACCTTTTAGATCTTCTTCAATAAGGTTTAGTAGCATAATATCGCCTTTTCTTACGGCAAATCTGATCGGTTCATCATACAACTGTAGCAGTGAAATAAAGTCATTTTCTCGATGTAAAAAACTGAGCATATAAAAATTAGCAACTTGTTTATCTGCAATAAAAACACTGATTTCCTGATCTCTTACAGCCTCAAACATCAATTCATTATTTGCATAGCTAATTAAGTTTAGTTTAGGATAATGCGTACTTACATAATTTTGTTCAAAACCGCCTAAAACAACGCCTACAGGCTGTTTCAAATCACTTAAGTCACTTAAGTCACTTTCAACAATACCGATCATGTTTTTATCTATGTAGATAGAGGTTTGCACATTTAATAATTCACTGCCAAATTCGAAAAACTCCGCCCGACTTTTAGAATACACCAGCCCAGCATGGATTTGTGCGTCTCCTCGTGAGGCTATATCTAAAGACTCTTGCCAATCAACAAGATTAAATACAATATTCTGTCCTGTTCTTTCGCCATAAAGTCGCCAGAAATCGATTAATAACCCTTTAGGCTCACCATTTTCTAGATATGAAAAGGGTTTCCACGCTTTTGAATTGGTAATAACAAGCGTATTTTCTTGCTTATGATCAGCCATCAGAGAATGGCTAAATAAAGAAAGGAGAGAAAGAATGATGGTCAAATTAGACATTGAAAAAAATCGATACAAAATAAACCCTCAGTAATTATTTATTACATCATAACAGCAACATTTAATTAACAATAATAGGCCAAGAGTTTTACTATTAATATTACACCTTATTACCACCCGCAAAATAAGAGTTAAAAGTCTGATTACAGACACAAAAAAGCCCGATAACCAACTAGCAGTTATCGGGCTTAAAATCAGTATTTAGAATACTGACTAGGCTTGTTTATCTTAAAGAGGACAAACAGGGTTCCAACCAGTTACCCAGTTCTC
>Ga0105359_10000597_pt1 | contig 30486 bp, 23 predicted proteins | sample GOMGulsemesocosm_6_FD_83659 | JGI IMG/M metagenome (GOLD analysis project Ga0105359, IMG submission 83659) | Methane-oxidizing microbial communities from mesocosms in the Gulf of Mexico - GOM8C Gulf of Mexico | ecosystem: Environmental > Aquatic > Marine > Cold seeps | place: Gulf of Mexico...
GACCTTGGTAAAGACTACAGCCATATCTTAGCGGCGGCTTCAACCACGGGTAAGAACTTCTTGCCACGTAGCGCAGCCTTGTTAGACGTTGGCCAAATCTCGGATATTATCCGTGTCGAGTCAGCCGATACTTTTGCGCGCCCATTCTATGCCGGTAACGCGATTGCAACGGTTAAGAGCAGTGATAGCATTAAGGTGATCACCGTACGTACTTCTGCCTTTGATGGCGTGCAAGAAACCGGCAGTGCTGAAGTTGTTAGTCTTGATAACGTGCAAAACGCTGGGATCTCAAGCTACATTAGCAGTGAAATGACCAAATCAGAGCGCCCAGAACTTGGCGCAGCAAGCATCATCATCTCTGGTGGTCGTGGTATGCAAAATGGTGAGAACTTCAAGATGCTTGAAGAAGTTGCCGATAAATTAGGTGCCGGTGTTGGCGCTTCACGTGCTGCGGTCGACGCAGGCTTTGTACCTAACGACATGCAAGTGGGCCAAACGGGTAAAATCGTGGCACCTGATCTGTACATCGCTGTGGGCATCTCCGGTGCGATTCAGCATTTGGCGGGCATGAAAGACTCGAAAGTGATTGTTGCGATCAATAAAGATCCTGAAGCGCCAATCTTCCAAGTGGCAGATTATGGCCTTGAAGCAGATTTATTTGACGCTATTCCAGAGTTAAGTTCAAAGCTGTAATATTTAAGCCTTAACCTTAATTCAATATAATGCCGCTGCCCTTAATTGAGCAGCGGCATTTTTTTGTCTCACCGCTTTCCAATAAGCCCACCACCACGTTGTTTAGCTTGGCATATTATTCTTGTTGATTTGCTATTTATCGATTAATGCACTAATTTTATGAGGTAGCGCTAAGCGATGTTTTCGTCGTCAAACCTCAGGAGAAAACCGTGAAAGGAATCAAAAAAATTACTAGCGGGGTGGCCCTGCTAATGGTGCTGTGCACGCTAATATCATGCGAAGAGTCCAGTACTTTGCAATCCTTGATTAAGCTAGGTAAATTAACTGAGCCGCTACCTTCACCGTTCGAGCAACATTGCATGGCGCTAATGGAACAACAGGAGGCTATCTTAGAGGCGATCCAAGAGACAACAATAGCGGGTCATCAACAAGTTCAGTTGACCACCATATTTAGGACTTGCGAGCAATCGATTGAGCAAGAGATACAATTGACCCACCAAGAATTCCCCAACCTCGCACCATCGTCTGACTGCTTAGTCACCCTCGATGAGATGAGCAATGGTTTCGGCGAATTAGCACCGTTAATCGAGACATTTTCCAACGCCCCACTTGGCACTGCTAAAGAGAATAATGCGGCTAAGGTGATGGCGACCATGTTACCGCTTTCGATTGTCTTGGTTGGTGCCAAAGTATCGGCTAATCGCATGGCTATCTGCACGCTCGAACAGGTAGGTTTTAATCAGTAGTAAGCAAGTGGTTTTGGTTAGCCGCAAAGCTGTTGGCAGGGGTTGCATCTCAAGGTTAACTTTAGGGTGAAACGCTCGCCAAATCGCGTTAAACTGTGGCCTTTTAAGCAATGAGCAATTTTTGTGGCGCAACTCTATTTTTATTATTCGGCAATGAACGCCGGTAAATCGACTTCGTTATTACAATCAGCCTACAATTATAAAGAGCGTGGCATGGAGTCGGTTATTTTTACCGCGTCCATCGATAATCGCTACGGTAAAGGCAAAGTAACCTCACGCATTGGCTTAAGCCAAGATGCCGATATATTTTCACCGAGTTGTGATCTGTTCTATATGCTGCAACAAAAACTGACTAATGGTCCGATACATTGTGTGCTCATTGATGAATGTCAGTTTCTAACCAAGACGCAGGTTAAGCAGCTTAGTTTTGTGGTGGACCAATTAAAAATACCCGTCTTATGCTACGGTCTGCGCACCGATTTCATGGGAGAACCCTTTGAAGGTAGCCTCTATTTGATGAGTTGGGCCGACAAGCTCATTGAATTAAAAACAGTTTGCCATTGTGGGCGTAAAGCAACGATGGTGGTGCGTACCGATAGTGAAGGTAATGCGCTTAGTAGTGGCTCACAAGTTGAAATAGGCGGCAACGAGCGCTATGTCTCGATGTGCCGCACCCATTTCAGTGAGTTAGTGTGGCAATAAGCCATCGCGTTATACTATAACTCGATACGCGCCGACTTAGCCTTGAATTCGACTAAGTCGTCGATTGCCTTGCCGGTCTGGATATTTTCATCCGTTGTAAATGCACCGCCAAGGGAACTCAGGATCAAGCGGTCGGCTGATTCATCGAGAAAAACCTCATCGATAAAGGCTAGCATCCGTTGCTTATCCAGTTGTTTAAGGAGCGCGATAAGTGATTCTCTATGGGTAAAGTCGTGGTCTTTATTACCAATGCCAATCCAAAAGCGTTGTGCCGCTGCCTGCTGAGTTTTATCCGGAGAATTGATTTGGTTTAGCAAGGCATCAATTGCCTGCTGCCATTGAGTCGTGTCGATCTGCTCAACATCAGCTCTAAACTCGAGTAATAGCTGATCGATGGCGTTAAGTAGGTGTTTGGGTCCAGCCACAGGTGATTGGATATACAGGATCATACCCGGATGGCGGTTAACGGGCATATAGTTGGTACCACACAGATACCCTAACTGCTGACTCGTTCTTATCTGGGCAAAAAACTGCGGACTGATGAGCTGGTTAAACAGGCTAAATAATGCGGTGTAAATGAGATCTTTATGATTGCTCTGATAATAAATAATCAGACCTGAATCATCATGAATGCTACTAATCTCACGTAACAGTGAGCCTTGATCTTTTAGCGCCACTAGTTGCTTTGAAGTTTGCTCGGTCGGTGTGGCTAATGCCGAAATTTGGCGATAGATACTCTGACCAAAGACTTTAACTTCGCTCGCTTGCCAATCACCGTGGACGTATGATTCAAGGTGGAGTTGATTAAATAGGGTCGAGGTAAAACTAACCAGATCTTTAATCTCAATGGTTAGCATCTCTGCTTTTAGTGCATGGGAGCCAAACTGGCTTGGCTGCACACTCGAACTAAGTCCTTTAAACAAGCGATTTATTGGCTTGGCTTTGTCGTTATTTTCCCAGCTGGTAATCAGTTGCTGTTTTATTTCTTCGAAGCGGTGCATTGGATATTTACGTTGTCTTATCGTTGAAATAAGCATATCAAAATAAAGAAATAGCTTTGGTGTATAACCACTAACATGCATGGTTAAACCCGATTGATGGGGATAGATATCATAATACATGCCCGCCAATTCAGCAGGGTAGGTTAATTCGGCGAGCGAATCATGGAGCATTTCGACATACAAGCGACACAGTGCAATACTGCGTGGTGTCTTACCGACATCGGCACTGTCAATCGCGGTATAAATATGCCCTTTAGGCACCTTAAATTGAGACTCAGGCAGGTGCCATAATCTAAAACCATCTTCCTTAATTAGGATCTTTGGCACGCGTTGAGCTTGGTCGCTAGGGCGATACGCAAGACGCTCAACCACAAATGGATTGGCTGCTGGCAAACAAAGGCTTGGCTGCTCTTCGTTGCTGATCATAGTGAGCCATCGCTGTTGCTGCGCCGCGCTAATTGGAGAAATGCTATAGGGCGTATCGTACCATGGCGTTTGTTTATCTGTTTGTTGGTCGAGACTAATGGTAATGAGACGTAGATTACTTGCCGACATTTGCGCCAAGCAAGCGTCAATCACTTGTGGCTCATAGTTGTCTAATGAATAATCGCCATAAATGACGTCCTCAGGCGCATAACGAAATAGGTTGGTCACCAAATGACTGGTGAAACTACTGGGATTGCTACTTTCTTGATACTCAAAAGCCGTTTTGACAATCGAATGTTTCTCTAAATAACGCCACGCCTCAATGCCTTGACTCTTGATCAGTGCGAGTTGCTTAAAGACCAGGGCGATCACCCGATCTTTTTGTTCAAGGCCAACTTGGGTTAAGGCGATGGAGATGGAAAATTCACTGTAGTTATAGCCGTGCAAGCCAGTGCCTGCGGACAGGGCATTGGCTAAGCCAAGTTGCTTGAGCACCGAGAGTAGACTGCCAATACCTTCATGGCCAAGCAGGTAACCGATATAGGCTAAAGGTTTGTTGTGATAGTTAATTAGCTCATCAGGCATTAGAAAATTCAGGTGTAGCTTCTTAATATCACGCTCAGGTTTGATCGCGATATTGATGCCTTTCATCGACGCTTGATAGAGTGGCACGTCGTTATATTGGGTGGTCAGTTTACGGTAAATAACCGCGCAGAAATGTTGCTGTGCCATCGCTTCTATTTGATCAAGCGACTGATTTGACAGCAACACTAGCTTCATTTTACTGGCACAATACTTTTCGCGATAGAAGCTTTGCAGTAAATCTTGCAATTGCTCCTGACTGTCCATGTCCAATGTTGTCTTGTTACCCACCGAGAACTTCGCAAAGGGATGCGCTGGATCGGCTAAGACTTTGAGCACCGATAAGAACCGCCTGTTCTCATCTTTATATTTGAGCTGATACTCAGAGTCGACCACGGCAATCTCTTTGTCGATCCATTGCCCTTGTAACAAAGGATTAATGAAAAAATCGCTAAAACGCTCTAACGCCTGAGCAAAGTACTGATTGTTGATGGCGAAATAATAATTGGTATGTTCGCTGCCCGTCCATGCATTGTGATGGCCGCCATGCCCCTTGATAAAACCATGATACTCACTGGGTTCTGGAAATTTCTCGGTACCTAAAAACATCATATGTTCAAGTAGGTGTGCTAAACCCTGATGCTCAATGGGATCGTCAAAATGGCCGACATTGACCGCTAAGGCCGCGGATGACTTATCACTTTTAGGGTCACTGACCAGCAACACATCCATGTTATTGGGTAACGTAATATGGCGGTATGTTTTTGGATCATTGCTTGATATTATCAATCGGACTCCGAAAATTGTAAGTGCTAAACCAATGAAAACAATATGAAGTTATTTAAAAACACATAAAATTTAATGCGAATAAGATTCAATTTTAATTTTAGTATGGCTCAAATGTGGTTAAGATAGAACTAAAATATATCGATGTGCTTAATAAGTATGCAAATATTTGCAGTAGGGCGCTGAGACTAGACTTTTGCCCAATTGCATGCACAGTGCAATTGGGCACACTAAGCTAATATTCATTTTTATTTCGAGCAAGGGTTTTCATGAAGCTTTACATTATGCGCCACGGACAGGCACAACCAATCGCTCCAACCGACAAGGAGCGTGCGCTAACCGAGGTTGGTCGTCAGCAAACAACCATTATGACGACCTGGTTAGCCAAGCATCAGCGCGCCTTTGATATTACGTTTGTCAGCCCTTATGTCAGGGCGCAGCAGACCTATGAAATTGCCCAACAGATGTTCGAGAATAAGCCACAACATCATGTACTAGAAGAACTTACCCCCGAATCATCGCCGGAAAGTTGTGGTGATGCGCTATTGGCCTACTGCGCTCAAGTAGGCGCGAGCAGTGCGTTAGTCGTTTCACATCTGCCATTAGTCGGTTTATTGGTCGCCGATTTGTGCAAAGGGGCGATGATGCCCAGCTTTACAACGTCCTCGATTGCCTGTGTCGAACTTGATTTAGACAATTGGCAGGGGCAGCTGTTATGGCATGAAAGCTATCAAGATGTGATTTCAAGTACGATTTAAAAAATCATTCTACTTTTGCATTGATATCGGTTTCAATATCGAGCAGCACCAGTAATGCCCCTTGACCACCCCATTCCAGTGGCGCCTGATGAAAAGCCAACAAATCGGGGTATTGCGCAATCCAATAAGGGGTACGGGTTTTAAGGATGCCGGTGCCAATACCGTGAACGATGCAACAACACTGAATTTGCATTTTCTTGCATTCTTTAAATAGGGCAAGAATTTCGGTTTTAGCATCACTTTGATTTAGTCCGTGCAAATCTAAGATTAAATCGGGAAAGTAATCGCCACGGCGTAATTTTTTAAGTTCATATTTCTCAATGTCTTCACGGCAATAGCGCATTGGACCTTCACTATTTAAGTGAGGGATAAAACCATCTGAAAAATAAAATTCAGCCTGTTTTTTTTGCTTTTCACGATGTTGCTTTATCCGGGCGGCCTTGGCTTTCTTCAGCTCAACTTTGTCCTGAATCATGGGTTTGATTTCCCCCATACCAAGCAGCTCACTCATCGATTGTTTTTCGTTGTCGCTCATGTTTTAGCCAATTAGCACCATATTTAGGATTAAGGTTATTTTAAATGCTTTTTCGCCCTATGAACATGGTTCATATTGCATTATCCATGGGTTACAATGATAAATTAGTTAAAAAGTAACCGTGCAGGTAGTGGTCGGTGAACTGTTAGGAGTAATGAGCTTGGATCAAGCCAAAATAGATGACAAAGCGATCGAAGAAGCGATCAATGAATTAGTGACTATCGGCGATATGCTGCGTTGGGGTGCTAGCCAGTTTAATGGCGCCGAAATTTTTTACGGTCACGGTAATGATAATGCATGGGATGAAGCCGTTGCGCTGACCATGCACGCGATTAACTTACCGATTGACAGTAAAGCGGCGATCACCCAGTCACGATTAACCGTTAGCGAGCGCGTAGCGATAATTGATCTGTTCAAGTTACGGGTTGATCAACGTTTACCTGTTGCTTACATCACCAATTGCGCCTGGTTTGCCGGGATGCAATTTTATGTTGATGATCGCGTCTTGATCCCTCGTTCGCCGATTGCCGAATTAATTGACGAGAGCTTCGAACCTTACCTGCAACACAAACCGGTATTGCGCGCACTTGATTTATGTACTGGCAGCGGCTGCATTGCGATTGCGATGGCTCATCAATTTCCCGACGCTGAGATCGATGCGATTGATTTATCGATCGACGCGTTAGAAGTGGCCAACATTAATATCTTCAACCACGGCTTAGAGGATCGCGTGATCCCATTGCAATCAGATCTGCTTAACGAGGTATTGCGTGAAAGATACGATCTCATCGTGTCAAACCCGCCGTATGTTGATCAGGAAGATATGGATTCTCTGCCGCAAGAGTTCATTCACGAACCAGAAATGGGCCTTGCAGCCGGTTTCGATGGCTTAGATCTGGTCAAGCGTATTCTCGTTGATTCGCTTACTTGTCTAAATGATGGTGGCATCTTGGTGGTGGAAGTGGGCAATTCTCAGGTCCATATGCAAGAGCAATTTCCACAAGTTGATTTCACCTGGATTGAGTTTGGTAATGGCGGTCATGGGGTTTTTGCCCTAACTAAAGAGCAGTTACAAGCTCACAGTGAAGATTTTCAAGCGGCATTTAAAGCCACTTTATAAGTATTAACAAGGATTTAGCATGTCGGGTAATAGTATAGGTAAGTTGTTTAGTATCACTACATTCGGTGAGAGCCATGGCATTGCCCTTGGCTGTACTGTCGATGGTTGCCCACCGGGCATCGAGCTCTGCGAGGCCGACTTGCAGGTTGATCTTGACCGTCGTAAACCCGGCACCTCAAAGTTTACCACGCCAAGGCGTGAAGACGATGCGGTCAAAATCCTCTCCGGTGTGTTTGAAGGAAAGACCACCGGAACGCCGATTGGTTTGCTGATTGAAAATGGTGACCAACGCTCCAAAGATTATGGCGAGATCAAGAATCAGTTTCGTCCTGGGCATGCCGATTATACCTATCAGCAGAAATATGGCACACGTGACTACCGTGGCGGCGGTCGTTCATCGGCACGTGAAACGGCGATGCGTGTTGCTGGTGGCGCCATCGCCAAGAAATACCTAAAGCAGGCCTTTGGTATTGAGATCCGTGGCTATTTATCGCAAATTGGTGATGTAAAGATTGAGAAAGTTGATTATGACTTAATCGAGACAAATCCATTTTTCTGTCCCGATATCGACAAACTCGACGACATGGAACAGTTGATCAGAGGCCTTAAGAAACAAGGGGACTCTATTGGTGCCAAGGTTACCGTGGAAGCGATTAATGTGCCGGTCGGATTAGGTGAGCCAGTATTTGATCGTCTCGATGCCGAAATCGCCCATAGCCTAATGAGCATCAATGCGGTCAAAGGGGTCGAGATTGGCGACGGTTTTGCCGTGGTTAATCAAAAGGGCAGTGAGCACCGTGATTTGATGACCAAAGAGGGCTTTTTGTCTAATCATGCTGGCGGCATCTTAGGCGGCATTTCATCTGGCCAGCCAATTGTTGCGCATCTGGCGCTAAAACCGACATCAAGCATCACCACGCCTGGGGTTAGTGTCGATAAATTTGGCAAAGAAATTGAGCTAGTGACCAAAGGTCGTCACGATCCTTGTGTTGGACTGCGCGCCGTACCAATTGCCGAGGCGATGCTGGCCGTCACCTTGATGGATCACTTATTGCGCCATCGCGCGCAAAACTATGATGTAACCTTGTCCACTACCGCCTACCAACTCGCTAACAAATAATGCAGCAAGAGTTGGATACACCCAGACAGTGGCTTGCACTGTCTGGTTGTTATTTCTTTTTCTTTGCCTTGCTTGGCATTATCGTGCCCTATTGGGGCGCGTATCTAACCAGTCTTAATTTTTCCTCGGCGCAAATCGGCGAACTGATGGCGGTGTTGATGGCCACGCGTATCGTGATGCCGTTAATTTGGGCTATTAGGGTGGACAAGAGCGGTAAACGGCTCGAAGCGATTCGCCTTGGTGCTATCTGCTCGCTGCTGTTCTTTTGTTGGTTTTATGTGGCGCAAAGTTATTGGGCGATTGCGCTGGTATTGGTCTTATTTTCCTCTTGCTGGAGCGCGATATTGCCGCAAATGGAGGTGATAACGCTGAGCACCTTAGATAAGCGTAGCCATGACTACAGTAAAATAAGGTTATGGGGCAGCATTGGCTTCATTGTCTTGGTCAGCCTCGGCGGGGTTATCTTTGAGCACTTTGGCATCACTTGGCTAATCACCATCGGCGTTGTGTTACTGGGCTGTTTAACGCTCACTACCTTATTTATTGATTATCACCATCCAACTAACACCAACAATGGCGGCATTGATGAGCAGGCATTTTCGAGCATCATACGTCAGCCTAATGTACTACTTTTTCTTGGCGCTATTTTATTATTACAGGTGAGTCACGGTCCCTACTATAGTTTTTTTGTGCTCTATCTGCTCGATGTTGGTTACAGCGAATCATTTGCTGGACTACAGATTGGCTTAGGCGTTATCGCCGAAGTGGCGGTTTTTATGGTGACGGCCCGTCTGCTTAAACGCTATGGTGCCAAGCGCTTGCTGCTTATCAGTATGTTATTGAGCGCGCTGCGCTGGATTTTGATGCCGCTGGTGGTACATGACGCGTGGGCGCTATCAGTGAATCAACTATTGCACGCTGCCAGTTTTGGCAGTGCCCATGCTGGTGCGATGGCGATGCTTAATCATTGGTTTGTTGGCAGCTCACGAGGTCGTGGTCAGGCTTTGTATGCCTCGGTCAGCTTCGGTGTTGGCGGCGCGATAGGCGCGCTTTATGCTGGTTACACCTGGCTAGAAGGCGCGGGCAGTGACATCACCTGGTTGATTGCAGCAGTTACCGCCTTAGTCGCCATGGCGTTGGTCAGCCTGATACATTATCCGCATCAGAGATCAAACACATAGTTGATGTTATTTTGTCAGCCATGTAGGTATTACTCGAAGTACCAGAATAGCCTGACGGGTTATCTGACATGAGCACCCTCCCACGCGCTATCTTTTGATTATCAAGGCTGCCGCTTTAGTAGCCATGGCGTTACTCTGGCTGATATAATAACTGCATTAATCGTCTCATCACCCGTGGATTGTAGTTTGTCACCATCGTGCCCATCATTTGAATATCAAGATCTTATCTCTATTTTTGAGCAATCGTTTAGCCATAGCGAAAAGACCCAATTGGTTAAAGGGGGCGATGAGCCGATATATTTACCGGCGGATAATGAACATGCTTTCGCTCGGATTATTTTTGCCCGCGGCTTTTATGCCAGCGCCTTGCATGAGATCTCGCATTGGCTGGTGGCGGGGCGGCAGCGGCGCAAGCTTGAAGACTTTGGTTATTGGTATTGCCCCGATGGGCGAGATAAAGCGCAACAACTGGAATTTGAAGCGGTCGAAGTTAAACCGCAAGCGATCGAATGGGCGCTATGTTTAGCCTGCGGTTTTACCTTTAATGTTAGTAGCGACAATCTTAACGGCTGGCAGTCCGACCGCTTTGCATTTCAAGACAAGGTCTATCAGCGCCTGTGTCATCTAATCGAGCAAGGCTTCAATGCACGCACCCAAGTGCTTATCGAGCAACTGCGGGCTTTCTATCAGAGGCCGCCATTAACCATCGACCGCATCGACTATCAACCCGCTGCACTTACTTGTTAGGATTATTATGAAATTTAGAATTGGTCTGGTTATTAACCCTGTCGCGGGACTGGGCGGGTCGGTAGCACTTAAGGGCAGTGATGATGTTGCCGAGCAGGCGCTGGCATTAGGGGCAAGCGCTAAGGCAAACCCGCGCGCGTTGCAAGCATTTAGCGTGATTAGCGATTATCGCGATCAGGTTGAGATAATTACCGCGCCTGATCTTATGGGCGCGCAGCTATGCCAAACATTAGCATTGCCTTTTTGCGTCGTGGATTTTGAGGGCAGCCAAGACTTGGCCAACGATCTTTTGTGCAGTGATGCTAACCATACCATCAATGCTGCACGGGCGATCAATGAGGCTGGTGTCGATTGTCTGGTGTTTGTCGGGGGCGATGGCACCGCGAGAAATATCTACAGCGCGATTGGCGATGAGACACCAGTGTTGGGGATTCCTGCGGGGGTTAAGATTCATTCGGGGGTCTATGCTATTACGCCTAAAGCGGCGGGCGACGTACTTAAATTAATGATCACCCATCAGCTCGTCAGTGTGATGGAACGCGATGTCATGGATATCGATGAGTCATTGTTTCGCCAAGGTGTGGTTAAGGCCAAGCGCTATGGCGAAATGCAAGTGCCGGCCGAGCTGCGCTACATGCAAGCAGTTAAGATGGGCGGCAAAGAATCGGATGAGCTAGTGTTGACCGATATTGCGGCAGATGTGATCGACCAAGTGGAAGAATCGTTGGTTATCATGGGCTCTGGCTCTACAACCGAGTTTATTATGCAAGAGATGGGCTTGGCCAATACATTACTCGGGGTTGATGTGGTGCGTGATGGCGAGCTGATTGCCAGCGATGTGACCGAGTCACAATTGTTGGCGTTAATTAACCAGCATTCGGACGTAAAATTGGTGGTTACCCTCATCGGTGGACAAGGGCATGTGTTTGGGCGTGGTAATCAGCAGTTAAGCCCAGCGGTACTGCGCGCCATCGGCCTTAATAACATCATCATCGTGGCCACCAAAACTAAGCTTGAAGCACTAGCACAACGGCCATTGCTGGCCGATACTGGTGACGAGCAATTAAACCAACAACTCAGTGGCTTAGTTAAGATCACCACCGGATATCGAGATTATGTGATGTATCGGATGCAAAACCCCTAATCGGTTTGATGACACAGACCAACGTCTGCATTTACAAATAGAAAATGTAAACTAAGCTTAATTTGAAGCATTAAACTCAATTCAAATTAAAACAGGACGTTTTATGTTAAAAATTATTCTATTTGTAGCCGTGACCCTTAGCTTTAGTGCGCTCGCACAACAGAAAATACCGATCGGCAGTTTCAATCAAATGCCCGTGGTGGATCAGCCGTCGCTTTCGCCTGACGGTCAACGTATCGCGGTGATCACCAACAGAGACGATGTCACCCAAGTGTCCATTTTTTCATTTAGTGACCCTAATGACGTCACAACGCTATTGGGCTTAGACGGTGAAAAGTTTCGAATAGAGGATGTCTCCTGGGCCAATAACAAGCGGATTATTGTCAAGGTCACGCAGCCGTTTAAAGCAGATGGATTGCAGCTACGCACCACTCATCTTTATTCCGCATCGGTCGATGGTCAGAGTATCTTTGAACTAAACAAAAGAACGGGCGGTAAATTGACTCAATGGGAGTTCTACCGCGCGCGACCAGAGCTATTAAGTGTATTACCCAAAGAGCCTAATCATATTCTCGTTACTATTCAAGACGTGCGTGATGACTATTATAGTTCGGTGTTTAAGGTAAATATCAATAATGGTGACTTTGAAAAATACTTACCTAATCAACATAAAATTCTTTATTGGCACGTCAATCGCTTGGGGGAAGTGTTGTTGGCGGTTGGTACCGATGATGATAAAACTACCGACTTTCGTTATTACTACACCCGAAAATCGGTAAAAAGTGATTGGAAATTGGTGAAAAAAACCGAAGCTTACCGCACCGCCACCTTTGCACCAGAGTTATACGAGCCAGAAACTAACTCTATTGTGGTGGTTAGCGACCGAAAATTAAACAAAGACGCGCTGTGGCGCTATTATATAGATAGTGGCAAGTTTGAGCTCCTTGGCGAGGCACCCGGGAAATTAGATATTAATGGTCCAATTTGGCAGCGCACAGGGGATAGTTACCATATTGTCGGCTTTAGCTATACCGATAACTTCATCAAACGTGTCTATTTTGATCCAAAAAGCGAGGCAACCAGCAAACAAATTGTACAATTATTTTCAAAAAGTGGTCTGCAAGCCTTCTTTTATAGTCGCGACGAGGCGCAAAATCGCTATATTATTTCAACGGTTAGTGATAACAAATCGCCAGTGTTCTACCTCTATGACAAAGCGGCAAAGAAAATCAGCCCTTGGTATGGACAATATCCTGCCTTGTCTAAGGTTAAGCTCGCGAATGTAACTCCGTTCGAGTATAAGGCCCGAGATGGCATGAAACTTAATGGTTATGTGACATTGCCTCACGGGGTTAAAAATCCTCCACTGGTAGTTTTCCCCCATGGCGGGCCCTATGGCATTCGCGATTTTCAGTACTTTGACCCATTTGTGCAATTATTTGCGAGTCGTGGCTATGCGGTACTGCAAATAAATTATCGCGGCTCAGGCGGCTTTGGCAATAACTACCTAACCAGTGGCTATGGGCAATGGGGTAAGAGCATGCAAACGGATATAATTGATGCAGTGAGCTGGGTGCAGCAGCAAAAACTTGCCGATACCAACAATGCGTGCATTGTCGGTGCTAGTTATGGCGGTTATGCGGCATTAGCAGCAGCGTATCAAACCCCCAAGCAGTTTAAATGTATTGTCAGTATTGCCGGTGTAGCAGATATGGACTCACAGGTGCGACATTGGCGTCGCCGTGGCCATAAGAGTTTCATTCGCAACGCGGTCAATAAAGCCGATATCAACCTAAGTCCTATCTCACCGGCATTCCACGCCGAAAAATTTGAGGCGCCGGTATTACTCATCCACGGTAAAGTCGACACGCGAGTAAGCTATCGCCAATCGACCAAAATGCATGATGCGCTTAAGAAGGCGGGTAAGAAGGTTGAGTTAAAGCTATTTAAGTTTGGCACGCATCATTTAAACGATGCGGCAAATCGTAAACAAGCGATGAGTTTGATGGTTAATTTCCTCGATGATCATCTCAAGTAGGCCAATGAAAACGCGCAGCCTAGGCTGCGCGTTTGGTATTATCTCTCATTTACGTCAGAGCCTAGGTTAAATCTAGCGACTATGGCACAATAGCGCCAGCTGCATTATCTTAATCTGGAATACCACATGAATCTTGAACAAACAGAACACACCATCAATGGCTTTCTGGCTAATATCTTAGAAAATGGTAGCGATGATGCATTGTTCGCCAGCGGCTATTTACAGGGACACCTCGACTTAATCCTGCAGGGCTGCTTGCAAGCACAAGATAGCTTCCTGGAGTTTATGCAACAGATGGAAGATAGCTTGGCCGGTGCTTATGCAAAAAACGAATTGAGCCAACTCGACCGCGTCTTGGTGCAAAATTGCTGGGACGAACTAAAGCAACAATTCTAATATTTAAAATTTAGCCACTAAGGGTTGTGTTCGTCAACGCATTTTGTTTTGATTGACCCAACTTTTTTTGTTTGTGGGTTGCCCTCGTGTCTATCACTCCTTACTTGTTCATCGCCACGTTATTGTTTGGCACCTTTTCATTTACTGCGGCGGGCGGTGACTCAACCGCTATTTATAATGATGGCCCTTACCTTTTCAACAAAGAAATAGACGGCCTAAGTCGCCTTAAGCAAATAGATATTGAGCGAAATTCACTGCGGGTAAGTAATTATCAAGGTGGTCTCGGGCAAGTTAGTCATTTTGTCAGTGCCGCCAGTGATCATTATCAAGACGTTGCGAAAATTGCTGCGATAAGTGATATTCATGGTCAAGTGGCTATCTTTAAGCAGCTATTACGTAATAACGGGGTTATCGACAATCAGTTAAATTGGCGCTGGGGAACTGGGCATTTGGTCATTACCGGTGACATATTCGATCGCGGTGATACCGTCACCGAGGCACTATGGTTGGTGTTTAAACTAGAGCAGCAAGCAAAGGCTGCGGGCGGCAAGGTCCATTATCTATTGGGTAACCACGAATACATGGTGCTGCGCGGGGACGATCGCTACATCCATGACAAATACCGCCATACCTTAGCGCTAATGGACACCGACTTAAAGGGACTCTTTTCTAACACCACAGTACTTGGCCAATGGCTACGCAGTAAATCGACGGTGATTAAAATTAATGACTATGTGTTTATGCACGGCGGTATCCATCAGGACTTTCTCGATTTGAACTTAACACTAGAGCAAGCCAATCTGCGCTTTCGTCAGAGTATTGGTCAATCAAGGAAAACATTAAAAGAACAAGCGGTAACTCAGGTGTTGTATGGCAGGACGGGGCCTATTTGGTATCGCGGTTACTTTAAGCCTGGCGAGTTAAGCGATAAAGATATAGACACAATTCTGACGCAGCTTGGGGCTAAACACATCGTGGTTGGTCATACTTCACAGTCACAACTGGAAACACGTTTTGGTCAACGGGTGATTGCTATCGACAGCTCAATCAAAAATGGTGTGAAAGGCGAGTTGTTGATTATTAAGGCCAACGCTCAAGGGGGCGATGAGTTGATTAGAGGCACCATGAACGGCGCGCAGTCGCCACTCAATAGGCATAGCCTTGTTTTTGTATACAATATACGGTAGTGTTGGCTCAACAATAATAACAAGAGCATGGTATGAGCCAATCAATAGAAACATCACCCTCGACGCCACAATCTTCACCCACCAACATAAAACGATTGGGGCTGCTAGCCTCTATTAGCTCCCTTGGTTATGTGTTTTGGCTAGTCGGCGGCATGGAACTTATCGAACGGGTAGCCTATTACGGGGTGAAAACCGTGGCCGGATTATATGCCACCGATCCCGTATCTAAAGGCGGTCTGGGCGTTACCATGACCGAGTTTGGCTCATTATTAATGGCGTGGGCGTTAGTCCAATCGTTTGTGCCGGTCTTTATTGGCGGATTAGCCGATCGTATCGGCTACAAAGAAACCATCGCGCTGTCCACCGCGACCAAAATAGGCGGCTATTTGCTGATGGCGTTCTTCCCTACCTATTGGGGATTCATGGCGGGCGCGATTGTGCTGGCATTGGGTACCGGGATATTTAAACCGGGCATTCAAGGCACCTTAGTTAAGGCGACCAATAGTAAAAACTCCACCATGGCGTGGGGTATTTTCTATCAAATGGTCAACATAGGTGGCTGGATCGGGCCATTAATAGCGGCGCAGCTGCGCATTCTCGATTGGCAAAACGTGTTCTTTGCCTGTAGCGCAATTATCAGCATCAACTTCGTGTTGTTACTCTTATACAAAGAGCCAGGCAAGGATGAGCGGGTCAAACAGCAAGCACAGCAGCAGCAGGCGGCAGGTATTAAACAGCCTTCGCTATGGCGCGCATCGATTAAAGAATTTGCCCAGCCCCATCTAATCCTATACACCCTAATTTTTTCTGGATTTTGGTTTATGTTCATGGCGTTATTTGACGTCTTGCCGGTGCATATCCGTGATTGGATCGACACCAGTGCAATCGTCACTACGCTGTTCGGTGACTCGGGCACCGATTCGATGGCATGGCGTGGTGTATTGGGCATCGCGCAAGACGGCATGAATATACTGCCCGAAGGGATGATGAATCTTAATTTTGGCATGATCATGCTGACCTGTTTCATTTTCGCGGCATTGGCGCAGCGTCTTGGCACCATGAATAGTTTAGTGGTGGGCACGTTGTTGTGTAGCGCGGCATTATTTATTATTGGCGGCGTACATTCCGCATGGTTTATGGTGCTGGCGATATTTACCTTCAGTGTCGGCGAGATGTTGGCCAGTCCCACATCGTATAAGCTGATTGCTAATATTGCGCCGGACGACAAAAAAGCCATGTATCTGGGCTTTAAAGATTTACCGCTAGGCATTGGTTGGGTCGCCGAGAGTTATGTCGGGCCGATGTTGTATGACAAGTATGCCGCCAAAGAAACCCTGTCTAAGGCGCTATTACAACAAGATTATGGCTTTAGTGAGGCTGCAATAAACAACATTGCGCAGGGCGAATATTTCACCCACTTGGTGAATGCCAGTGGCCAGAGCAGTGAACAGATGACCGAGGTACTCTATCAAGCGAACAACATCGGGCTAGTCTGGTTTGTGATGGCCATGGTTGGTGTGTGTTCGGCGGTCGGCCTAGTGATTTATGCGCGCTGGATAGTCAGTGTTCGTTCGTCATTAAATCAGCAGCAAAAAGCCTGTATCGACTGAAATTAATGCTTGCTCATTGACTAAAAGTGACCATAATCGAGCTATATTTTTTACCGAGTGATTATGTGTGCATTTATTAACGATCGACGTATTAGGCAAGCCATTGCGCTTAGAAGGTTCAATGGCTGGCTGGCAGCAATTATTTTGGGGTGAACAATGCGTCAGCCAACTTGATGCCACCGCTCAAGAGGGCGATAAATCAAGCTTTGAACATAAGTTTTCTCTGCAAACACAAGCAGCGCCAGTCGCGACCGTCGAGCAATCAATCGATGTCACAACACCTGCGCTGACCAATGAGATAGTGGTTGAGTTGAGTGTCGATATCCTATGGCAACCCTTCGCACTAACCTATAACCTAATCATCGACGGCCAATCGGTCACCCAAGATAGCCTCAACGAGAAAAGCATCGAACAGCGCGCGGTGATTGAGCCGACAACCAAACCGCCAACCAAATTTAGTTTCATTGGCATGGCGGGACTAGGCCTCAAGCTGCTTAAAAGTGCCAAGGTGATTAAGGTGCTATTTGCCGCCGGTAGTTTGGCAGCCTATAGCTGGTTGTTCTCCATTGAATTTGCCATCGCGCTCATTCTTTGCTTAGTGTTTCATGAGTATGGCCATATCCGCGCGATGAAATATTTTGGCCTAAAAACTAAGGGTATTTACCTTATTCCGTTTGTTGGTGGCTTGGCACTTAGCGATGATAAGATTAATACTCGCTGGCAGGATGTCGTTATCTCGATCATGGGGCCGTTTTTCGGTCTCATTCTCTCCATTGCATGTCTCATCGGTTATTGGATCACCGACTTGGAGCTATTGGCGGGTCTGGCGGTATTTAACGCCTTGCTTAACTTGTTTAATTTACTGCCTGTATTGCCACTCGATGGCGGCCATGTGCTTAAGAGTATCGCGTTTTCGGTCAACTCAAAGATAGGCATCATTGCTTGTGTCATGGGGGCCTTGCTTGGCGTGTATATTAGCTATCATTTCGGCTTGGCCTTATTGGGATTCTTGCTGGCTATCGGCAGCTTCGAAATTGTGCTGGAATACAAACGCCGCCATCTGAGTGATTTGTTGCCGCTTGATCGCTACGGACAAATTGTCTCTAGCGCATGGTACATCCTTACCGTTGGTGGGCTTAGCGCCATTATTTGGCTGGTGGGTCAAACAGAGAACGACGCGCTATCGTTGCCACTCAAGATTTTAGCCAGCTAAGGTGCGACTGGCAAAGTATATCAGTGGCGCAGGCTTGTGCTCAAGGCGCGCCGCATCGCGCCTGATTGACCAACGCCAAGTGTCGGTCAACGGGCAATTAGCTGACCACCTATGTTTTGTCGATGACAACGACGAGGTGATGGTCGATGGTGAGCTGATTAAAGCGCCAACACATCGCCACTATTGGCTCTACCACAAAGCTGTCGGTATCGATTGTAATTTTAATGAAAGCGATAGCGACAGCTTAGTTAATCACATTAAGCAGCCGCCTAATATTCGCCTGTTTCCCGTTGGCCGATTAGACAAAGACTCCCATGGCTTGCTGCTGTTAACCAATGATGGCGAGCTGTGTCATCGACTATTGTCGCCGCAATTTAAACAACCCAAAGAATATTTAGTCCAGGTTAAACCCTGCTATCAGCGTATCTCATCGGGCCAAGCAAAGCTTGATCAGGGTTTTGCGCGAGCACTAAGCGATGGGGTACTGCTAGACGGTGAATTAACCTTGCCATGTGAGGTGAGTATTATAAGTGATAACCAATTTATCATCGTGTTAAAACAAGGGCTTAATCGTCAAATAAGGCGCATGGCCCAATCACAAGGCTTTAAGGTTATCGACCTAAAGCGGCGCGCGTTTGCCGATCTCACCTTGCAAGACTTACCCGTTGGCGAGCAGCGCCAATTAAGCGAAAAAGAAATCACTAATCTGCTTGTTTGCCAAGGCTAAGTAGTTATAATTGCGCTCAATAGTTGTTTATTTTTTATTGAGTATTAGATGTCTTTTTTAAACAAATTACGCCTTTTGGTCACGGCAGGACAGGGCATTACCGGCTCAAATATTAAAGTGGATGTGCTCGACGATCCCATCGCAATGTTTGGCGATTGGTATGGTCAAGCCCAAGACTCTGGCATCGTATTACCAGAATCTCTTACCCTAGCCACAGCCACCAAGTCTGGCATGCCATCGGCACGCGTGGTATTACTAAAATCCTTTGATGACACAGGTTTTACCTTCTTCACCAATTACAATTCGCGTAAAGGCAATGAACTAAAGGACAACCCACAGGCCGCAATGGTATTCCATTGGAATATTCTGCAGCGTCAGGTGCGTATCGAAGGGCGAATTGAGCGAGTGAGCGAACAAGAATCACTGGCGTACTTTCACTCTCGCGTCCGTGGTAGTCAAATTGGCGCCTGGGCTTCTTATCAGAGCAGTGAGATTCCTGACCGTGAGATGCTAGCCGCTAAAGTTAAGGAATTAGAGGCAAAGTATCAAGGCAAGGAAATCCCTTTACCACCTTTTTGGGGCGGCTTTAAGCTAGTGCCCACTTACATCGAACTATGGCAGGGACGCGCAGACAGGCTCCACGATCGCTATTACTTCACCCAAACAGACAATGGCTGGCAGCGCACTCGGCTCAGCCCATAAACCCACCCTAAGGATATACGATGCTCAAGCGACTAGAACACAAGATTCCGCCACCATTATGGGGCGTGCTATTTGGCCTGCTGATGTGGGTTGTAGCCAGCACTGCACCGCTGCTAACCTTTGATTTTAGTCAGCGCCTACTTCTTAGCGCGCTGATTGGCGGCGCTGGCTTGAGTGTCGATCTGTATTCACTCCTGCTCTTTTTTAAAGCCAAGACCACGGTGAATCCGCTAAAACCATCAGCCTCAGCGTTGGTGACCGGCGGCATGTATCGCTTTAGTCGTAATCCAATGTATCTAGGCATGCTATTGCTGCTGTGTGGCTGGGCGGTTTATCTTGGCGCGCTGAGTGCATTATTATTAGCGCCGCTGTTTATAGTGGTGCTCAATCGCCTGCAGATCATGCCGGAAGAGCGAATGTTAGCAAAACTGTTTCCCAAGGATTATTCCGGCTATTGCAGCCAAGTGAGACGCTGGTTATAGGTTTTTTAACCACATTGGGCAAATGCTGCGCAGTTAAACAATTAATTGCGATTTACCCTTTACAACAAATGACTATCTTTGTATTATCCTGCTCGAACTTTGCGGAGAGATGGCAGAGTGGTCGAATGCACCGGTCTTGAAAACCGGCAACGGTTTATCCCGTTCTAGGGTTCAAATCCCTATCTCTCCGCCACTCATTTAGAAAAGCCCGTTATATCGAATGATATAACGGGCTTTTTGCTTTGTAGCGCGCTGTTAAAGCAACGGTTTATAGCATCGCCAGAGCTAGGGTTCAAATCCCTATCCCTGCGCCACTCATTTAGAAAAGCCCGTTAACATGAAAATGTTAACGGGCTTTTTGCTTTTTAGCGCGAAGTTAAAGCAACGGTTTATTGCATCGCCAGAGCTAGGGTTCAAATCCCTATCTCTGCGCCACTCATTTAGAAAAGCCCATTATATCGAATGATAATATTAATTTATTGACGGGCTTTTTGCATTTTAGCGCTTCGGAAGCTAAACAGGACAGCGGTTTATTCCAATGCCTGATGCTAGGGTTCACGTCCAATCCTTATTGCGATTATGCGATTACGGTGATTCTAATAAAGAGAATAACACTCATATTGCAGTCGTGAAAATTAGCTAAGCCTTTGTTTCAATTTCTATTCCAGCGTGATAGATTATCATTGGATTTTTTATATGAAAATAGAATATAGCTTTTATGCGGTTAGTAAACAGAAACCGGAGTAAGCTATATCGTTTATTTTTATCATTTTGACCAATAGCAATAATTCACAAGTGCATCTCTTGTGGGCACATAAGCCAATTTGCTTAGGTTTGAGGACTTGTAAAGAATGAAAAGCTACTTACTTATCACCGTCGTACTTAGTAGTATTCTAATGGGCTGTGCTAAAACGACTCCAAAACCGACAACTAACCCAATGAATAGTAATCAGGCGGTTCATGTTGCTAAAGATAGCCGGTCAAACACAAATACAAATGCAAATAAGGACAAATTTGTTGCAGTAGCGCTAGATGAAAAAACCAAGGCCCTGAGTGATCAAGGGCGTTTATTTAAGGTCGAGCGTTTTAGCCGTAACGGTGTATTACTCGACAAGATAAACTTACCCTCAAAACTTATGTTTGGCTTTGATAAAGACAAAGTTGATAAGCAAGCCCATTCGGCGCTTAATCAACTTGTTGCGAGTTACAAACAAGCATTTGACTCTAACTATATCTATGTTGTGGGGCACACGGACTCAGATGGCGTAGCGTCCTACAATATGGGGCTATCTTCGCGACGTTCGATGAACGTTGTTAAGCAACTCCAAACCTATGGCGTTCGCTCCGACAATCTATATGTTATTCCCGCTGGTGAAAACATGCCATTGGTGGCAAATAACTCGGGTGTGAATAAGGCAAAGAATAGGCGCGTAGAGATCTATTTGTCACAATCTAGGGATTTAGCCTTGCATTACATTCGAGACGCCGTTTGCCCTGAAAATTCGTGTTCTTATGCGAAGGTCTCAATTTTGAAAGTCGACCGAAACTTTGGTATGACCAATAAACGGGTTGATTTTAACATTCCAGAATCTATTGTGATCATGGAATCCGATTATAAAGAACGTCATATGGCGTTGAGTAAAAAAGAGCGAGAGATACAAGCATTTCCTATCTTAGTGAGAGATCTTCGGATTCTTGTTTTTTATCGACGCTATACACCATTATCTAAAGATTACTTAATCAAGCCTAACGACAAACGCAGGCAGCGTTTGGCGAATCAATTATAGCAACTCAGGAGAGAAGAAAAGCGATGAAGTTCGAAGAATTAAAGCTAAATATCGAGAGTTTTCTAAATGCAAAACCTTTAGAAGAGGAAGATATATATGTGGAAAACCATTTAGCTAATGTTGCTGAAAAAGAGATGAATGGCTGCGATGGTATTTTATTTACAGATGATAAAAATCACACGCAAGCTATGCGCACTGAAATAATAAAGAAATATCGTGATAAATTTGTTAACTGGAAACATGCGTTTGAGGGATTCATTCAACGGTTGTCAGAGGTGAAAACAGAGAATAGTTCTTCAAAAACAACTTCAGAGTTAAATAAATTGATTCGAGAAAAAGAAGAAACAATGGAGTCCGCTCGCGTTGTTTTTTCTCGTGAAAATAATTATAAAGATGCCCAAACAGAAAAAGAAGGCACGCATGACCGTTATCATCGAATGCTCAAAGACAATGGTGGAAAACCACCTCGCATGACCCCATTTTGGGTCTATCTACCGGGGTTGATAGGTGTAGGAGTGGTTGAGGCCCTTATCAACTATTCTACATTCGAAGAGAAATTCGACGCCGCTGGTTTGGCCATGGGAATGACATTGGTTATAGCCTGTGTATTTGCGGCTGTGTCGCATGTTCACGGTGGCTATTTGAAGCAGCGTCACGCATTAATTGGCCGTGATGTTGAGAAAAGCAAAAGGAACCAAACATATATCGTTCAAGCGGTTGCATCCTTACTGCTTGCAGTTGCACTGGCAGGCCTAATTATGATTCGTTATTACGTTATTCAGGACGAAATTAGCCAGTCTCCATTTGGCAATGGTTTGCCAGGTGCTGGTTTACCTGGTGCCGAAACAGAAGATCCTTCAGTTTGGGCGTTGCTAATGCCAACTATTCTATTTAATTTGGCGGTATGGGGGCTTGGCACGTTTGTATCATATTGGGTTCATGATGCTCGACCTGATTTCAAGGAAGCAAAGCGTGATTATGAGAAGGCGGCTAAAAAATTCCGTGTCCTTGATAATAAACTCAATGAAGAATATGACCAAATCGATGCTAAGTTTACAAGAGAAACATCAGAGTTAAAAAATCGTATTGAGATAGAATCGAAAGAAGCACAAAAAGCACAGCAATTAATTAGCCTGCTCGAACAGGAGCATAATAAAATGGTTGAAGCAACATTGTTGCGCATTAACGATGGGTTACGTCAATATCGAAACACTTTTGTCAGTATTGCAAAGTCAAAAAATAAATTGGACCTCAAGGTTGGTGCTCAGCAATTTGATTTAGATACTTATTTATCAATAGAAATTGACTTTAATTCACATAACTTATCAGTCTAGGTAACGCTTAAAATGATGAAAATATTATCAATAATTTTACTCGGTGCTGCGTTTATTTTTCAGCTATTGACACCTGCAAACGCAAATTTATTTAAATCTGCTGGGGGGGGATTAAAAGCTTACTGTGACGTACCGTCCCCTAGGCAAACAATTATTTATCTCGATCAATCTGTAATCGCCAAAAACGATCCTGATTGGTATCGTGATATTCAAAATAAAATTAAGTTTCTGCCTAGTGAGCGCATCCACTTTGCCATGATTACTGCACAAGATAGTCGAATCAAAGAGATTTGGTCCGTTTGTCATCCAAGTATGTCGCCAGAGGCATATAAAAAAGCCAAGAAAAATCAAAGTATTTGGAAGAAAGGCGTTGATAAAGCGTTGAAAGATACTCAAAAGTTTTATAACAAATACGTGCTAAACGCACTGTCAGCACCACTTGCAACATCTCCATTGACGGAAAAGCCAAGTTACAATGGTAACTTCCCGGCTAAGTCTCTTGTGGAAGCAATATATTATGATTCGAGTCGTTACAATTTAAGTAATGGTGTAACACGAGTTATTTTATTTTCGGATATGGTTGAGAACTCAAAATTAGTATCAGCACAAAAGCTGACGAGCCCAGAAGACAGCAAAATATTAGCCAGAAAAGCAGCTAAGCGCTTCCCGCTCGATTTAAAAAATACTGAGTTTTATGTTTACGGTGTTGGGTATACTCATAAAGATAGTGAGTTAGATCGGAACTTAGAGACGTTCTGGCGCTATTGGCTTAACAATTCAGGCGCGCATCTTAAGTCATTTCATGCGCAGTTAAACATAGCCAACAGTGACGAAATATTTGAGGCAGTGTCATTCACCGGCGTAATGAAGCAATTAGATGGCAGCAAGGCCGCCGCACAGCTGCGAATAGGTTATGGCGTAAATGGTAATCTTCTAAATAGTTGGTTTGGCATTCGGGATATTCGATACCCCATCAGCGGGATTTATCAATGCAAAGGTGGTAAGTGTAACATTGATGCCAAAATTGCATTCGGCGATGAAGCTGCCAATATGTTTCAGGCAAAAGATGCGCTTAAACTCAATGGCACGCGAAATATGCTAAGCGGTACCATTGGTGCCGTAGATGATTTAACCCGTACTTCGGATGGCAAAGCCTTTTCGATGAAAGTGGTGTTTGAGCAAGACAGTAAGCTGCGCTTTTAAGGATAGAGCTTAGTAACAACAGTTGGTCTTTCTTACTTAAAATGCGCGTCGGTTCATCACTGGCGCGCATTTTAAGCTTTCAACCTAGTCGTAGTTGCACACTTAGTATAGCGCTCAAGGTGACGCTAATGAGCGAATCTAGCCGTAACAATTTTACCTTTAAGCACCTCAATTTCTGGAGAAAAATATTCCTAATCTTACTTTGGTTAGTTAATCTGCCGATATCGTTGTTGTTGATAAGCTTGAGTTTTTACAAGCTAGATACTGCTCCAGTTGCTCTGACTGCTCTGACTGCTTTGGCGATATTGGGCATATTTAATTTTTTATTCGTCGTTTGGGTGCATATTGCTATTGTTAATAGAAGTCTCACCCAATTGAAATGGATTGCATTCTTCATGATTATCCCATTTGTGAATCCACTGGGCTTGTTAATCATGTTGTCGATAATTCGGGTGACCAAGATAGAGTTACAAGGTAAATCATCTTAGCCATTAACACTCTGCCGAAGTACTATCAGTTTCAGTGCTTGGCGCTTTTCCCACCAAGAAGTTTTTATTTAAGTCGCTTATTAGCTGACCAGTGCTATCAAACTGGCTCGCATAGGTCCCTAGCCTCGATTGATCAACTTGCCAATTAGTCAGTCTACCGATGGCATAATTACCAAACGTAAAAGATTGATATTAATCGAGTAATTCAAGGAAGTCGCCTAACCTCCTTTATCTAAACACACCCGAATCGACTAAATGAGCAAGCTTACAGCTCAAACATCACGTCAATGCGAATGTTCTATTTGCTGCCTATCGTTATTACAGCATATAGACTACTCGGGATATCGAGTAATAACGTCCAAAAATAAATAACGATCAAATCATACTTGCCAAATGTTATGTTATAACATAACATAACGTTTTTAGTGTTATAGTATAACAAAGGTAGTTATGAAAACTGATTCACCATCAACGCTTTCGCCGTTAACTCAATCGCCATTAAAGCATTCTCTTCCAAAGCTAAGTCAATTAGCCAAAGTGATCTCTGTATCATTGTTGTCCGTGGCGTCGTATAGCGCAGCGAGCGATGAGATAGAAGTCATTGAAGTTTCGGTGTCTCGCATTCAAGCCAAACTTAATGAAATCCCCGCCAGTATTTCGGTGATTACTCATGAAGACATTGAGCGCCTAACACCGAACAAACTCAGTGATTTACTGCGCTATCAACCGGGCATTAGTGTCGATAAGTCAGGGGATCGCCACGGCGAAGCCAACATTAATATTCGTGGCATCGGGGGCAATAGAGTACTAGTTGTCAAAGATGGCATGGTGATGCCTGAGGGGTTTGGCTCAGCAGGCACTACGCAAGGGCGTGGTAACTTTGACCCGTTTAACCTCCAGCAAGTCGAAATTTTAAAAGGGCCAGCGTCGGCATTGTATGGCAGCAATGCCCTTGGCGGCGTGGTGTTAATGACCTCGGCAGACCCACAGTCATTATTGGCAGATAGCGATGGCAAGATGCGCCAATCATTTAACGCAGGTTACTTCTCAGAGGATGAGCGTTACCGTGTTGGCGCAACGACAGTGGGCAAGGTTGCGGCTGGTTTTGGCCTAGTTCAAATGCAGCATCAAGGATTTGGCGAGTCAGACATTAATAGTGATGTGGTCAATAACCCTAAAGATGGTCAGTCAAATAACCTGTTAGTGAAATGGAAATATGTTGAAGGTGATGACCACATCATTGAGCTGATTGCCGATTATTATAAGCAAGATGCCGACAATAGCTTTAATTCACAACTGGGCCCTGTTTCAAAAAGCCCGGGTAAGGCAATAACTCTATCGACGGCAAACGATCAATCGACCGTCTTTCGCGCCGCCATCAAGCATCAAATCCTAGGTTTAGATTTTCTCGACAAACTGCAATGGCAACTCGATTATCAAACATCGAACTACAAGCAATTTGAACAAGAGCAGGTGCAAGGTAGCACATCAAGCACCCTTGAAGTTGAATGGGAAGAGTTCGAACAAAAACAACTCGGCATTAATCTGCTAGTCGAAAAAGAATGGGGTGAACATCAGGTTGTCGCTGGTATCGATCTATTGGGTAGAACCCTGTCGCGGCCAACACTTATCGTAAATAATGATTTAATCGCTAACACCAAAGACTCAGGCACGCGTTCTAAAACATTTCCTGACGCAGATGTCACGCAGTATGGCGCCTTCATTCAAGACCACTTCCAAGCGACTGACTCGTTTAAAGTAGTTGCTGGAGTTCGTTACGATTACTTTAAAAACAATCCTAAGCCTGACGAAGACTACCGCAACGTAGACCTTGCAAACTCGCAAGTGGCTACCGATAAATTCTCCGATGATACCGTATCGCCGCACCTAGGCTTGGTTTGGAATTTCTCTGATCAAACCTCACTGTTTACTAATTACTCGACAGGCTTTAGAGCGCCGCCAATAGCTAAGCAATACATTAGTAAAACCATTTTTTCGCGCAAGCCACACGAAGTTATTCCAAACACCGACCTAGGGTCTGAGCAGAGCCGTGGTGTTGAACTTGGTCTGCGCTGGAACAACGAACTGGCCAACGTAGAAGTCTCTGCTTATCACAACCGATATGATGATTTTATCGATAGCAAAACCATTGGCTATCGTGGTGATGTGCGTCAAATTCAGTATCAAAATGTGAGTGAAGTGACGATCAAAGGATTTGAGGTTAGCGCTAATGTCTTAATTGATTCATTACTCCCACAAGGCTGGAGCGGTGATATTAAAGCCGCCGTTAGCATTATTGATGGTGAAAACTCTACCGACGCTACCGGTTTAAACAGCGTGTCGCCAAGCAATGCGGTGATTGGTGTGTCGTTAAAGCCAAATGATCAATGGTTATTCGATTGGCACATTCGCGTGGTTGATAAAGCGGGCGACGCCGAACCTCTGGTGAATCACGGACGTGCATTGCCAGCCTTTGAACCCGCGGGTTATGCCGTGCAAGATTTATCAGTACGCTACATGCCAAACAAACAGTTTGCAGTCTCACTCGGTCTTTATAACGCTTTTGATAAAAAATACTGGGGCGCGCACAACAAAGGTGATGATGCATCAAGAGACCTGGAAGGATCGGTCGCCGCCGGACGTAACTTCGCGTTAACCGCGAGCTACAACTTCTAGTACTTAATCTTCATATACTCATAAGTATCAGGCGGCTTGTCAATAATTCGACAAAAAGGCGATGAAGCGCGGAACATTCCCGTTTTTTATCGCCTTAAATGACGAATTGACCAATGAAAAAATCAGGGATGATTTTTTAGTATTTACCGCAGGCGACTGCATGGATGCAGAAGGTAGAGCAACGCAGGAGCTGTTGCCGAAATGCGGATTTAATACGGTATTGAATAGTCAATTTGTGATTTAAGATCAGCGATAAACCTTCGGGTCGCCTTTCTTTTGGATACTTTTCTTTGGCGAAGCAAAGAAAAGTATGTGGTGCGCGTGCATAGGAGCTCAGTCAAGCAGAGCAAATAAATAGCGCATCAAAAATACAATAAAAGTCAGAATTTTCGTAAGTGTATGGCATTTGACTTTTTTGCCTTCCTCAATTGGAGTGATTATGCTCAAAACAATATTTACCGCCAAAATTTTTACCCTCGTGACACTAATATTAACCGCGCTTGTTACAACTGTCGTTTATCAGTCTTATTTTTCGCCCACTAAAGTGGGCTTAGTAAGTTACCGCGATTTTCAGGCGGCGCGATTAATCAAAGCAAATGACAGCGATTGGATCACTATTTCAACGCTCGATAAAACGGCGACAGATGATTATCGCGATTTTGATGTTATTTACCTGTTTGGTCGTGGCCTGTCTTTAAGCAGTGATCAAATTGATGCGTTTAATGAGGCAGCTAAAAGCGGCGTTAGCATCATGGTGCAAGCTGGCAGCAACCCTAAGGTTGATGTCACTAGCCTTAAAGGGGAGCAACTTGACGCAGTGCAAGGATATTGGCGCTTTGGCGGTAGTTTTAATTACCAAAACCTACTGCGCTATAGCCGCACCATCTTAGATGATAAAACATTTGGCGTTGAGCCAGCGCAGCCGGTTCAAAAAATTGACCGCGACGTGCTATTTCATCTTGATGAAAGTAAGACCTTTACCAAAGTGACTGATTATCAGGCTTATTACCAAGGGCTTGAGAATTATTCGCCGCAGGGCAAGAAAATAGCGCTGATCACCAGCGTGCCGGGGCCTTTTAACAGTAATCGTGACCATCTTGATGCGTTGATTAACCAACTTGAACAAGCGGGCATGCAGGTTTATCCGATTGCTAGTCGCGGGCGACGTCTTAGTCTGCTTAAAGAAATATCACCAGATGCGGTCATTATGATGCCCCACGGACGATTGCAACAAGGTAGTGGCACAACGGCAATCGATTGGTTAAAGGCGCAAAACATTCCACTATTTGCGCCATTATCTGTCTTTGAAAATCATAAAAAATGGCGCGACAACCCACAAGGCTATCGTGGCGGCATGTTAACCATGAACGTGGTGATGCCTGAAATTGATGGCGGCATCGTTCCTTATGTGATTAATGCTCAGTTTAGTGACGAGCATAACATGCAAATATTTAAGGCGATCCCAAAGCGTCTAACTTCGTTTATCGAGATGATTAAACACTGGTTTGTGCTAAAAAACAGACAAAACAGCAATAAAAAAATAGCGATCGTTTACTTTAAAGGCCCGGGTAAAAACGCGCTAACCGCTGGCAATATGGAAGTGGTGCCATCGCTCTATAATACCCTGCATCAGCTTAAAGCTAAGGGCTATGACTTAGGTAACTTGCCCGATGATTATGCGCAGTTTAAAGCAGATATAAATCGTCAAGGCGCAGTCATGGCGCCTTATGCGCCGGGGCAACTAGAGACCTTTTTTAAAGAGGGCGATCCTGCGCTAGTTGAAGCGTCTGTTTACAGCGATTGGTGTTTCAATTATTTGGCGCCGGGCATGTGCGATCAAATTAATGTGAAGTATGGCCCGCCACCGGGTGATTTTATGGTGACGAAGCAAGCGGGTAAGTCGTATCTTGGTGTGGCTCGCGTGCAATACGGCAACATTGTGTTATTGCCACAGCCACTGCCGGGCATTGGTAAAGATAGCTTTAAGTTGATTCACGGTAACGATGAAGCGCCGCCACACAGCTACGCTGCGCCTTACATGTGGATTAAATCTGTGTTTAAAGCGGACGCTATTTTCCATTATGGCACCCACGGCAGTCTCGAGTTTACCCGGGGCAAACAAGTGGCCTTATCGTCAAAAGACTGGGCCGATGCTCTCATCGGTAATACGCCGCATTTCTATGTTTACACCATGAGTAATGTTGGTGAGGCGATTATTGCCAAACGCCGCACCTATGCCACCATTTTGTCTCACCTAACGCCGCCGTTTCAAGAGTCGGGTCTATACAGTGAGCTTAAAACCTTAGGGGATGCGATAAACGATTATCAGCTAACCGCAGGGGCAGTGCAGCTAGAATTAGCCAAGCAAATTAATAAACTCATTATTTCCCTCGAATTAAATCAAGATCTCGAACTAAGCGATGAGCAATTAGCACTCACCGCTGATGCATGGAAGAAGCAAGTATTTGATCCCGCCGCTAAGTGGTTAGAAACTATTGCGCAAGCCAAGATAACCCAAGGTTTGTACACCTTAGGTAATCCGTTTACGCGCCAGCAAGCTTCAGAGACAGCCTTACTGATGACCATAGATACTTTGGTCAAAAAATACAGCGAGTTGGTTAACTTTAATTTGGTTGCCAAGGTGGATGATAAAGCGCTAAGAGCGTTGGCTAAATCATGGATTGAGCGCGTGTTAGCAGGGCAGAGCAGCGATCACGTTGTTGAGGACATCTTACTTAATCATCGGATCGAGAGCTCGTCTAAAAAAGGCACGCTTGTGCTGACTAGCGCCAAGCAGCGACAGCTGATTAATCAAAGCAAAGCATTGTTCACTCAAACACTGAGCAATGTTCCCCGGTATCGTCAGCACTTTTTACAAGGGGCTGATAACGAGATGCGCAGTATTGGTAATGCCATAGCTGGTGGCTATATCGCGCCAAGCTCAGGCGGCGATCCTATCGTCAACCCAGCGGCGCTGCCAACGGGGCGTAACATGTTCTCGATTGACGCCGAGAAAACCCCAAGTGTCGCCGCATGGAATGTGGGTAAAGAGTTAGCACAAATGTTGCTTGCTACCCACAAAGAGCAGTCGGGCCATTATCC
>Ga0105359_10000604_pt1 | contig 30363 bp, 23 predicted proteins | sample GOMGulsemesocosm_6_FD_83659 | JGI IMG/M metagenome (GOLD analysis project Ga0105359, IMG submission 83659) | Methane-oxidizing microbial communities from mesocosms in the Gulf of Mexico - GOM8C Gulf of Mexico | ecosystem: Environmental > Aquatic > Marine > Cold seeps | place: Gulf of Mexico...
TTATATTGTAGAGCGAAAGACGGGATTTGAACCCGCGACCCCCACCTTGGCAAGGTGATGCTCTACCCCTGAGCTACTTTCGCAGTCATTATGTTTAAAGATCGTAGCGATACGTATGCCGTATTGCGGTTGCAAATTTAGGACTTTTTATAGAAAGACAAAGGCTTTTTAGCTTTTTTTTGCGATTTTCTTCTAAGTATTTTCTTAAGTCTTGTTTTTCAGTCTAAAAAAAATATATTTGTACGCACTAAAATCATATATTGAATGCAAATTACTCAAACTACAAAACAAAAAATGAATTTTTCCTTACTCTTGACGGATTTTAAGCAGTTAACAAAAGTAGGATTATCTTTAAGTGTCGTCTTTTCTTCGGTTGCCGGATATTTATTAGCGGTAGACACTATAGACTTTACTATTCTATTTCTTTTAGCCATCGGAGGTTATTTAATGGTAGGTGCATCAAATGCATTTAATCAGGTGATAGAACACGATACGGACGCCTTGATGAAAAGGACTATGAATAGGCCTATTCCAGCAGGAAGAATGTCTATAAAAACAGGCTTGCTTATAGCTGTTATAATGGCAATGTTTGGAATTGCTATCCTGTATAGTATCAACCCTAAAAGTGCTTTTTTTGGGGTAATATCTATTTTTATATATACCAGTATTTATACACCATTAAAATCAAAAACGCCCCTATCTGTTTTTGTGGGAGGGATTCCGGGGGCTATTCCTTTTATGTTGGGATGGGTTGCGGCAACTGATGCCTTTGGAATAGAACCAGGGATGTTGTTTATAATTCAGTTTTTTTGGCAGTTTCCTCATTTTTGGGCCATAGCATGGTTGCAATTTGACGAATATAAGAAAGCGGGATTCAATTTAATGCCCATGGGTAAAAAAGACGGAAATGCGATCAGGCAAATTATTATTTATACCATTTGTTTAATGATTGTTTCTGTGTTGCCAGTGTTGAAAATGACAGGTAGTTTTTATATTCACCCAATTACAGCTATTATTGTGTTTAGTTTGGGGGCTTATATGTTGTATTTTGGATTTCGTTTGTATAAGCATAGAAACGATAAAGAAGCACGAAAATTAATGCTATCTAGTGTTTTATATATAACTTTAGTCCAAATTATATATGTAGTAGATAAGTTTTTACACTAACATCCCAATACTATAACCAACAACCAACAACTAACAACAAATAACTAACAAACGATGAACAATACCTTAAAAGAAGAATTAATAGCAGCAAAGCGCAAATCAGCAAAACCCATGTTGTGGGTTTCTTTGGTAAGTATGACCATGATGTTTGCAGGATTAACGAGTGCTTATGTGGTAAGCAGTAAAAGAGACGATTGGGTGGCATTTGATTTACCTGAATCATTTAATTACAGTACCCTTTTAATTTTATTAAGTAGTGTTACTTTTTATGTAGCAACACGATTTATAAAAAAGAATAATAGTAAAGTTACTACGCAACTATTAGTACTAACATTAGCACTGGGACTCGGGTTTGGTTTTTTTCAATACCAAGGGTTTCAAGAATTGTATTATCAAGGGCATGTTTTTGCAGGCGCAGAAAGCACGGTTAAATCATACTTTTTATATGGAATTACCTTTCTACACTTTTTACATGCAATTGCAGGAGTTATAGTTCTTTTGGTAGTGATTTATAATACTATAAAAGGAAAGTATTCAAGTTCGAATTCTTTGGGTTTAGAACTGGGGGCAATTTTCTGGCATTTTGTTGATGCCTTATGGATTTACCTATTTTTCTTCTTCTATTTTTTTAGATAAAAAAAAATAGTATATATTTGGCTCACTAACAAAACAAAAACAAATACTTTATGAAAGCAACTTCTGCTTTAGATTCTGGCGTGGATAGCTGGGATGGAGGGGGTAAGGAGCCTTTGAAGGCGAGTTATGGCAAAATGATGATGTGGTTTTTTATCCTATCAGATGCTTTAACCTTTTCAGGGTTTTTAACCGCTTATGGCTTAATGAGATTTAAATTTAGCGATACTTGGCCTATTGCCGATCAAGTTTTTAATCATTTTCCATTTATGCATGGCGATCATCCAATGTACTTCGTGGCATTGATGACATTTATTCTGATTTTTTCATCTGTTACCATGGTGTTAGCTGTTGATGCAGGACATCGTCAGGACAAAAGAAAGGTGACTTCTTATATGTTCTTGACCATTATTGGAGGATTGATATTTTTGGGTTCACAAGCCTGGGAATGGAAAAACTTTATTGGAGGAAACATGGGGGCCATTCAAATGCATGATGGTAAAATTATTCAATTTGTAAACGCTGATGGCAAACAAATTGCCTTAACAAGTTTTGCAAAAACAGGACATTCCACGCGTATAAATCATGAAAAAGGAAACGGTATTTGGTTCTCGAGTGGTGAGGCCTTACCAGAAGTTTCGTTGGCTCAAGTGCTGGATGGATTTAATGCAGACAATAGTCTATCCATTCGTATAGAAAAGTTAGATCCAGCTACAGGAGATAAAATTGTATTAGCAAGGGCAGAGGCTGAACGTTTTTTAGCTGAATCTAAAAGAGTAGTTTACGGAGCAAATTTAAAAGTAAATGAATATGGAAATACGCAGTTTGCCGATTTCTTTTTCTTTATTACTGGTTTCCATGGTTTCCATGTGTTATCTGGGATAATTATTAATATTATTATTTTTATTAATGTGTTATTAGGGACTTACGAGAAAAGAAAAAGTTACGAAATGGTAGAGAAAGTCGCCTTGTATTGGCACTTTGTTGATCTCGTATGGGTATTTGTTTTCACATTCTTCTACTTAATATAAAAAATAAAAAAATGACTGCACACGCACACGAATCACATACAGGTAGAATTTGGAAAGTTTTCGGAATTCTATCGTTAATTACTATTATAGAAGTGTTCTTTGGTATTTGGAAGCCGGAATTCTTAATGTCACCCTGGCTATCACCTTTCGAGGGTGGGTTTTTTGGAGCCATTGGGAACTTTTTATTGGGGATCTTTATTTATATAAAGCCTTTAAATTTTTTCTTTATCGCCTTAACAGTGGTAAAAGCCTACTATATTGTTTGGTTTTTTATGCACATGAGTGATGAAACTAAAGGCTTAAGAAGAGCCGTAGTTTGGACTTCAGTATTTTTAATAATTTATTTAACAGCCTTGTTGTTAATTGAAGGTAGTTATGTAGGAGATGCTATTAGTCCCTATGTGAAATGGGATTATTAAAAATATTTTTATAAGATTGATATTAAAGCTGGTTCATGAACCAGCTTTTTTTACTAAATTTATCAGTATTCTATTAGATGATTTCTCTGAATTCGTCACCATAAAACTTTGAAACTATGAAAAAGTTTAGCGTACTTTTTATCCTATTTATAATGCCTCTTGTTTTTTATCTTTTTTTATCAAAAGGTATTTATCATTATTCTAATTTGCCTATTCTTACAAAAAACGTTGTACCTGTAGAACAAGTAGATGTTCATAAAACTAAGGTTACGTTTGATGAAAAGTTAACCATACTTTGCTTTTTAGGGACAGATGTTCAAAAAGCAGAAGCGACCTTGTTTAATTTAAACGAAACTATTTATAAACGATATTATCAAAAACCGTTTTTTCAAATAATAGCCATTGTTCCTGAACAAAACAAGGGAGAAATGAAACCCATCTTAGATAAATTAAGCCAATTTACAGATGTAAAAGGGTGGAATTTTATATCTGCAGAACCTGTTGCTATTGATCAGATGTTTGAAAGTTTAGCATCGCCATTTAAAATGGATGAAACGCAGTTTTCTGAATATGCTTTTATTGTTGATAAAAAAGGACGATTAAGAGGGAGGAAGGACGATGAAGATACCGAAGGAGGAAGACTGTATGGTTACAATATGAAATCCGTTGCGATTCTTAAAAATAAAATGAAGGACGATATTGATATCATTTATTATCAATTGAAAAAATCAGCTGAAAAATTAAAACGAAGACAACGAAAAGTATAAATTTATGAATAAGAAATACTCATATATAGGGATCTCATTTATCATTTTAATTTTTGGGATATACACGGTCAGGAATTTGAGTGCTTATTTTAAGGAGCCAGCCTTAGTTCAGATTAAAGAAACTTCCATTCCTTCATATCAATTCACCAATCAGGAAGGAAACTTAATGACAAGTGATTATTATAAAGGGAAAGTACATGTGGTGGAATTCTTTTTCACTACCTGCACCACTATTTGTCCAAAGATGAATGCTAATATGGTGAAAATTCAAAACGAATTTTACAGTAATATTGATTTTGGAATTGCTTCTTTTAGCATCAATCCAACACACGATACGTCAGAAGTACTTACTGCATATGCTAAGGAAAAGGGAGCTACTTCTAAAAGATGGCATTTTTTTACAGGAAATCAAGACGCTATTTATGATTTAGCAACCAATGGGTTTACTTTATATGTAGGAGAGAATGACCAAGTGATAGACGGATTTGAGCATTCGGGATCTTTTGCACTAGTTGATAAAAATGGCTTTATAAGAAGTAGAAAGGACGAATTCGGGAACCCTATAGGTTTTTATGATGGCTTGTCTGATGAAGGAGTTCAGATGATTATAGAAGATATTGCTGTTTTATTAAAGGAATAATGATGACTAAAAAAACAATAGATTCAACGAAATACAACAAAACGATTACTGTACTGTCTATCGTAATTCCGGTGGCTGTGGCGGCCCTGTTCGGAGTGAAGTTAGAGGTAGAGTTACCTGTGTTTTTACCTCCTATTTATGCTACTATAAACGCAATAACGGCTTTTGTTTTAATCTTCGCAGTATGGGCAGTATCTACTAAGAAAATAGTATTGCATGAAAGATTGATAAAAGTAGCGATACTATTATCGGCCTGTTTTTTAGTATTGTACATTGCCTATCACATGACTTCAAATTCGACTACGTTCGGTGGAGAGGGGGCTATTAAATATGTGTATTATTTTATACTAATCAGCCATATCATTTTATCTATAATTGTGATTCCATTTGTGTTAATCACTTTTGTAAGAGGAATTACGGGTGATATAGAAAAACATAAAAAAATTGCAAAATACACTTTTCCTTTGTGGCTGTATGTGGCAGTAACTGGGGTTGTCGTGTATCTAATGATAGCTCCTTATTATGTTAAATAACTTGAATGGACACATTTATTTTATATTTACTACTTAATTAAGGACTTGAAGATATTTAGGATGATAAAGAAAATAGCCCTTTTATTGATGCTTTTGTTAAGCATAGATCTCAATGCCCAATGTGCTATGTGTAAGGCTGTCATAGAAACAGGTAATCCTGAAATGGCGGAAGGGATTAATTCTGGTATCATGTACTTAATGGTGTTTCCATACCTTTTAATGGGTGTTTTATTGTTTGCTTTGTATAAATATATGAGAAGGAAGAAAATTTAACATTTTTATAAGAGCCAAATGATGTTACAAATAATACCTTTAATCGTCTTAAAAAAAACAATCAACTACATGAGAACTAAAATTGTGATGGCAATGGTACTATTGGTAGGTTTTTCCTCCTTAGCCCAATCAAAAAAGTGGACACTGGAACAGTGTGTGGAACAGGCCTTAAATAACAATATTCAGTTAAAAAAAGGAGAATTATCCTTAGAATTGCAAAAAGAAGATATAGAAACAGCGAAGGCTAATTTTTTGCCAAATGTTTCTGGTTCTGCGTCGCATTCGTATAATTTCGGATCGTATATTGGTCAAAGTGGAAATAGAATTTCTGCAGATAGTCAAAGAAATAGTTTCGGGATAAATACAAGTGTTACTTTGTATAATGGAAATCGAAATAAATTAACCTTGGAACAAGTAAGACGAAACTTGGAAGTAGGTGTCCTAGATTTAGCAACTCAAAAAGATGATATTTCATTATTAGTGGTGAACTATTTCTTAAATGTGTTGTTTAACAAAGAGAATATAAAAGTCGCCAAAGAGCAAATTACGATTAGTCAAAAGCAATTGGCCAATATGTCTATGCTTATAGAGGCTGGGACACGTCCAAAATCGGATTTGTTTGAATCCGAAGCTAGCTTAGGAAATGACGAAGAAAAATTAGTGACAGCAGAGAATAATTTGAGTTTATCCTTATTGTCTTTAGCGCAGTTATTGCAAGTTTCTCATGTTGGTTTTGACACACAAGATGTGGCTATTGAAATTTCGAACGCCTCTTTAACACAAAGTGATACAGAAGCTATTTACCAAAAATCAAAAGGAATTAGAGCTGAAATAGAAAGTGCAGAACTAAAAGTAGATAATACAACTACAGATATAGCCATTGCTAAAACTGGTTTTTTACCAACTGTTTCCGTAGGTGGAGGTGTTGGTACGTCTTATCAGCATAGGTTAGGTACAAAGGACGAGCGTTTGGTAATAGATCCTGATACTGGGAGTATGAATTATGTGCCAAATGGATTTGGGAAGCAATTAGAAGATAATTTAGGATATAATATTGGGCTGAATGTAAATGTGCCAATCTTTAGTGGTTTTAGAAATAAAATTAATGTAAGCAAGGCTAAAATTAGAAAGGATATTGCCTTATATAATCTAGAAGACGAAAAAATTAAGTTAAGAGAAAAAATAGAACGTGCCTTTGTAGATTCTAGAGCAGCTATGAAACAATATGAAGTTTCTTTAAAGTCATTAAAATCACAAGAAGAGTCGTTTAAAAATGCCCAACAAAGTTATAGTTTGGGAGTAATGACATCATTTGATTTTGATCAAGTTCGTAATAGAATGGTGGCTGCACAATCTAGTTTGATTAATGCGAAATACAATTATATTTTTAAAACAAAACTATTAGATTATTACAATGGAATTCCTATTGTAATTGAATAAACTATTGATACGAGTGATTTTTAAATCACAATTTTATAGAAAATAGCCCTTCAAAGTGATACTTTGAAGGGCTATTGTATTTATGCCGTTCAAATATGTATATTTGCAATCTAAAATTTTACAAGTGGCTTATATTTTAAACATTGAAACTTCGACTAAAAACTGTTCTGCTAGCATTGCTAAAGATGGACAAGTTATAGCATTAAAGGAATTAAACTCTGGTAGTTTTTCGCATGCGGAAAAATTACATGTTTTTATGGAGGAGTTATTAGCCGAAGTACCTTTAAAAACATCGGATTTAGATGCTGTAGCAGTTGGGAAAGGTCCAGGTTCGTATACAGGACTTAGAATTGGAGTTTCTGCAGCTAAAGGCCTTTGTTATGCCTTAAATATCCCATTAATTGCTGTGTCTACCCTTTTAATTTTAGCAAAGAAAACCGCCGTACAAGAAGGAGTTATTGTGGCTTTATTGGACGCACGTCGTATGGAAGTTTTTAGTGCTATTTATGATAAAAATTATAATCAGATTAGAGCAGTGGAAGCACAAATAATTGATGAGAATTCGTTTGAAACGTATTTGTCAGAAGGGAAAGTTACTTTTATAGGAGATGGAGCAGAAAAATGTAAAGACGTTATTACACATTCCAATGCTGTTTTTATTGATAATGCATTTCCTTCAGCTGAAGAAATGGCAAGCATGTCTTTTGAAAAGTTCAAAAAAAACAACACCGAAGATGTCGCTTATTTTGAACCTTTTTATTTAAAAGATTTTATGGATACCTCTAAGAAAAAATCTTAGTTGAGGCTTGCATAATAATTGAATATTTTAATGAGGTCTGCTTCTTTTTTATGACTTAGTTTTTGCTGTTTCATATAAGTAGCGATCTCCTTATTTTTTTTATTGAACAGTCCTAAAAAGTGCTTTTTCTTACTAGGTAATTTTAGAGCCTCGTTGTTTTTGAAACAGGTATAATAACTATCTTTTGTTCTTTTAAAAGTAATTGGCCGTGATTTGTCGTAGCCATTATTTGCTTTTTTGGCTTCCAATTTTCTAATATTTTCCTTTTTTAATAAGTAAATGCCTTTATTGTTGGTGAGTACTTGAAAAAAACCAGGACTAGTTTCTTTTTTCCTTTCATAATTAAATAAATGATAGGTTATTTTTGTATTTATAAAATGGATGTCGTATTCGAAATTATTCTTTGGTAAATAATAAATTTTTCCATTTTTTTCAATTTCCATTTTATCTCTATAGGCATCAAAGTTTACCAAGCAAATTTCTTTAATTATTGAGATTTTTGCTGGAGTGAAATCCTTGAATAAGTACGGTGTACCAACAGTTGGTTTACTATTCTTATCAAATGTTTTAATCCTAGAATCGATTCCGTTGTATATGTCATCTACAGTGATATATTGACTGTAGATATTAGGGATACATAATATTCCTATTATAATTGTTACGTAAGTTGTTTTTAGGTTCATTTCTTATGTGTTTATAGATAGTAAGTTACATAAAATATTAGTTATAATGTGATTAATTTATTTAAATCTAATTTCAATTAGTTTTAAGGCGTCCTTAGGAGTGTTTACTGGTAATTTACACGCGCCATCTACACAAATAAATAACAACGATTCTTCTTTTGTAAATCTACCTTCGAGTATGGGTAATCTTGAATTAAGCTCGGCTGCGGCAAGTATTTTGTTTGGAATATATTGTCTATTTATGTCTTTAATAATAGTTGTAGCATCTGTTCCTGTAATTGCTACTTCATAAAAACTCCCTGTAAAATCACAATAAAGTTGTAACCAATTGCTATAGCCAGCCCCATAAGTAGTGGCTTTTTCAATTATATTACTCAGCATTTGTTTGCTTGTTTTGAGGTAATAACTATTAGAGTAATAATGACTTAATTTGTGCAAATTTCTTGCCATAATAGAATTGGAGGAAGAAATGACATTATCGTCAATATCAATTTTACGAGCAATGAGCGCTTTGTCTTCGTCCGAAGTAAAGAAAAACAATTGATTTTCTGTATTAAAAAAGTGATCAAAGCTGTAATCTGTTAATTCTTTTGCAGTGTGTAACCATTGTTCGTCAAGTGTCACTTCGTATAAGGCAATATAAGCATCTATTACCGTGGCATAATCTTCTAAATACCCATTAATAGTACTTTTTCCATCTTTGTAAGTATGATTGATATTGCCATTCTCTTGTAGCTGTTTTGTTTTTAAAAAGGTAGCATTCTTTATGGCTATATTCAAGTGTTTTACATCACCAAAAACTTTATAGGCGTCTATGTATCCTTTTAACATTAAGGCATTCCAAGAAGTAAGAATTTTATCATCTAACCTAGGTCTAGACCTTTTTTCTTGTGTTTTTGTTAATGTTTTTTTCCAAGATTTTTTTTGTTCTTCTAATTGTTCAAGGGATAAGTTATGTGTTTTGATAAATAAAGTATCGGAGCCTTTACGGCATAAAACGTAATTGCCATGTTCCCATAATCCTTTGTCATTTACATTGTAATAATCTGCGAATAGTTCAAAATCGTTTTGTAATAGTTTTTTTAATTCTTCTTTAGTCCATACATAATAAGCTCCTTCTTCTAATTTACCTGTTTCAGTGAGACTGTCGGCATCAAGAGAAGAGTAGAATGCGCCTTCGTTTGTTAATAACTCTCTTCGTATAAATGCTAAGGTTTCATAGACGGTTTCCTTGTACAATTCGTTTTTAGTAGCAGCGTATGCATTCGCATAAACACTCACTAATTGTCCATTATCGTAGAGCATTTTTTCAAAATGAGGTACATGCCATTTTTTGTCGGTAGAATATCTTGCAAATCCTCCTCGTATTTGATCATTAATCCCCCCTTGCGCAATGTTTGTTAAAGAGGTGTTTACGTATTTTAGAATAGAAGTATCATTGTTTTGAATGGCATAACGAAGTAGGAAATCAAAATTGTGTGGCATAGGAAATTTAGGTGCTCCGATTCTTCCTCCATTGGTATGGTCCATTTGAGATTGCCAGTTTTTGACCACTTGTTCTAGGCTAGTTATATTCGGTGTAAAGGCAGCAGTATTTAAAGAAACAACATCTTTGTATTTAACACCTTCCGTTAGTTTATCTGCATGTTCTTTAACTTTTTCAGGGCTTGTTTCGTATAAATTAGCGATTTTATCTAAATAGTCCATCCAATTGTCCTTAGGGAAATAGGTACCGCCCCAAAAAGGTTTTCCATTTGGTAGCGCAATGCAATTTAAAGGCCACCCTCCTCTTCCTGTCATTAATTGTACGGCATCCATATATACCTGGTCTATGTCTGGTCTTTCTTCTCTGTCTATCTTAATACAGATGAAATATTTATTCATTAATACCGCTACTTCTTCATCTTCAAAACTTTCATGTTCCATTACATGACACCAATGGCAAGAAGAGTATCCAATTGAAATAAGAATAAGCTTGTTTTCTTTTTTTGCTAGCTCTAATGTTTCCTGATTCCAAGCCTTCCAATCTACTGGGTTATGAGCATGTTGTAAGAGGTATGGGCTAGATTCGTGAATTAAATCATTGGTGAATTTATGGTTTTTCATAGATGTAGAGTTTTGACCTTGACAACTTGTAAATACGATGCAAAATAGTAGAAATATCCGTGTCATTTTTTTAAAATAATTGTTAGTAGTAAATTCTTAGAATGAATGTACGTGTAGTTTAAAACTCAAATATAACAAAAAAGCGCATTGAATATTTCTTCAATGCGCTTTAAAATTTAAAATGAATAATTATTTAACCTCAAAGGTGATCTTTACATTTACTCTAAATTCAGTCACATCATCACCGTTTATGACTACGCTTTGCGATTGGACAAAGGCTGATTTTATATGGTTCACTGATTTTGCTGCATGTTTCACAGCTTTTCTCATGGCCTCTTCCCAACTTTTGTCGGAATTAGCCATCACTTCAATAACTTTCATGATTGCCATAACAATTTCATTTTTAAATTAATATCACTAAATATACAAAAAGGACTTGTCAAATTAACATTAAAGAAAACTTGATAACTTTAACTTAACATTCACATCACATGAACAATGTATTTTTGCAGAAATTATATTGAATAAAAAATGGAGAATATTTACATTTTAATGCTTGTTGCATTAACGGTATTAGCAGTTATTGATTTAGTAGTAGGGGTGAGTAATGATGCGGTGAATTTTTTAAATTCAGCCATTGGATCTAAAGCTATTCCTGTAAAAACAATATTGATAATTGCCAGTGTGGGGGTTGCTTTAGGAGCTATTACCTCGAGTGGAATGATGGAAGTAGCACGTAAAGGAATTTTTGTTCCGAGTGAGTTTTACTTTAACGAAATCATGTTCATTTTCATGGCCGTAATGATTACGGACATATTATTATTGGATGTGTTTAATTCGCTAGGAATGCCTACATCAACTACGGTTTCTATTGTTTTTGAATTGTTAGGAGCAGCGGTCTCTATGTCATTGATTAAAATGTCAAATAATAATGAAGCTTTTTCTGAATTAGGTAAGTACATTAATTCTGATAAAGCAATGCTTATTATATTTGGTATTCTTCTATCGGTCTTTATTGCTTTTTCTATTGGTGCCTTGGTGCAGTTTTTGTCTCGTTTATTATATTCGTTTCATTTAGAGAAAAGGAAAAGTTATATCAGTGCTCTGTTTGGAGGGTTTGCGATTACTGCAATTACCTATTTTATTTTTGTAAAAGGTCTAAAAGGGACACCGTATTATGGAGATGTAAAACATATATTTGAAGGTAGAACTTTACAGATTTTAGTGTATGGTTTTGTTGGTTGGACATTAATATCTCAAGTATTAATATCTCTTTTTAAAATAAATATTTTAAAGTTTATTATTGTTATCGGGACGTTCTCTTTAGCCATGGCTTTTTCAGGGAATGATTTAGTGAACTTTGTAGGAGTACCTATTGCCGCGTTAAATTCATACGAAGCATGGCATGCCGCTTACGAAACATCAGGAGTTTTACCTCAAGACTTTTCAATGGAAATTTTAGCTAAAAAAGTTCCAGGAAATACAGGGCTGCTTTTATTAGCTGGGGCCATAATGGTGGTAACACTTTGGTTTTCTAAAAAAGCGAAAGCAGTTATTGAAACAGGATTATCGTTGTCTAGACAAGGGGAAGGTCATGAGCGATTTGAAGCCAATGCAGCTTCTAGAACTGTAGTAAGAGCAGCGATTGTTTTTAATATGGGATTGCGTAAGGTTGTTCCAGATGCAACGTTAAACTGGATCGATGAGAAATTCCAAAAACCAGTGATTAACTTGCCTCAGGATAAGTCTTATGAATTACCTGCATTTGATATGGTTAGAGCCTCTGTAAATTTATTTGTAGCAGGTATATTAATTTCTGTAGGAACTTCATTTAAACTACCATTATCAACTACCTACGTTACTTTTATGGTAGCGATGGGATCTTCCTTGGCAGATAGAGCTTGGGGGAGAGAAAGTGCAGTGTATCGTGTTGCAGGAGTATTTAATGTAATTGGTGGATGGTTTTTAACTGCCTTTAGTGCCTTTACAGTTGCTTTTATATTCTTATATATTATCTATTTAGGAGAAATTGTTTCTATTTCTATTTTGTTAATTTTAGTCTTGTTCCTATTGGGAAGAAGTTCTATTAAATTTTCTAAAAAAGCGAAGGAAAAGAGTGCACAACGAAAAATAGATAGAGCAGAGTTAGTGACCATAAACGAGGTCGTAAACGAAAGTTCTGATCATATCTCTGAAGTAGTGAGACGTGTTAATAAATTATTTGCAAATGTTGTAGAAGATCTATCTAACCATGATTTGAAAAAATTATCTAAAACAGAAAAACATACCAAAAAATTAGATAAAGAAGTAGATCAATTAAGATCAGAAGTTTTCTACTTTATAAAATCACTGGATGATTCTTCTGTAAAAGCAAGTCGTTTTTATATTTTGATTTTAGGATATTTACAAGATATTACTCAGTCTATTAACTATATTTCTAAGACGAGTTATAACCATGTAAACAACAACCACAAGAACTTGAAGAAATCTCAAGTGAAAGATTTAATTTCTATTAGAAATGGATTGAATAAAATGTTGAAGGAAATTGAGAAATCATTTGCGGATCGTGAGTTTGATAAATTGAATGAAATTTTATTGAAAAAACAAGAGTTATTGAATTATGTTTCTGACTCAATAGACAATCAGATTTCTAGAATTAGAACAGATGAGTCAAGTGCAAAAAATACGACTTTATATTTCGGGATTTTGTTAGAGACTAAAGACCTAATTTCTTCCTTAATGAGCTTAGTTCAATTATATGAAGAGTTTTATATTAGTGAAAGTACTAAAAAAAATAAATAGACATTAAGTGATATTTAAAAGCCGTTTTAACATTGTTAAAACGGCTTTTTTTATGCGTTATATTTTGCTAATGTGATTTCGGGTAGTGGACTCTATTTGAATGCTTGTAGAGGCAAGTGTGTGAATTCTTAAAAAAGAAAAGAGGAGTTTCAATATGAAATAAAAACGGTATCATAAGAAGTGTTGCTGATTGTTTCTTATACTAAAAACGGCCCTTTGAATATTCAAAGGGCCGTTTTTAATGTATATTATGTGAGGGTTACCCTACCACACTTTTAATTCTTTTTATAGCTTCTCTCAATTGTTCTTCAGAGGCAGCATATGACATCCTTAAGCAATTAGGTGCTCCAAATGCCTCTCCTGTTACCGTAGCTACATTTGCTTCTTCCAATAATAACAACGCGAAATCAGAGGCTGTATGAATGGTTTTTCCTTTAATTGTTTTTCCAAAGAAATAAGAAATATTTGGGAATACATAAAAGGCGCCTCCAGGAGTATTCAATTCAAATCCTTTAACAGCTCCTAATAATTCCAATACCATATCTCTACGTTTGTGGAATTCGTCTACCATATATTGTATTTTAGAAACGGGTGCTTCTAAAGCCGTAATAGTAGCGCGCTGTGCAATACAGTTGGCTCCAGATGTAATCTGACCTTGCATTTTGTTACATGCTTTTGCAATCCATTCAGGGGCACCGATATATCCAATTCTCCATCCTGTCATGGCAAATGCTTTTGCAACTCCATTTACAGTAATGGTACGGTCGTACATGCTTTCTATATTTGCAAAGCTGAAATTAGGTTCTCCGTAGTTTATATGTTCATAAATTTCATCAGAAAGTACATATATATGTGGGTGTTTCTCTAATACAACGGCTAAAGCTCTGTATTCTGCTTCAGTGTACACCGATCCGCTTGGGTTGTTTGGCGAATTGAAAAATATCAATTTCGTTTTAGGAGTGATTGCTGCTTCTAATTGTGCAGGAGAAATTTTAAAATCCGTTTCGATAGTAGATGGAATCTCCACATAAGTAGCTTCAGCTAATGTTGTAATGGCAGAGTAGCTTACCCAATACGGTGCTGGCAATAATACTTCGTCTCCAGGGTTTAAAAGGACCATGGCTACATTGGCTATGGATTGTTTTGCTCCTGTAGATACTACAACTTGATTTGGTGAGTACGTTAATCCATTGTCACGTTTAAATTTGTTACAAATAGCTTCGCGTAAATCTAAATATCCATTAACAGGGCTGTATGAGTTATAGTTATCTTCCACAGCTTTAATAGCAGCATCCTTAATAAAATCAGGAGTATTAAAATCAGGTTCCCCTAAACTTAAGCTAATAATGTCTATTCCTTGTTCTTTTAATTCTCTTGCTTTAGCAGCCATTGCTAAAGTTGCAGAAACAGGTAAATTGTTGATTCTGTTTGAAAGTTGACTCATTGTTTTTAGTGTAAAATTACTATCTGATAACAAATGTACTCAAAGGAATTAAAACGTACTGATTTATTAAAAAAAAGATACTGTTTTTCTGTATAATTAAACAAAATGGTTTCAGACTGAAAGATAGTTAACAATGTGGCTTGTATTTTGATTTATTATTAAGTGGATGCATCTAGAAATAAATTATTTAGAACTATTTTCGACGATGTGATTGGGTTTACAATGTTTAATGCTGTTCCCTTTAAATTCCTAGATCAAGTGTCACTTTTAAATAGTATTTTTGCAAAGAAATAAATGACAAATGGAGATACTTACAAAATATTTTGACAATTTAACGGAGGAACAAATAGAACAGTTTGGGAAACTAAAAGAATTGTACATAGAATGGAATGCACAGATAAATGTGATTTCCAGAAAGGACATAGACGAATTGTACTTACGTCACGTATTGCATTCCTTAGGAATAGCCAAGGTGCAGCCGTTTAATCCTGGAACTAGAGTCTTGGATATTGGAACAGGTGGAGGATTTCCTGGGATTCCATTGGCAATACTATTTCCTGAAACTCGTTTTTTATTAGTAGATTCTATTGGTAAAAAAATTAAAGTGGTGCATGGAGTGGTCCAGGCATTAGGTTTGACAAATGTATCAGCGAGTCATATGAGAGCGGAAACAGTAAATGGAGAATTCGATTTTATTGTGAGTAGAGCAGTGACAAACATGAACGATTTTGTGAAATGGACGAAAAATAAGATTAAAGCCAAGTCTAAACATCCCTTAAAAAATGGAGTTTTATATTTAAAAGGAGGTGATTTAAGAGAAGAATTAGCTTCTTTTGATCGTGCACAAATTTTCGATTTACCGGATTATTTTGAAGAGGAATTTTTCGAAACAAAAAAAGTAGTACATATTTCTTTGAAAAATAGAGCTTAAGAAACTGATAAATGTTAGGGTGTGTTGCTATAAAAAAAGGTAAATTTGTCTTTTAATTTAAGACAAAATTATGAGCGATAAAAGAGAATGTGTAGTTTGCCAGGCATCGTCTGATGAAATGCCAGTAACTAAATTTTATTATAAGGAAGGACATTTTTATATTTGTCCACAACATATCCCAATTTTAATTCACAATCCACAAAAATTAGTGGGTACATTGGATGGGGCAGAAGGATTTATTGCAGGATAAACCTTTTAAAACTTTAAGGAAAGCTACGTTTTAGACGTGGCTTTTTTTGTGCTCAACATGTAGGGTTGGGACATAAAAAAACCACGCTAAAAAAGCGTGGTTAATTTTTATATAAAAGTGTGTTCTAATTAAAGAGATACACGTTTAAAGTCTACAACAGTAACGTCACCAAGAGTTTTCACATATTGAGCAACAGTTTGTTTGTTATCTTTAATAAACATTTGGTTTACTAAAGTGTTATCTTTAAAGAAACGTTTGATTTTTCCTTTGGCGATATTGTCCAACATAGCTTCTGGTTTCCCTTCAGCACGTAATTGGTCTTTTGCTATTTCTACTTCTTTTTCAATAATAGAAGCGTCAACACCATCTTCATTTAATGCAACAGGGTTCATTGCTGCAGCTTGCATAGAAACATCTTTAGCAACTACATCTGCACCTTCTGCAGAAGCAGATAATACAGTTAAAGTAGCAATTTTGTTTCCGGCGTGAATGTATGATCCAACAAAGTTACCAGCAACTTTTTCGTAAGTACCTATCTCTATTTTCTCACCAATAACTCCAGTTTTTTCAATTAACAAATCTGCAACAGCAGTTCCGTTAAAATCAGCAGCCATAAATTCTTCTTTTGTAGAAGTAGCTACAGCAACTGCTGCTAATTCTTTAGCTAAAGCAACGAAATCGTCATTTTTTGCAACAAAATCAGTTTCACAGTTTAATGAAATAATAACACCTTCAGTCTGAGCTCCATTTACAGAAGCAATAACAGCACCTTCAGCAGAATCTCTATCCGCTCTTTTTGCTGCTACTTTTTGACCTTTTTTACGTAAAATATCAACAGCTGCTTGGAAGTCTCCTTCTGCTTCAACTAATGCTTTTTTACAATCCATCATACCTGCTCCAGTATGCTTTCTTAATTTATTTACTTCTGAGGCTGTAATCTTTGCCATAATCTTTTATAGTTTATTGTTAATTCCTAAGAAATTAACGTGACTTTTTAATTATTTTTTTTCAGCTACTGCTTTATCTTTATCACGACCTTCTTTACGTTCTGATAAACCTTCAGCTACTGCATCAGTTACAAAACCTAAAATTTTATCGATAGATTTAGAAGCATCATCATTTGCTGGAATTACGTAGTCAACACCTCTTGGGTCAGAATTCGTATCAACCATTGCAAAAATAGGAATGTTCAATTTTTGAGCTTCTGCTACAGCAATGTGCTCTTTTTTGATATCTACTACAAATAAAGCTCCTGGTAAACGAGTCATATCAACAATAGAACCTAAGTTTTTGTCTAATTTAATACGTTGACGATCGATTTGTAATTTTTCACGCTTAGATAAAGCATCAAAAGAACCATCTACTTTCATACGGTCAATAATAGCCATTTTTTTAACAGCTTTACGGATAGTTACAAAGTTAGTCAACATTCCACCAGGCCAGCGCTCAGTGATATAAGGCATGTTTACTGCTTCTGCTTTTTCAGAAACAATGTCCTTTGCCTGTTTTTTAGTTGCTACAAAAAGGATTCTACGTCCTGATGCTGCAATTTTCTTCATAGCGTCAGCCGCTTCTTCGATTTTTGCAGTTGTTTTGTAAAGGTCAATAATGTGTACTCCGTTACGCTCCGAGTAAATGTAAGGAGCCATGTTTGGATTCCACTTTCTTGTTAAGTGTCCAAAATGTACACCTGAATCTAATAAATCTTTAATTTCAATGTTTGCCATTTGTATTTAGTTTACGTTCCATTTTAGTTAGCAATAAGAGAGTAGCAATAAATTGATCTCTGTTATTTGGATGCTAAACTGAACCCGGTGTGGTGCACCGAATCTAGAAAACTTGTTATAATTATTTTTTTTAAATCGATGTTTAAAAGAATACATCTCTTAAACATCGACTTATAATTCGCCAAACGATTAACGTTTCGAGAATTGGAATTTCTTACGTGCTTTTTTCTGACCGAATTTCTTACGTTCAACCATTCTTGGATCACGAGTCAATAAACCTTGAGGTTTTAAGATTGCTTTGTGCTCTTCGTCGATAAATACTAAAGCTCTAGTAATTGCCAAACGGATAGCTTCTGCTTGTCCAGTAACTCCTCCTCCAAATACATTTACTTTGATATCGTAAGCCTCATCATTACCTGTTAAGGTTAATGCTTGTCTTACTTTATATTGTAATGTTCCAGTAGGAAAATAATCGTTTAATTCTCTTTTGTTTACGGTAATCTTTCCTGTTCCTTCAGAAAGATAAATACGCGCTACGGCAGTTTTTCTTCTACCAATTTTGTGTACTATTTCCATTATTTAAGATCGTTAAGGTTAATTAATGTTGGCTTTTGAGCTTCTTGTTCATGTTCTCCACCTACATATACATATAGGTTTCTGTACAATGCACTTCCTAAAATGTTTTTAGGTAACATTCCTTTTACTGCTTTTTCTACCAATCTTGTAGGATCTTTTTCGAAAAGTTCTGTAGCAGATAACGTTCTTTGTCCTCCTGGGTAACCTGTATGACGCATGTAAGATTTGTCAGTCCATTTTTTTCCAGTTAAGTTGATTTTTTCTGCATTGATGATAACGATGTTATCTCCACAGTCAACGTGAGGTGTGTAATTTGTTTTGTGTTTACCTCTTAGTAGTATTGCTACCTTAGAAGCAAGACGACCCAATGTTTGCCCGTCCGCATCCACTAACAACCACTCTTTATTAACGGTGTTTTTGTTAGCCGATACTGTTTTGTAACTTAATTTGTTCACAATTAAAGTTTTTGTCTAATATTAATAATTAATTTTTCTCTATATAAGAGTTTGCAAAAGTACAATTATTTATTTGGATAACAAACTGTCCTTTAGCTAATTTTACTTAAAATTAATAAGGGGGGCATTTATTTTTTCAGTTGCTGTGATTTTCCATTTAAATAGTTGAATTATAGGTGGTATATGTTTTATTATTTCATGGAGACACTATTAAAATAAACATACCATACGTAGGATCCCTACAACAGCATTGGCTATGGTCCGATCTCCGCTTGGACTTAGTACATATTGTATATCTGGTTGCACAGATATATGTTTGGAAAGTTGGCGTTGATAAGTAAGTTCAATTACATTTTCACTCGGATAATCACCGAATAAAGCTTGGTTTTCTATATTTCGAATGGAAGCATGTGCAAAAGCGAACCCTATGATATCATCCGCTTTAAATAATCCTTTATAGTGCAAGCCAAAGGAACTGAAATAATCTATATCACATCCTTTTTTTGGAGAAAAGCCTAACTGAGAAAAACAGGACAGTCCTTGGTCATTATTACTAGTTGGAGTCCATAATTTTTGATCTCCGATAGCGTAAATACCATAATGTGAGTCTGAAGTGTGATTCCATGCCCCTAACTTATAGGTGCCAGGACGTTTGGAATGTCGATTGTTGAATTGGAATTCTACGATACTTAAAAAACCATCTGTTTTAGACAGTTTCCAATCGATGAGTTTTGAACCTGTTGTGAGATCTTCAGGGGCTCCGTCATAGACAGCTGCTGTGACCCCAATATTGTTGTTAAATTGGTAGGAAGTTATTAAACCTAAAGAAGCCGTTGGGAATATCGATAGCGGGACATTGGCCGATATATCGGGTTGAATTCCAAAAGAACTGTTTATAAAACTTCCACCATAAGTGGTGTTACAAAATATAGAATTTAAATCATGTTGCCCTATGGTAAAGGTCCAATTGTTATACTCGTGTTGGTACCAAAACTGGTATATCCTGCTGCGTGATGGTGTTTCAATATTATCTACACCTTGCATGTCTCCAATATATTGTGATAGGGAATTTCCATGATTATTTAATAAGTAAAGGAAAAAAGTACCGCCTTTCCATAACTTCGCTTTTTCTGTATCCAAGCCTAAGGTGAAGTCGATATTCCCTAAAAAAGCATTTTCTTGAGAAATACCTCCCTTAAAATTACGGCCAATATCTGCAGTGTAAGACAACTCTAATGCGAAGGCTTTCTGATTTTCTTGGGCGCCACTATTTGACACGAAACCAATGATAAAAGCATTTATTAAGAATGCTTGTAGATGCGTTTTTGTTAAGAACATATTTAATTTTTAGATTTAATATTGCTCTTAAAAGGGAGTTGTTAGTGAATCAATTCTTATTTAGACTAATTCAATGCAAAAATAGGTTTTAATTTGAAAATAGGAAGTCTTTTTTTGAAAAATTAGCACGTCTAATTGAACCTTATGCTAGTTTCAAAACAAACCGTATCTTTGCAGGCTATGATTTCCTATAGCTAGAAGGGATATATTTACATACGCATTACAATGAATTCAAAAAAACATTATTTTACCTCGTTTAAGCAGGAGATAGCTGACATCACATTGCCTGCTAAATTTACCTTTCCTTTTTATTATCAGCCGCATCCATTGGCTATTTTGGCTTCGGAAGAACTACAGGGATATCTTGAAAACCAAACCGAGTGGATACATAATTTTGGTTTTGAAGGAGATACTGATAGTAAGATTACGGGTAAAATGTTTGGGGTGCTAGTGGTTCAAAATGATAAAGGACAGTTAGGGTATTTAAAAGCATTCTCTGGGAAATTGGCAGGGAAAAATACACATGCACATTTTGTCCCTCCTATTTTTGATATGTTGCAAGAGGATGGTTTTTATCGCAAAGGAGAAAATGTATTAAATGCCATGAACGTTCAGGTAGACACGCTAGTGGATCAAGAAGAATTAAAAATAGCGCAAGAAGCGCTGGATAAAGTTACCTTGAGAAGCCAAGATTCCATTGCATCACAAAAAGTGAGATTGCAGGCGAATAAAGGGGAGCGAAAGCTTCGGAAAAAAGAAGGAAAGATCTCTTTAGACACAGAGGCTTTTAAGAACCTTTGTGTTTTAATAGGAGAAGAGAGTATTCGTGATAAATTCTTACTTAGAGAGTTGTTGGTCTATTGGGATGGGGAGTTAGAAAAGGCTAACGAGAAATTGAAGGTTTTTACAAACCCAATCAAAGCGTTAAAACTAGCACGCAAAGAAAAATCAAATGCACTACAGCAACAATTATACGATCAATATCATTTTTTAAATCAGCATGGAGAGACGAAGAGTGTTTGTGATATTTTTCTGAACACTTTAAACGGTGTTCCCTTGGCTGGAGCGGGAGAATGTGCGGCACCTAAATTATTACAATACGCATTTGAGCAAGGCTTAAAACCTATTACTATGGCGGAATTTTGGTGGGGAGCCTCTCCTACATCAGCCATCAGAAAACATAAAAATTACTATCCCGCTTGTCAATCTAAATGTCATCCTATATTAGGACATATGTTACAAGGTTTGGAAGTAGATGAAAATCCCATGTTAAAGAATCCTGCTTTGGGAAAGGTGTTGACTACCGTGTATGAAGATGAAAGTTTTGTAGTTATTAACAAGCCCGCAGAATTTTTATCAGTACCAGGGAAAGTCATATCGGATTCTGTTTATACACGCATGTTGGAAAAATATCCGTCGGCTACTGGGCCGTTAATTGTACATAGATTGGATATGTCTACCAGTGGATTAATGGTGATTGCAAAGACAAAAGAGGTGCATAAAGAGCTGCAGGGGCAGTTTATAAATAGAACAGTTAAAAAACGCTATGTGGCATTGTTAGAGGGCGAATTGCAAGAAGAGAAGGGCGAAATATCACTTCCATTGCGCGTAGATTTAGATAACCGACCACGCCAAGTGGTGTGTTATGAGTATGGTAAAAACGCGCAAACTATTTGGAAAGTAATTGAAAAGCGAAAAGGGAAAACCTTGATTCATTTTTATCCGGTTACAGGGCGTACCCATCAATTACGTATGCATGCAGCACATAAATTGGGTTTGAATGCTCCTATTGTGGGCGATGATTTATATGGTGTAAAAGCGAACAGATTACACCTGCATGCGGAATATCTTCAGTTTACACATCCAATATTGGAGAAAGTGATGAAGTTTAGAGTGAAGGTGGATTTTTAGGATTTAAAAATATTCAATACATTCAGGGCGTTGTGATCTTGCAAAGAAATCGTAGGACAATGAAAACTCATAGATTCCTCCTGTATAACCAATATTGCTAATGTTAAAATCATAGGAAAATCCAAATTTAAAGGCGTCCCATTTAAGTCCTGTAAACAAGTCAATTGAATTTACAGTACTGCCGGTATCTGTACTTTTTAAAGGGTCAGTTTCTGTGATAATTCCAACGGCATAGGTATCGTCAAAAACATATTTCAATCCAAGGTCTAAGCGGCTAAATTCTCCCTGTTTCATGAAATTTGATAGAAAGTAAATGCTATTGTTTTCTGTAAAATAATGGGGTAAAACAGTATCTAATGGAAGTTTAAATTCACCATGTAAGGATAAAAATAAATCCATATTACTAGTACCATATTCAGTTAAGGAAATATTAGGTTTATTTAAATGTTTTAACGTAAGACCTATCCAGGAATTACGATTGTTAAATAAAAGAGAAGCGCTGACGTCTAAAAAAAGTTTGTTTTCTTTTAACGCTACAGGGTCCGTAGACTTACTTATTATTTGGCTATATAGGTTGATCTGATCTTCAAATAATATGTTTTGAAACCCATAATCTTTCATCCCAAAACCTACAATTACGCTGGGTCTAAAATACCACTCTTGGCTCAGCCTTAAAATTAAGTTATAATTTAAATTTGCTTGGGTAAAATTATAGTTGTTTTTGTTTTCGCTTTGTTTGATAATGTTAATCCCAAATCCACTATTTAAAGCACTTATATAAGTGGAGAAATAGGCGTATTGCGTATCTATATTGAAATTTAAATCGTACCACTGAGAACGGTGAATTACGCCCGTGGAAGTATTGTGTGCTGCCCCGTTAAAACCGCTGTTTAATACAACTGGGTGTACAAAACTTTGAGATAATATTGGGTCTTGAGCGTAAGTGTTACTCAAGGTGAATAGAAGTAATAATGAGAGTATATATTTCATTTTTAAATTAATTGATAAGGGTAATTGAATTATTTACAACAAGTTCCTTTCCGTAAAAAGTGACCCCTTTTACGATAATTACATAGTTTCCGTTTTCTGCTTGTCTTTGAGAAATCATTCCGTCCCAACCTTTTAAATTAAGTCCGGATTCTGTATAAATTAATTTCCCCCAAGTATCGAAAACACTGAATTCAAGTTCCGTAAATCCTCTAAATACAGGTCTTATTGTGTCGTTAATCCCATCGCCATTTGGGGTAAAAGCAGTTGGTAAAATAAGTTCATACGCTTTTATAATGTTTATGTCAATCTGATTTACAAAAATACAACCATAAGGATATGTTACTGTTTGTATAATGGTATAACTACCTGTGCGTTTGTACGTATGTGTTGGGTTTTCGTCAAATATTACAGGAGTATCATCGCCAAAGTCCCATGAAATTTTAGAGTAATCACCTGTAGAGGTGTTGGTGAACTGGATAGGGTCGTATTGTGAATAATGTTGGAAATTTTCAATTGAATACGAGTTGTATTCAAAGGAAGGGTCTCCTATTGTTTTTAAATCGACTAGAATAGACATGTCCTTTCTGCAACCTATAGCATCTGTTACGTCTATGTTTATAGATCCATTTTGATCCGTGGTGGAGGTTTCGTTATTAGCACCACTAATAATTCCACTGGTCCAATTAATGATATATGGAGGGACACCTCCTGAGGCAATAACAGTGTTTTCTTGACTAACATATTTAGTGTCACAATCAGAGAAATTACTGCTATTAATGGTTAGTTTTAAGGGCTCAGGCCTAGTGACAGTATATGTTTCACTAGCTTCACATCCATTATTGTCTACCACTGTTATTCCGTAAGTTCCTGGTGGAATGTCCGAAATGTCTTCTGATGTCATGCCGTTACTCCAGTTAAAAGTGTAGGGAGAAGTTCCTCCATAAACATCCAAGTCTACGGCGCCACTATTTACAAACTCGCAATCATCTGCACTCTTAACCGTGGCGTCAAGGGTGAGTGTCATAGGTTCTACAATAGTAAACGTTTTAATGATAGAACAGCTGTACTCAGAGTTTTCTATGATTTCTACCGTGTATTTTCCTGGTTTGAGATTATTTCTTACAAGTCCGGCACTGGCGTTATCTGACCATTTTACGGTTAATGGAGGGACGCCTCCCACAAGGTTTAGATCTATGTTTCCATCATTTTGTCCATAACAAGAAATATTGTTTATTTCAGGATATATGGTAAATATTGGAGCTTGGATAATTTCTATATCTAAAAGTACAAAACAATTATTGTTGTCTGTGATAGTAACGGAGTATGTTCCTGCATTTAAATCTGTTTGTTTTGTTCCATTTCCTAAATTACTCCAACTGTATGAGTAGGGTTTTACGCCTCCAGTTACGTCTAGGTTAATGGTTCCGTCGGCGGCTTGATAACAGGTAATGTCCGTAGTAGTAACTAGCACTTCAATTTTTTCTGGTTGTTTTATTTCGGTGCTTAATTCAACGGTACACCCGCGGTTATCGGTTACTATTAAGCTGTAATTTCCTGCTTTTAATTTTTCTAAATTCTGATCACTGCTGACAAACCCATTAGGTCCAGTCCATGCGTAATTGTAGTTTAAAACACCCGTAGGTGATGTCATTTTTGTACCTCCAATTATTTCTATGTTTATAGATCCAGTAGCATCCCCATGGCATAAAACATCGACAGTATTTAAGGCGTTTAATTGCATTAATTCTGGTTCTGTAATTTCAAAATCTTTTGTAATAAAGCAGTTGTTGCTATCAGAAATGGTGACGGAATAAATAGCGGGTTCCAAATTTGAAATATCTTTAGTGATGCTGAAAGGAGCACCTTCTTTTGTCCATTGGTATTGGTGAGTCCCTGTTCCTCCTTCTGTGGAAATAGAAATTTGACCGTCATTATTCCCGTAACAAGAAATCATTATTAACTCAGTTGTCTTGATATTAATTTCTTCTGGTTCTCTTATTTCAAATACCTGAATGAATTCACAGTTAAGTGCGTCTGTTATTTGAAGAGTGTACGTTCCAGGTGCTAGATTTTCAATTGTTTTGTTAGTAGAGGAGAAATTATTAGGTCCTGTCCATTTCACAATGTACTTTTCTATAGTTGCGAAAGTGCTACCTCCAGAAATGTCAATTGCTATTTTTCCGTCATTTGCTCCATTACAACTAATTTCGATACCGTTATAATTGCTAAGAATAGGGCTGAGAATAATAGGCTCTAATGGTTGGCTAATTTGAATGCTAGTGATTGTTCCTCCACAACCGTTGGCGTCTTGAACCTGTACTGTATAATCTCCTGCTTTTAAATTCTTAAATGTATGTGTTATATCGTTTAAAATTTGAACTTCTTGGTACGGGGTTCCTTGGTAATCAACTCCTGTTAGTGTATACGTAAAAGATGCGATGGAAGGAGATAAGCTTATGGCTATTGATCCCTCAGCATAGCCAAAACAAGCTACGTTTGTATGTTGCTCTGTTATAGTAAGCGCAATTGGTTCGGTAATTATGAATGTGTTGTCCACTACACATCCTTGATTGTCCGTAATTGTCACATTATAGGTTCCTGCCGTTAAGTGCTCTTGATTTTTGTCGTGTTGAATGATCCCTGATCCATCTAATGTTGTCCAATCATAGGTGTATTTTTCAGTCCCACCATTTATGGTAAGTTTAATAGATCCGTCGTTTCCAGCATTACATTTAACCCCAAAACCATTATAGTTAGAGATTTCTCCAACGGCAATTAATTCATTTGGTTCTGTAATTGTAAACGATTTTTCTAGTTTACAGGTATCGGTTTTGTCCATTAATAACAAGTGATAGTTTCCGGGTGATAGAGAAGAAATATCCTGTGTTTTTGATGTGAATCCATTGGGCCCAGTCCAACTGTAGGTGTAATTAGGGGTTCCTCCATCAACCTCAATGTCTATAGATCCATTGTCAGATCCATTACATGAAATATTTTGTAAAATTTCATTCGTAATATTTAATGCTTTTGAAGGTTGTGAAATCTCTAAGTTTTCAATTGTTTTTGAGGAAGCATTGGCATCTTGAACTAGGATTTTGTAGGTTCCTGCAAATAAGTTGTCAAAGGTGTAACTTGTGTTTTGTTGTGTTAGTGAGTTTGTATAGTTGTTTCCTAGATAATCTGTTCCAGAAATTGTAAAGGAATAATCGGCTACAGATTCTTGATCGATATTTACATAAATTCTACCATTATTGTCTCCAAAACAAGCTATGTTTTCTATTGTTGTACTTATTAATAAAGGTTTTGGTTGGGTGATTTCGAAGGTAATTTCTTCTGTACAATTGTTTTTATCTGTAACTAATAAAACATATGTTCCTGCGGTAAGCCCTGTTTGATCTTCTGATGTTGGGTCTAATCCCATGCCATCATCGCTAGACCAATTTAAGAGGTAGTTTTCTACTCCTCCAGTAATGGATACATTAATAGAACCATCCATAGATTCGTACGAACTTAATCCAAACCCGTTGTAGTTGGAAATGTTTCCTGTGATATTAATTGCTTCGGGTGCTGTAATTGTAAATGTTTCTTGGATTTCGCAAATCTTTGAATCGTCTAAGATGGTAACACTATAGTCTCCTGGAGTTAATGTGTAAATGTTTTTACTGATGGCTGTAAAACTGTTAGGTCCTGACCAGGTGTATGTGTAATTAGGTGTTCCTCCTGTAACCGTAAGTTCAATAGACCCATTGTCATTTCCATGACAGTCTACATTAGTTAGGTCAAAACTTTCAATTATAAAGGCAGTATTAGGTTGCGTAATTTCTATGTTTTGTGCGCTTTCGGAGCAAGAATTGGCGTCGCTAACCACTAATGAATAGGTCCCTGCAGCTAAAGAGTTAAAAGTATATGAGCCGTTTATAAGTGTTTGCGTATTGGTATAAGCGAGTCCATTAAAATCTGTTCCAGTGATTTCACATATATAATCTGCTACTGATTCCTGAGTTACTTGTATATTAATGGTTCCTTTTGCATCACCAAAACAAATGTTATTTGTATGGGTTTCTTTAATATTTAATACTTCAGGTTCTTTTAATATAATCGTTTTTGTGAGCTCACAGTTGTTGTCATCTGTAACGGTTACTTGATATTCTCCAGCGGATAAATCACGTTGATTTTTAGCGGTTGTATTTACTATAGATCCTGAAATTGTAGACCATTCGTAGCTATAATTTAAAGTCCCACCGCTCATATCTATATCTATAGTACCATCCGTTGCTCCGTTACAAGAGATGTTAAATCCGTTATAAAGTGATAGTGTTTCTGTTATGACTAATGCATCGGGCTGTGTGATTATGTAGGTTTTTGCGTTAGTACAGCCATTATTGTCTGTTACTGTCAAGGTGTACTCATCAGGAGTTAAATCAACAAGGTCTATATCTGTAGCGGTAAATCCGTTTGTGCTTGTCCAATTATATAAATATGGTTTAACTCCCCCAGTTACCGTAGGAGAAATGGCACCATTAGCGAATCCGTTACAAGTAATTTGTGTTGCTGTTTCGTTTCCGATTGTTATAGCCGTGCTTGGTTGATTAATGATAATAGGAGTGATTTCTTTCCAAGATCCATTCGCATCTGTTACAGTAATTTTATATTCTCCTGCATACAAATTTGTGAACGTATGAGTTGTATTTGTTTTGGTAGTTGACGTGTTATAATTACCACCTTTTTCAAGAGTTCCGAAAATGGTATAGGTATAAGGAGCGATGGATTCTTGCTCAATTGTTGTCTCAATTTCTCCTGTGTCTTTTCCAAAACACAGTACGTCGGTTTTAGTATGGTTAATTTTTAATTCTAGTGGAGCTGTTAGTGTAAAAGTTTCAATTGCCGTACAGTTATTTTCGTCAGTGACCTCAACATTGTAGGTTCCTGCTGTTAATCCGGTTTGGTCTTTGTCTGTAACTACAATTCCTGTTCCGTTATCTATAGACCATAAATAGGTGTAGTTGCCTGTTCCTCCTTTAATGTCTAGTGTGATTTTTCCGTCATTTGCTGCGGGCTTGCTTATATTGAAACCATTATAATTAGATTTAGTTCCGGTAAGAACTAGTACGTTTGGTTGCGTAATATTGTAAGTTTTTAAGACGCTACAGTCGTTATCGTCAGTTACTGTTATTGTATATATATCAGGTGATAAATTATTAATATTTAAAGAGGATGCTGTAAACCCATTGGTGCTTGTCCAACGGTAGGTATACGATCCTTCTCCCCCTGTCACAGTAGGAGATATTGCCCCGTCAGACTCATTAAAACAACTTATTTGTATAGGGGTTTCATTGCCTATAGTTAATCCTGTTGCTGGTTGCTCAATAATAATTGCATTGAATTCCTTAAAATAATTATTCGCATCTGTTACGGTTATTTTATAAGTTCCAGCTTTTAAGTTTTTAAAACTATAATTCAAATCGGATGTTGTAAAAGAGTCATTGTATATGGCTCCAGTAGTTAGCGTTCCGTATATTAAATAGGTGAAATCTGGAACAGACGCTTGCTCAATTGTTGTTTGAATTTCTCCTGTTGCTTCTCCATGACACAATATGTTCGTTTTTGTTTGACTTATTTTTAATTCTTTTGGTGCTGTTAGTATATAATCTTCTGTCTCTGAACAGCCATTGGCGTCTGTTACAAGAACGGTGTAGGTTCCTGCAGTTAATCCTGTTTGATTTTGAGTTGTTGCTACAATTCCTGATCCATCAGGAGTTGTCCATAAGTAGGTGTAGTTTTTTGTTCCTCCAGAAATATTTAAAGCAATTGCTCCGTCGGTTGCAGCGGCATAACTCACACCAAAATTATTGTAATTACTTATTGTTTCGGTTATCGTAAGCGCATCTGGTTGCTCTATATTATATGTTTTAGTTGTAGTACAGTTGTTTTCGTCAGTTACGATGATTGTATAGGAGCTAGGGTCTAAGCTGTTAATGTTCAGGTTAGATGATGTGTATCCATTGGTACTTGTCCATTGATAAGTGTAATCCCCAGATCCTCCTGTCACTGTAGGTGATATTGACCCGTCTGAGGAATTAAAACAACTGATTTGTGAAGGGATTTCATTACCTATAGTTAGGCCCATAGTTGGCTGCTCTATAATAATAAAATCAATTGATTCCTTAGAATAATTATTGGCATCGGTAACTTTAATTGTATAAGTTCCTGCTTTCAAGTTGTTGAAATTATGAGTAAGATCTGATGTTGTAAAGGAGTTACTGAATGGAATTCCAGTGGTTAAATCACCGGAAATTGAATATGTGTAATCCGCAATAGAAGCTTGTTCAATGCTTATTTGGATTTCTCCTGCTGCTTCACCATAACACAATATGTTCTTTTTTGTTTGGTCTATTTTTAATTCAAGAGGGGCTGTTAAAGTAACTATTTCCGTTGTTGTACAGCCATTAGCGTCAGTTACAAGAACAGTGTAGGTTCCTGCTGTTAATCCTGATTGGTCTTTGTCCGTAGCTATAATTCCTGTTCCATTAGTTGTGCTCCATTGGTAATTGTAGTTTACTGTTCCTCCAGAAATATTTAAAATGATTTCTCCATCGGCTGCATTGGCGTTGCTTACTTCAAAACCATTGTAGTTAGTTGTTGTTGAGGTGGCAATAAGTGGATCTAATTTGTGTATGGTATATGTTTTAGTAAGGCTACACAAATTGCTGTCAATTACTTCTAGTGTATAAGTGTCAGGGGGTAAATTGTCAATGCTTAAGGATGAAAGTGGAGCTCCATTTATACTTGTCCAGCTATAGGTGTAGTCTTTGGTTCCTCCTGTTACTGTTGGTGATATACTACCGTCTGAATTGTCAAAACAGGTAATTTGTGTTGCTACTTCTGTCCCTATTGCTAAAATTGCTGATGGTTGAGGTAAAACGATATTATTTATTTCTTTTATGCAATTGTTAGCATCTGTCACGGTAGCTATATATGTTCCTGCCTTTAGACCGGTGAACGCTACTTCCAATAAGTCAGTTGCGGTTTCAGTGATAGGACTAATGTTTTGGCCTAAATAGTCAGTTCCAGTAAGTGAATATGTGTAAGCTGATGTGGATTTTTGATTTATTTTAATAGAAACACTTCCTGTGCTATCACCAAAACATAAAATAGAAGTATGGTTTTCTGAGATTATTAATTCTTTAGGCTCATTAAGATTAAAGTTTAAACCGATAACGCATCCTTTTGCGTCCTCGAGGTAGGCCGCATATTTTCCTTTTGTTAAATCGTTTAATTGAACTAATTGATCTGAGTTGATACTTCCTTCAGTCGTATGAAGCGTTACATCAGAAAGAATGGGGTTATGCTGATCATTGAAATTTCCAGTGTACCAAGAAATTTTGTAGGGAGGTGTGCCTCCTATTGGCTTGATATAGATACTTCCATTAGAGTCCCCATTACATAAA